>Ga0160450_100661_pt1 | contig 18068 bp, 13 predicted proteins | sample HID1975K_E1MG_FD_108257 | JGI IMG/M metagenome (GOLD analysis project Ga0160450, IMG submission 108257) | Enriched soil microbial communities from UW Madison campus, WI, USA - HID1975K_E1 MG | ecosystem: Environmental > Terrestrial > Soil > Unclassified | place: USA: Madison, Wisconsin...
AGCGCGACCCCGATCCCGGCCACGACCAGCACCGCGGCGAGCGCGCCGACGACCCACACCCACCGCCTGCGCTCCCCCATGCGTCCATGGTCGACGGGACACGTGGATGCCGCAACCCGCGTGCGTCTGTGCACGCGCTTCGTCTCGCCGGCGCTCGCTCAGCGACGATCCGACCGGCGCAGGAGCGCGTGCGCCGCGGTCATCACGGCGACCGTCACCACGTACACGACGATGTCACGGGGGTCGAACACGGTGCCGAGCAGGAGCACCACCGGAGCGAACCGCGCTCCCCACTCCAGCGGCAGGCCGGTGAGCTGGAACAGCTCCACGGCGACGCACCACACGGCTGCGATGCCGCCGATGGCGAGCACCGGCAGGGACGGTGCGATCAGGGCCACCGCCAGGTACGCCGCAGCCGCGTACAGCACGTCGCCCGCGATGTCGGAGGCCGCCGTGTCGGGCAGCGCGGCGTGCACCACGAGCCCGGCGACGACGACCGCCGCCAGCAGTGCGGCCGCCGGCATCCGTCGTCGGATCGCGGGAGGGAGCATCCCCTCAGTCTCGCCCATCGGCGCGGGAGGCCCGCGCCGATGGGCGGGATCAGCGCGTCGCGCCGAGCTGCGCGGCCATGAGCGACACCAGCTCGTACACGACGTGGCTCGCCGCGATGCCGGTGACCTGGGCGTGGTCGTAGGCCGGCGACACCTCGACCACGTCGGCGCCCACGACGTTGCGGTCGCTCAGGGCCCGCAGCATCCGGAGCAGCTCCCGGCTCGTCATGCCGCCCGCCTCGGGGGTTCCGGTGCCCGGCGCGTGGGCGGGGTCGAGCACGTCGATGTCGATCGAGATGTAGAGCGGCCTGTCGCCGATGCGACGGCGCATGCGCGCGATCGCCGCCTCGACGCCGTCCACCTCGATGTCGACGCTCGACACGATCGAGAAGCCCAGGCGCTCGTCGTCGTCGAGGTCCTGCTTCGAGTACAGCGGCCCGCGCGTGCCGACATGGCAGCTCGCGGTCAGGTCGATGAGCCCCTCCTCGCTCGCGCGGCGGAAGGGCGTGCCGTGCGTGACGGGCGCACCGAAGTAGGTGTCCCACGTGTCGAGGTGCGCGTCGAAGTGCAGCACCGCCACCGGGCCGTGCTTCTTCGTCACCGCGCGCAGCAGCGGCAGGGCGATCGTGTGGTCGCCGCCCACCGTCACGATGCGCTCGACGCGATCGCCGAGGGCGGTCGCCGCCGTCTCGATCTCGGCCACCGCCGCCTCGATGTCGAACGGGTTCGCCGGGATGTCGCCGGCGTCGACCACCTGCGCGGCGGCGAAGGGCGACACGTCCTGTGCCGGGTTGTAGGGCCGCAGCAGCCTCGACGACTCGCGCACGTGCGACGGGCCGAAGCGCGCGCCGGGGCGGAAGCTGACACCCGAGTCGAACGGGATGCCGACGACGGCGATGTCGGCGCGCGGCACGTCCTCGATGCGCGGCAGCCGCGCGAAGGTCGCGATGCCGGCATAGCGGGGGAAGACGGACGCGTCGACGGGACCGACGGGCTCGTGGTGGTGGTCGGTCATGATTCGCCTCTCGGGGTGGAGGATCCGGCTGCGGGATGCTGCGAGCCGGCGTTCTGCGGGATGTGGACGAGCTGCACGCCGCCGGCGGCGATCGCCGCGGCGATCGCCGGAGCGATGTCGGCCGTCGTCTCGGCGCGGCGCCCGGTGGCGCCGAACGCGTCGGCGAGCGCGACCCAGTCGGGCTGGAAAAGGTCGACGCCGACGGGGCGGATGCCGCGATCGAGCTCGTTCTGCTTGATCTCGGCATACCCGCCGTTGTCGACGCAGACGACGGTGAGGTCGAGACGCTGCTCGACGGCGGTCGCGAGCTCGTTGACGCAGAACATGAGCGCCCCGTCGCCGACGACGGCCACGACCGGTCGACCGCCCTCCGGCTGGGCGACGCGCGCGCCGATGGCCGCGGGCAGCCCGTACCCGAGCGTGGCGTACGTCGGGGTGTACAGCATCGAATGCGGTCGCGGCTGCGTCAGGACGTTCGCGAGCGCCAGGTACACGATCTGCGACGAGTCGCCCGCGACGATCGCGTCATGCGGCAGCGCGGCCGCGATCGTCTGGGCGAGCGCGACCGTCTCAGGCGCGGCCTCGACGATCTCGGCGCCGATGGCGACGTGCTCGCGCGTGAGGTCGGGCCGGCGGCGAGGGGCGTCCGGCAGCAGTGCGAGCAGCTGCTCCACGACAGCGCAGCAGTCCCCCACGATGCCGACGGTCGCGTCGAGGTTCTTGTGCAGCTGCGCCGGCGAGATGTCGACCCGCACGACGGCGCCACGTGCCGCCAGCGCTGGTGCCCACAGCTCGGCCTCGCCGAGCTTGGAGCCGAGCACCAGCAGGACGTCGGCATCCTCCGCGACGCGGCGGGCAGCGGCCAGGCGCAGGTTGGAGCCCAGCGACAGCGGATGATGCTCGTCGACGGTCGCCTTGCCGTTCAGCGTCGTGACGACCGGCGCCCCCAGGCGCTCGGCGAGCGCCGTCACCGCCCGGCCGGCGCGCGACGCGCCGCCGCCCGCGAGGATCACCGGGCGCTCGGCGCCGGCCAGCAGACGCGCGGCCTCTCGCACCGACGCGGCGTCGCCGGCCGCCGGCGCAGGAGCAGGCCGTGCGGCCCGCGCCGCGGCGGCGACACCGGCCGGAGCTTCCAGCACGTCCAGCGGGATCTCGATGTGCACGGGACGCGGACGCCCGCTGCGGAACAGCGCGAACGCGTCGTGCACCGCGTCGACGGCATCCGTCCCGCTCGTCACCCGGCGCGACCACTCCGCGATCGCGCCCACCATCGCTGTCGCGTCCTTGGTCTCGTGGAGCGTACCGACGTCGCGGAACTCTGCGCCCAGGGCGACGCCGGGTGAGAGCACCAGCAGCGGCCGCGACTCGCAGAAGGCGGTGCCGATCGCGCTCATCGCGTTCTGGAGGCCCGGCCCCGACGTCGTGATCACGACGCCCGGCAGCCCGGTCTGCTGCGCCCAGCCGTCGGCGCCATAGCCGGCGCCCTGCTCGTGCCGCGTGGTCACCACGCGCATGCCGAGGTCGCGCAGCGGCCGGTACAGCTCCAGGTTGTGCGTGCCCGGGATCCCGAACACGGCCGTCACCCCGTACGCGCGGATCGTCTCGAGCACCGCCCGGCCGGTCGTGTCGGCGTACTGCGCCGCAACGTCGGACGCGCTCACGCCGGCACCTCGACCCGGGCCGCCGCATACCGGCGTTCGCCGCCGACCCACGTCTCGAGCACGGCGAGCTGCGAGATCGTCGCGGCGTCGACGGCGAGCGGGTCGCCCGAGAGCACCGCGAAGTCGGCGTACTTGCCCGGCTCGAGCGAACCCAGGTCGTCCTCCCGGCCGAGCGACACGGCGCCCTCGTAGGTGTGGGCGCGCAGGGCGGCGTCGGCGGACACCCGGAGGTCGTCGGGGCCGAGCTTGTGACCGCGGCGGGTCACGCGCGTGACCGCCGTCTGGATCGCCTCCAGCGGGATGGGCTCGGCGACCGGCGCATCGGACGAGATCGTGAAGGGCACGCCCGCCGCCGCGAACTCGCCCAGCGGGTTGAACCGCTCGCCGGGCGTGCCGATCGCCTGTTCGACGCCCTCGCCCCAGTTGAAGTAGTGCTGCGTCTGGTTGACCGGACGGATGCCCGCGGCGGCCATGCGGGCGATCTGCTCGGGGGTGGGCAGTCCGCAGTGCTCGATGCGATGACGGGCGTCGTCGTCAGGGTGCTCGGCGAGCGCCGCCTCGATCGCCGACACCACCATCTCGATGGCCGTCGGCGACTGTGCGTGCGTCGCGGTCTGAAGACCGGCCGCGTGCGCCTTGCGGATCAGCTCGGCGTACTCGGCAGGCTCGTGGTACAGCTGCCCGGTGCGGCACGGGTCTCCGACGTAGCCGTCGGGGAAGTACGCCGTCCAGCCGCCCAGCGTGCCGTCGGCGTACAGCTTGATGCCCGCGAAGCTCAGGTGCGCGTTGCCGAACTGGCCGACGAGGCCCATCTCGAGCGCCTCGTCGAGCAGATGAGACAGCAGGTACATCGACACGCGCAGCTCCAGCCGCCCGGCCTCGGCGAGCCGCAGGTACATGTCGAACTCGCGGCGCGACACCTGCGCGTCGCCGATCGTGGTCACTCCCCCGGCGAGGAACCGCTGCGTCGCGGCATCCAGCTGCCGCAGGTGCTCCGCCGGCTCGTCGGCCAGGTGGAAGTTCGGCCCGTGGTGCCCGATCTTCACGCCGTGCACGCCGGTGAGCATGTTGCACGCGGCATCCGAGATCTCGCCCGTCAGCTCGCCGTCCGCGTCGCGGAAGTACTCGCCGCCTTCGGGGTCGGGGGTATCGCGGTCCACGCCGTTCAGGGCGAACGTGTACGAGTTCACCACGCCGCCGTGGCCCGACGCGTTCATGAGGTAGACCTCGCGGTCGGTCCCGACCTCGTCGAGCTCGAACCGAGTGGGATGCCGCTGCTCGGCGAGGTTCCGGTGCTCGTAGCCGTAGCCGCGCACCGGCCGGCCCGCCGGCTGCTCGGCGGCGGCCGCCTTCAGCAGCGCGACGATCTCGGGGATGCTGCCCGCCTTCTCGGGGCCGCAGTCCACCCACGTCATGAGCTGCCCGTACATGAGCGGGTGGGCGTGCGCGTCGACGAAGCCGGGCACGATCACCGCGTCGCCGAGGTCGACGACCTCGGGGTCGATGCCGGCCGCGCGGGCGGCATCCCGGCACTCCGCCACCGTGCCGACGGCGACGATCCGGCCGCGATCGGTGAGCATCGCCGTCGCCGTCCGGTCGGCCCCGTCGACCGTACGGATGACGCGGGCCGTCAGCAGGCGCGGGTTCTGCTGCGCGGGGCGGTCGAAGGGGGCGAGCTTTCTCATGGTGTCCTCACGGTGGGGAGAGTCGGGATGCCGCGGGCCGGCGTCAGACGGTGCGGGCGGCGGTCGTGTCGGTGCGCGGCGTGAACGAGTCGGTCACCGGCGCCTCGTCGGAGTGCTGCGGCGCGAGCCACGTGCACAGCCCCGCGAGCAGCGCCATGCCGACGAACATCGCGATCACCGACCACACGCTGCCGGTCCAGGCGATGAGCATCGTCGCGAACCAGGGCGAGAAGCCGGCCCAGATCGCGGCGCCCACGCCGTACGACAGCGCGATCGAGGTGTAGCGGGCCTGCGGGCGGAACATCTGCGCGAGGATCGCGGCGATGGGTGCGTAGGTGGCGCTCATCGCGATGCGCACCAGCGAGGCCAGCAGGAAGATGACGGGCTCGATCTTGCCCGGCAGCACCAGCATGAAGGGCACGAACGTCAGCACCGAGGTCACGAGGCCGATGTACATGATGTTCTTTCGTCCCCACTTGTCGCCGAGCCAGGCGACCGGCAGCGTCACGACGAACTCGATGAACGAGGCGATCGTCATGGCGTCGAGGATCAGCTGCGGGCTCATGCTGATCGGCTCGCCCGTCGCGTACGAGGTCGCGAACGTGGTGGCGAGGTAGTAGCCGCCCGTCGAGATCGGCAGCAGGCCGATGCCGAGGAGGATCGGCTTCCAGTTGACGCGGAGGGCGAAGGCGAGCGGCATCGTCTGCTTGCGGCCCTCGACCTTCTGCTCGAAGACCGGCGACTCCTCGACGCGGTAACGGACCCAGAAGCCGACCGCGACCAGCACGATCGAGAGCAGGAACGGGATGCGCCAGCCCCCGTTCATGATGAAGTCGTCGCCGAAGCGCGACATGATCGCGAAGATGCCCGACGCCAGCAGCGCACCCGCCGGGTTGCCCAGCTGAGTGAAGCCGCCGTAGAACGTCTTCTTGCCGGCCGGCGCGTGCTCCACGCTCATGAGCACGGCGCCGCCCCACTCGCCGCCGACCGCGAGGCCCTGCAGGGCGCGCAGCAGGATCAGCAGCACGGGGGCCATGAAGCCGATCGCCGCGTACGTGGGCAGGCAGCCGACGAGCACCGTCGAGACGCCCATCAGCAGCAGCGTGATCACGAGCGACACGCGGCGGCCCAGCTTGTCGCCGATGTGGCCGAAGATGATGCCCCCGAGCGGGCGCACGAGGAACGCCACCGCGAACGTCGCGAACGCCGCCGCGGTCTCGGCGAGCGGGTCGCCGCTCGGGAAGAACAGCGGCCCGAACACGAGCGCCGCGGCCGTCGCGTAGACGTAGAAGTCGTACCACTCGATGGTGGTGCCGACGAACGCCGCGATGCCGGCGCGCCGCGCCCTCGCGGTGGTGGTGGAAGTCATGGCCGCTCCTTTGCGGAATGTGTCGGGATGCGAAGGATGCTAGAAGCCCTGGATGCCGGCGGCAAGGGCAGAACTCCAGTCCGATGCTCGTTCCACTGGCGTTCTGGAACGCGCAGCGATCAGATGTGCATGCCGCGTCCTGTCCTTGACGACGTAGACTCGACTTCTGCGCACGACGCCGTGCGTTCCCGGGAAATCTACGAATTCGAGGATCGCGATGGATTTCGACGCCGAACTCATCCGCGAGCTGCAGGTCGACGGTCGCGCGAGCATCCACGCCCTCGCCGGTCGGCTGGGTCAGACCCGCGCCGCCGTCTCGGCGCGACTCAACGCGATGCTCGGCGACGGCACGGTGCGCGTCATCGCGGCCGTCGACCCGGTGTTCCTCGGGCAGCACGTGCTCGCGCACGTGTCGATCCGCACGCACGACGGGGTCGAGCCGGTCGCGCAGCATCTTCGCGGCCTCAGCGAGACCGTGCTCGTCTCGGCCGTCGGCGGCGCGTACGACCTCGTGACCGAGGTGCGGCTCGGATCGATGCCCGCCCTGCACGACCTGCTCGCGCAGATCCGCGCGCTGCCGGGCGTCGCCGACATCAACACGCTGATCTACACCGATGTCGTCAAGGGATTCTTCGTCTCGGAGTACCACGGCGACATCACGATCGACGGGATCGACACCGCGCTCATCGAGCAGCTGCAGCGCGACGGCCGCACCAGCTACCGTGCTCTCGGCGAGGCCGTGCGACTGTCGCCGTCCGCCGTGACCACGAGGGTGCAGCGCCTCATCGATGCCGGGGTCATCAAGATCAGCGCGGTCGAGGCGCGCGGCCTCGCGCACCGGCAGCTGTCCATGGGCGTCGGGCTCAACCTCGCCGGCACCGACGATCAGGTGGCCGAGGCGCTGCGCACGTGGCGGGGCGTCGACTTCGCCGCACGCACGCTCGGCCGGTTCGACGTCGTCACGACCCTCGTCGAGCCGTCCGCAGGAGCGCTGTACGCGAGCCTCGAACGCATCCGCGCGATCCCCGGCGTGGAGAGCCTCGAGGCCTGGTTCCACCTGGCTGTCCTCAAGGAGGACTACGCGCGCACTCTCCGCTCCCCCGGCGGCGGCATCCCGCAGCCCATCGGCTCTGCGCGCGGCTGAGCCGACGAGCTGCGGGACACGGGGCTATGCGGCGGTGCCGCCCAGCTCGATCCGGACGAGCTCCCACGCCGGGACGTCCAGCAGCCCTGCGGTTCCCAGAGCGGCCGCGCCCCCACTCACGACGCGGTAGGCGACGCCGGGCACATGGGTGGCGTTGAGCACCACGACCTCGCGGACGCCCGTCAGGTCCAGCTCGGCGAGCCCCGACTCGTAGTCCACCACGAGAAGCACGTCGCCGCGCCGCGACTGCACGACCGGGTAGCCGCGATGCGGTACGCCCGCCGTGATCCGGCCGTCCAGCAGCAGCTCGCGCAGCGATCGCCACTGCGCGAGCCGCTCCGCGATCGTCCTGCGGTGCTCGTCGGTGAGGTCGGCCAACGGCATCGACACCTGCGGCACGCCGAAGAAGCCCGCCAGCAGCTGCCGCGTGACCGCATCGGCACCCATCTCGGGGGCCCACATGATGGGGTCGGCGTGCACCACCTGCGCACCGGCGAGCAGGCGCAGGTCCACCACGGACCGCCGGTTGCGGTCGGCATCGGCCGGGCAGTCGTCGGCCCGGACGACGTCCGCAAAGGCCGCCACCGTCGGCGAGACGTACGGCTGGCGGAACTCGATCAGCGCACCGGGCCGCGCCACGTCGACGGCATCGGCCACCCCGCGCAGCAGCTCGACCATCGCGAACCCGACATCGTCGATGTCGCCGCTGGACGGCGTCCCCGCGTACACCGATGCATTGTTCAGGAAGTCGATCTTGAGCCCGTCGAGGCCGTAGTCGCGCATGAGCCGAGCGCACGTCTCCACGACGAACTCGCGCACCTCGCGATGGCGCGGATCGAGCACCCACGCCCGCAGCCCGTCGGAGTACCGGCTCGCGAACGGCGCGAGCCGCGCGAACGCCTCGCTCTGCTCGCCGACCAGCAGCGGGGCCAGCCACAGCACGGCCTCGAGCCCCTGCGCCTGCGCGCGACCCACGAAGTCGCGGAGGTCGGGGAACTTCGCCTCGTCGGGCACCCAATCGCCGCAGCCGGCGTACCAGCGGCCGTCGCCGAAGCGCTGCCAGCCGTCATCGAGGAACACCGACCCGAAGCCCAGCTCGGCCGCGACAGGCAGATCCCGCGAGACGATCTCGTCCGAGATGCGCTGCGAGTACCCGTACCAGGTCGAGTACACCGGCTCCCGCGCCGCCGACGACGCGGGGCGCGCCGGCGAACTCGTGTAGAGCGCGTCGGCCACGGCCCGCAGCGCCTCCTGATAGCCGCCCGCCCGGGACGCCACGACGACATCGAGCTCCTCCGCGCGGGCGGCGATGCGCCCGTCGATCGGCAGCCGCACCACGAAGTTCTTGTCCTCCTCCGAGACGCCGAACTGCAGCTCGCCCTCCCCGGTCGTCCAGTCGACACCGAAGGCGAGATGAGACGTGCCGTCCGCGTCGTAGAGCACGCCGACGGGCGCTGAGCGGATCGCGCTGAAGGTGTCGCCGCCGAGCCAGTCCGCCGGCAGGCCGCGCTCCGAGCCGACCGCGGGGAACCAGTAGCCGGCAGCATCCCCCAGCGGCGCCTGCAGGATCACCTGCCCGCCGTCGCGGACGGTCAGGCGGATCCGCTGGACGTCGCCGTCGTCGCTGATCTGCCGCACGCGGCAGCCGCCGCCGGTGCCGACGCGGATTCCGCGGACCAGCTCGGTCCATTCGACAGAGGAGAGCTGGTGGTCTTCGAGTAACACGTACGGGACTCCTATTGCTTGACCGCACCGGCGAGGATGCCGGCGACGAAGTGACGCTGCAGGAAGAGGAACAGCACCAGGATCGGCAGCACGGACAGGAGCGTTCCTGTCATGAGCTGGCCGTAGTCGGTGGTGCCGATGCCCTGCAGCGACGCGAGCGAGACGGGGATGGTGAAGGATTCGGGCGTGCGCAGCACGACCAGGGGGTAGACGAACTCGTTCCACTGCGCGAGGAAGAGGAAGATCGCGAGCGCGGCGAGCGCCGGACGCACAGTCGGGAGCACGATCCGTGAGAACACACGGAACTCGCCCGCACCGTCGACCCGCGCCGCCTGCAGCAGCTCGTCGGGCACGGCCTGCATCGTCTGACGCATCAGGAAGATCCCGAACGGCAGCGCGAGGCTGGGCAGGATCAGTGCCTGATACGTGTCGAGCCACCCCAGCGCCACCATGATCTGGAACAGCGGCACGAGCGTGACCTGCGACGGCAGCGCGAGCGTCACCAGCACCGCGGCGAACATCACGTTCTTGCCCCAGAACTCGAACTTGGCGAACGCGTAACCCGCCGCCGTGCAGACCACGAGTCCGAGGATCGTGTAGATGGATGCCACGAGCACCGAGTTCGCCATCGCCCGGCCGAACAGCGTGTCGGTCAACAGGCCGCCGAGGTTGTCGAAGAACGCGGGTCCGGGCAGCAGGTTCGGCGGTGACGCGAAGATCTCGCTGGACGGGTAGGTGCTCGCGATGATGAGCCAGTAGAACGGCAGCAGCATGAGCACGGCGCCCGCGGCGATCGCGGTGGTGAGCACGAGCGACTTGGTGCGCCGGGCGCGCACGCCGATGAGCGCGTCGGTCATCGCTTCTTCTCCTTCGGGGACTTCTCTCGGAAGAGGCGGAACTGGATGAGCGAGATCACCGCGATGATGAGCGTCAGCGCGTACCCGATGGCTGAGGCGTACCCGAAGTCGAAGTACCGGAAGCCGTTCTGGTAGAGGTACATCCCCACCGTGAGCGTGGCGTTGTCGGGCCCGCCGTTGGTCAGCACGTACGGTTCGTCGAACAGCTGCAGCGTGCCGATCGTCGACAGGATGACGGTCAGCAGCAGCGCCGGCCGCAGGCCGGGGATCGTCACGTTCCAGAAGCGCTGCCACGCCGAGGCCCCGTCGACCTGCGCCGCCTCGTACAGCTCGCCGGGGATCGACTGCAGCTGCGCGAGGTAGATGATCGCGCTCTGACCGGTGTAGTGCCAGGTCATGGCGATGACGATCGAGATCTTCGCCCAGAACGGGTCGATGAGCCACGGGATCGGTCCGATCCCGACGGAGCCGAGCACCTGGTTCACGAAGCCGGGGCCCGAGTTGAACAAGGCGCCGAAGAGGATCCCGTACGCCACCAGGCCCATGACGATGGGCACGAAGTACGCCATGCGGAAGAACGCGCGCGCCTTCAGCAGCAGCGAGTTGAAGGCCACTGCCAGCACGACGGCCAGGCCCAGCATGAGCGGCACCTGGACGATGAGGATGATCCCGGTGTTGCCGAGGGCCGTGTAGAACAGGGGGTCCCGCAGCAGCCGCAGGTAGTTGTCGGCGCCGACGAAGGTGATGGCCCCGCCGATGTTCGAGGTCAGGCTCGTCCAGAACGCGGACAGGTACGGATAGAGCTTGAAGGCCAGGAACAGCAGGATCGTCGGCGCGAGGAAGAGGTAAGGGGTGATCCGGGGATGGCCGCCGGTGGCACGCCGACGGCGGCGCCGCGGCGGTGTCGGGTCGGACGGCCTCGTGGACGGGGCGGCGAGAGGGGTTTCGAGCACGGAGTTCATGAGCATCGATCCGTTGGACCGCGGGGTGCGCCGGCTCGAGGGCCGGCGCACCCGTGCGATCGGTTCGGGTCAGTCGGCGATCGTGCGCCCGGTCTGCTGGGCCACCTGGTCGGCCGCCTCGTCCATCGCCTTCTGCGGGTCGGCGTCCGACAGGAGCACCCGTGTCTGCGCGTCCGTGTACGCCTTCAACGCACGGGCGTAGTCGCTGGTGTAGTTCACCACCGGCGTGTCCTGGGCGAGCTCGGCGATGAAGATCGCGTTCGGCGACTGGCCGTCGAAGTAGTCGCTCGGTGCGGCGAAGCCCTCGGATTCGAGCATCGGCGCGAAGCCGGGGAACATGCCGCCGCCGTCGTAGACGAGCTTCTGGCCCTCGAGCGTGCCGAGCGCGAAGTTGACGAACTCCCACGCGGTCTGCTGGTTCTTGCTCGACGTCGGGATCGACAGGTAGGTGCCGCCGTTGACCGCTGCGGTGATCCCGCCGGACTCGACCGCCGGGGGCAGCCGCACGCCCCAGTTGCCGGCCATATCGGGCGCCTCGTTCTCCATCACGCCGGCCATCCACCCGCCCGCGGGCATGACGGCGATGTCGTTCTCCCCGCGCAGCTGCGCCAGCAGCGCGTCCCAGCTGCCCTGCACGTCGGCGACGATGCCCAGGTCGTCGGCGCGCTTGATGATCTCGAGGGAGTTCACGCCCGCCTCGCCGCTCATCGTGATGTCACCCTTCTCGTCGAAGTAGAACGAGTTCTGCAGCGCGGTGAGCAGCTGCCACAGTCCCGCCGAATCCGCCTCGGTCGCGGCCTTGTCCACGGCGAACAGCGGCACGCCGGTCTTCTCCTTGATGGTGACGCCCGCGTCGAGGAGGTCGTCCCACGTCTCGATCGCGTCGATGTCGACGCCGGCCTGCTCGAACACGTCGGAGCGGTAGAAGAAGCCTGTCGCGTTCACCTCGTACGGGATGCCGTACACGGCGCCGTCCGCGCCGGAACCGCTCTTCCATGCGCCCGAGGGGAACTCGTCCGCCAGCGCATCGGCGCCGAAGTCGCGCAGATCGGCGAGCTGGCCGGGGAACTTCTCGACGTAGTTGCCCATGTAGTCGATGCCGATGTTGAGCACGTCGGGCAGCCCCTGGCCGCCGGCGGCCATGCCCGTGGTGATCTTCTCCCAGATGGCGGGGTTGCCGACGTCCTGGACGTCGATCTCGACATCGGGGTACAGCTTCTGGAACGCCGGGATCGCGGCCTTGAGGCCGTCGCCGGGGGCGTTCCAGGTCCAGACCGTGATCTTGCCCGAGACCTCGCCGCCCTGGGCGGCCTCGCCCGTGCCGGCGCCGCTGGAGCATCCGGCGAGTGCCACCGCGGTGACGGCTGCGGCGGCGGTCGCCGCGATGCGCAGCGCGCTCTTCCTCTGGGTGAACCTCATTGTTCGCTGTCCTTTCCGGTGTGGTGCAGGTGACGCGTCCATCCGCGACAACGAGAACGTAGCATAAGGTTCGTATATATGCAGTACATCTCTGCAAGTTTGCAATGGAGGAAACATGACCGCTGAGCTGTTCCACCTGCACGCCGCCGGCGTCAGCGTGGTGGTCGAGACCACGCCGACGACGCTTCCCCGCGTGCTCCACTGGGGCCCGCCGCTCGGTGATGTCGACGAGGAAGGACTGGCGGCCCTCGCGGCACTGGCGCGCGGCGTGCGCGTGGGCAACGAGCTCGACGTGCCTCCCGGCGCCGGCCTCCTCACCGAGCCGCGTCAGGCGTGGATGGGCCCGCAGGGGCTCACGGGCCACCGTCCAGACGGCAGCGCGCCCTTCCCGGACTTCGTCGCCGTGAGCACGGTGCGCGAGGTGCCGGGCTCCCCCGTCGTCGCGGAGCGCCTGGTGTCCACCGGCGTGGACGCCGTCGCCCGGCTGACCGTCCGCGTCGAGATCGAGCTGCTGACGTCGGGACTGGTCCGCACCCGTGCCCGCGTGCGCAACGACGGCGACGACGCCTACTTCGTCGAGGGACTCGACCTCGCCCTGCCCGTCCCCGGTCGCGCGGACGAGCTGCTGGACTTCTCGGGACGCCACAACGGCGAGCGCCGCCCGCAGCGCACGACTCTGGTGGACGGCACCCACCTGCGCGAGGCCCGGCGGGGACGGACCGGGCAGGATGCCGCCACCCTGCTGGTCGCCGGAACGCCGGGTTTCGGGCCCGAGCGCGGCGAGGTCTGGGCGGTGCACGTCGCCTGGTCGGGCGACCAGCGCATGTGGGCGCACCGCACCAACGGCGGCCACGCAGCCCTCGGCGGAGGCGAGCTGCTGCTGCCCGGCGAGCTGGTGCTCGCGCCGGAGGAGTCATACGACATGCCGTGGCTCTACGCCAGTTACGGGAACGGCCTGGACGAGGCATCCGCTCGCATCCACCGGAGCTTGCGCAGCAGGCCGGCACACCCCGCCGTCGGGCGCCCGGTGACGCTCAACACCTGGGAGGCGGTGTACTTCGACCACCGGATCGAGCCGCTCGCCGACCTCGCCGAACTGGCGTCCGCGGTCGGCGTCGAGCGTTTCGTGCTCGACGACGGCTGGTTCGGCGCGCGCCGGCACGACCGCGCGGGCCTCGGCGACTGGACCGTGTCGGCCGAGGTGTGGCCCGACGGACTGGGACCGCTCGTGGAGCGCGTGCGGTCGCTCGGGATGCAGTTCGGCATCTGGTTCGAACCCGAGATGGTCAATCCCGACTCGGACCTCGCGCGACGGCATCCCGAGTGGATCCTGTCTCCCCTGCACCGCGACGCACCGCTGGCGCGCCAGCAGCTGGTGCTCAACGTCGGCCACCCCGACGCCTACGCGTACCTGCGCGACCACATCGTCGGTGTCGTCGCCGAGCACCGCATCGACTACATCAAGTGGGACCACAACCGCGACCTCGTCGAGCCGCTGGATCGCACCACCGGCCGCGCCGGTGTGCACGCGCAGACGGCCGCGGTCTATCGCCTCATGGACGACGTGCGCGCGGCGTGCCCGTGGCTGGAGATCGAGTCGTGCTCCGCCGGCGGCGGGCGCATCGACCTCGGCGTCGTGGAGCACACCGACCGGTTCTGGACGAGCGACTCGAACGACCCGCTGGAGCGCCAGCGGATCCAGCGCGGCACGACGCTGCTGATGCCGCCGGAGCTGCTCGGCTCGCACGTCGGCGCCGCCCGCGCCCACACGTCGGGGCGCACCGCGTCGCTGGCCTACCGCGCCATCACCGCGATGATCGGCAGCTTCGGCATCGAATGGGACCTGCGCGAGGCCTCCGCCGCCGAGCTCGCCGAGCTCACCGCGTGGATCGCCGAGTTCGTGCGACTGCGTCCCCTCATCGAACGCGGAACGCTCCTCCGTCTGGAGACACAGCCCGCGCTCCTCGCGCAGGCGGTCATCGCCGACGACCGCGCCCACGCCCTCGTCACGATCGCATCGATCGACACGCCCACCCACCTTCCCGGGCCCGCGGTGCGGCTGCGCGGACTCGACCCGCAGCGCCGATACCGCGTGCGCCGCGTGCAGCCGGCGGCCTCCGTCGATCCGACCGTCACCCGGGCCCAGCCCGTCTGGTGGTCGGCGCAGCCGGTGATCCCCGGCGCGGTGCTCATGGCCGCGGGCCTGCACTCCCCCATCCTGCGCCCGCAGGAGGCGGGGCTCGTCGAGCTCACCGCGGTGGAGATCCCGGTATGAGCGAACTGCGGATCGAGACCGATGACGACGCCCTGGCCGAGATGTTCGACTGGGCCGTGCGCACCGCGCGCGGCTTCGTCGTGCCGGACGGCGCCAGGGGCCCGCTCGACGTCAGCGAAGCCGACCCGCCGCCCCACCGCCGCGCGGTGTACCGCGCGTGCTATCACGCCGGCTACCGCCACCGCAGCGGCTACTACCTGCGCGACTTCGTGCACCAGGCGCTCGGCGCGCACCTGCTCGGGCTGCAGACCGAGAACCGCGCGATGCTCGATTCGTTCGTGCGCACAGCCACGCCCGAGCACGACGGCTGGCCGGTGTGGGCGCTGAACTTCGACCGGGTCACTCCGCTGTCGATCGACTACCGCGGACCGGACCGGTTCGTGCGCGAGCTGCCGGCGGCGTTCGAGCTCGTCGAGCTCCTCCACACGCTGTTTCGCTGGACGGGCGATCGCGATCTGCTCGGACATCGTGAGCACTGGCGCCGGACGCTGGGGGCGTTCGTGGCCGAGCGGGACCTCGTCCTGCCCAACGGCGTCGCCGAGGCCCAGGGCGCCGACATCTTCGACGGAGCCGCGAGCTACAACGAGCGTCCCGGCGAGCACCTGCTCGAGGCGGGCGACGGGTTCGCGGCACAGTATGCGGCGCTGCGGCACGCGGCGGCCCTCGAAGCCGCGTGCGACCCCGACGCGAGCGAGGCCGCACGGTTCGCAGGTCAGGCCGACGCGCTGCTCGCAGAGTTCCGCGACCGCTGGAGCGTGCCGGCAGAGCCGGTCGCGGCCGCGACCGGGCTCCCCGCTCTCGACGGGCTCGTGTCGGCCTATTCGGCGTCCGGCGCGCAGGTCACCGGATGGCTGCGAGAGGGCACGTGGTTCCTCCCGCTGAAGGGACTCCTCACCGACGGCGACCCCCGCTGCGCGGCGATCCTCGAAGCGGTCGACGCCGCGTCGCGGCATCCGGTCCTCGCCCCGGCCAACGTCGAGGCGCTGACGTACCTGCCCGATGTGTTCCTGCGCCACGGCCACGCAGACAGGGCGGCCGAGTGGATGCAGCGGCTCTACGCCCGCCGCGACGAGCCGCATGAGGTGCCCGAGCAGGGCGCCAACGGCGCATACCCGGAGCTGTCGTTCACGCTCGTGGGTCAGGTCGTCGCCGGGTTCCTCGGCCTCGAACCCGACGCGGCGGCGATGCACCTCACCACGCGCCCGTCCCCGCCGTCCTCGGTCGGGCGACTCGCCGCGCACGGCGTGCCGTTCGGCGACGGCAGCATCGACGTCGGATGGGAGGGAGGCGGCACGCACTGGGTCGAGAACCACACGTCGCTGACACTGGTGTGGCACGCCGCGCCGCGGATCGACACGACCTTTCGCGATCCGCACCTCGCCGGGGCTGCGACCGGCCGGGGCGTGCTGATCCAGCCCGGGCAGCGCCGGGAAGCCGGGGGGACCCGGGGCTAGCCGGCGCGCACGGGTCCCGTCGAGCCGCGGAGGCGCAGCTCGGGGTCGATGAGCGCCTCGGAGGTCTGGACGCTGCGGTTCTGGATCATCGTCAGCAGCGTCCGCACGCAGCTCCCGGCGATCCGCTCGACCGGCTGACGGACCGTCGTCAACGGCGGCGCGGTGAAATCCAGCATGTACGAGTCGTCGTACCCGATCACCGACAGGTCGCGCGGCACCTCGACACCGCGCCGCGCCGCCCCGGTGATGACGCCGAGCGCCATGTCGTCGCTCGACGCGATGATCGCGGTCACTCCGAGCGGCAGCAGGTCGTCGACGGCGTGCCGCCCGCCGTCCACGCTGTAGTGCTGGCGCACGACGTAGTCCTCGGCGTCGGACAGTCCGCGGGTGTCCATCGCCTCGAGGAAGCCCTCGAGGCGCCGGTCCGCGGGGGTGTTGCCCGCCGGTCCCGCGCACATCCCGATGCGGCGGTGGCCGAGGTCGTACAGATGCGCGACCGAGATCTCGGCGGCGTGCCAATCGTCGGTCGAGATGACCGGCATGGTGCTGTCGGGGAACCCGCCGTTGACGGTCACGTACGGGATGCCGCGGCTCTCCAGCAGCTGGTGGGCCGCCGGATCGGCGTTGCGGACCGTGTTGCTGGCCGAGAGGAACACCGCCCCGGCGATGCCGGCATCCAGCAGCGGCTCGATGTAGTCGCGCTCGATCGCCGAGCCCGGCATGACCGAGCAGACGTAGCCGCGGAGCCCCCGCAGCGTGAGTTCGCTCTCGAGCGCGTTGCACAGCGCCGAGAAGACCGGGGTCCGCAGACCCGGCACGAGGATGAGCACGATCTCGCCCTTGCTCGGACGCTCGTAGCCGATCTCCTGGAGGGCGCGCTCGACCTGTTCGCGAGTCGAGCTCGACACCCCGTACTTGCGGTTGAGCACCCGGCTCACCGTCGCTTCGCTCACCCCCGCGATCGCGGCGACCTCTGCCAGGCGCACCGTGCCCGCAGGCGAACGGGTGCGGCGCCCGGCCGAGGAGGTGCCGTTCGGTTCGGCCTGCGGTTCGGTCATGAGCCCATTCTGGCGCTTCCGCAGCCGCGGACGGGCTGCGGGGCCCGACGTGTCGTTGCCCGCCGGTCGCCTACTCCGGGTCGTTGCCCGATTCGCGTCCCAGCCGGAACGGCGTCGAGACCCCGACGTATGCCACGTGCGTCATGAGGCCCTCGGCCGCGTGCGGCAGATTGTGGCAATGGTCCATCCAGATGCCGGGGTTGTCGGCGACGAACGCCACCTCGTACGTCTCGCCGTGCTCGACGTTCAGCGAGTCGACCCACCACGGGCTGCCCGACGACGGCTCGCCGTCGCGCGACAGCACAAGCAGATGGTGGCCGTGCAGGTGCATCGGGTGCACCTCGCCGCTGTTGTTCGCGATCGTCATGACGACCACGTCGCCCTCCTGCACCATGTACATGGGGACCGCGGGCATGATGCCGCCGTTGATCGTCCACCAGTACCCTGGGGCGCCGTCGAGGAAGCCGGGCAGCCGCCCGATGTCGTAGCGGAACCGGCGGTCTGCCTGCGCCGGGTCGAACCCCACGTCGGCCGGCTCGCCGTATGTCAGCAGGTCGACCTCCACACGCGGCGCCGGAGAGGGGGATGCCTCACCACGGTCGGACCCGAGCACGAACGAGGCGCCCGGCACCTGGATGCGCACGGCCCCGGTCGCCGGGACGGTCACCTCGAGGTCGGCGCGTCCTCCCGCGGTGAGCGGGACCGCCTTGCCGTCGACGGTCGTCGGGCCGTTGAGGTCGGTGCCGTCCACCGCGAGCACGCGGAAGGACGAGCCGGTCACCCACGCCGCGGTCGGCGTGCTGTCGGTGTTCACGACGCGCACCCGCACGGTGTCGCCCGGTGCCGCGGCCCGGCCGGTGTCGCCGACGACGCCGTTGATCGCGCGCTGCCCG
>Ga0160450_100665_pt1 | contig 18017 bp, 19 predicted proteins | sample HID1975K_E1MG_FD_108257 | JGI IMG/M metagenome (GOLD analysis project Ga0160450, IMG submission 108257) | Enriched soil microbial communities from UW Madison campus, WI, USA - HID1975K_E1 MG | ecosystem: Environmental > Terrestrial > Soil > Unclassified | place: USA: Madison, Wisconsin...
CGATCGGCAGCGAGAAGAGCACCGTGAAGACGAGGATCAGCGACAGGAAGATGATGATCGCGAACCGGGCGGGCGAGCGCTGGGTGAGATCGCGGAAGAACTCCATGAACCCGTGACCGATCGCCCGGACGCGTCCCGCCGCACCGACGGGGGCGCGCCTGCCATCCGTCATACGGAGTCCTCCCTGGGCGAATCGGCACGCGTGCACCCGACACCCCGTGGGGCCAGGCGGTCGTGCTCATGGTACTCGGCAGGGGTCCCGACTACTCTGAGCCTATGGCGGACATCTTCGACGTGATCGCGGACGGAACGCGTCGCGACATCCTGCGACTGCTGCTCGATCGCTCATCCGCCGGGGAACGCGGCACCAGCGTGTCGCACATCGTCACGGAGCTCGGCGCCAGCCAGCCGACGGTCTCGAAGCACCTCAAGGTGCTCCGCGACGCGCACCTCGTGTCGGTCCGCGAAGAGGGTCAGCACCGCTACTACAGCCTGTCCGCCGCGCCGCTGGACGAGGTCGACGACTGGCTCGTCCCGTTCCTGGACGACGACGGGCTGGACGGCGCCGACGTCGCGGCGACGTCGCTGACCGAGTCCGCCGCTCACGCCGCCGACGTGGTCGGCCGTGCCGCGGCATCCGCCAAGCACGCCTTCGAGACCGCGCTCAAGAAGCTTCCCGGGCGCTGATCCCTCGACAGGCTCAGGGACCGATTCGGTCGCCGAGCCTATCGAAGCGTCGCTCAGCGCCGGCCGCTCTTGCGGCCGAACAGCCACGCGCCCCACACGGCCGAGCCGGCGATGATCAGCGCGCACCAGCCGATGGCCCACAGCGGCTCGGTGCCGAGGCCGGTGCCCATCAGCAGCCCGCGGATCGTCTCGATGATCGGCGTGATCGGCTGGTTGTCGGCGAACCACTGCAGCCACGTCGGCATGGTGTCGACGGGCACGAACGCGCTGGACAGGTAGGGCAGGAACAGCAGGATGAACCCGTAGCCCGAGGCTGCCTCGGGGCTGCCGGCGGCGAGGCCGATCGCGGCGAAGAGGTACGTGATCGCCAGGATGTACAGCGCGATGACGGCGGTCGCACCCACCCAGGCGGCGACGCCCGCGCTCGGACGGAAGCCGACGAGCAGCGCGACCCCGATGACCACCGCGGTGGCGAGCAGGTTGCGTGCGAGGCTCGAGATCACGTGCCCGGTGAGCACGGCGCCGCTGCGCAGCGGCATCGTGCGGAACCGGTCGATGATGCCGCTCGACATGTCGCGCGCGACATACGTCGCGGTCGTGGCCGCGCCGAACCCCGCGCACAGCAGGATGATGCCGGGCACGACGTAGTCGACGTACGAGCCGGCCGGATCGAGCGCGCCGCCGAACACGAATGTGAACAGCAGCATGAGCATCACCGGCAGCATGATCGACATGCTGAGCGACTCCCCGTCGCGGAGCGACTGCGTCATGCTGCGGCGGACGAACACCGCCTCGGCGGTGAACCCGCGCAGGTGCGGACGGGGGACCGTCGTGGCGGCGGCCGGGGCGGCGATGGCGGTCATGCGAACTCCTCGGCGGTGTCGAAGGCGGGTGCGGATGCCTCACCCGGCGCTCCGGTGAGCGACAGGAAGACGTCGTCGAGCGTCGGGCGGCGCAGCGTGACCTCCGCTCCCGGCACATCGTCGACGCCGAGCTCGTCGATGGCGGCGCGCAGGCCGGTGACGCTGCCGTCGGTGGGGATCTCGCGCACCACGGCGCCGTCGGCGTCTGTGAGCACCACGGTGTCGGTGCCGACGAGCGCCTTGAGCTCGGTGGGCGTGCCGGTGGCGACGATGACACCCGCGTCGAGGACCGCGACGCGGTCGGCGAGCTGGTCGGCCTCCTCGAGGTACTGCGTCGTGAGGAAGACGGTGGTGCCCGCGTCCGACAGGGAGCGGATGACCTCCCACAGGTCGCGGCGGCTGCGCGGGTCGACGCCGGTCGTCGGCTCATCGAGGAACAGCACGTCGGGAACCACGACGAAGCTGAGCGCCAGGTCGAGCCGGCGTCGCATGCCGCCGGAGTAGGTGCGCACGCCGCGGGTGGCGGCATCCGTCAGCGCGAACCGGTCGAGCAGTTCACACGCGCGGGCGCGCGCCCGTCGGGGCGAGAGGCCCGACAGCCGCCCGAGCATCACGAGGTTCTCGGTGCCGGTGAGCATGTCGTCGACGGCGGCGGACTGGCCCGTCAGTGCGATGCGCTGGCGCACGGCGTCAGGGTTCGTCGTCACGTCGAAGCCGGCGACGGCGGCGGTGCCGCGGTCGGGGCGCTGGAGTGTCGTGAGGATCGAGATGGTGGTCGTCTTGCCGGCGCCGTTGGCACCGAGGAGCGCGAAGATCTCGCCGCGGGGGACGGTGAGATCGAGTCCGTCGAGGACGACGGACCGCCCGAAGCTCTTGCCGAGCCCGCGGATGTCGATGGCGGGAGCGTTCATGCGGGGCTTCCTTCCGTGTATCGGTGAAACTGTTTAGGACCGCAACTGTTTATGACGGTAACACACTGTTTACGGGATAAACAGTCCTAGGATGACGGCATGACCGAAGACCTCGAACTCGAGCTTCCACGCGGCATCGCCCTCGCCTGGGGCGTGGCGGCGAATCCCCAGCGCGGCCCCAAGCGCGAGATGAGCGTCGAGCGCATCGTCGACGCCGCCGTCGAGATCGCCGACGCCGACGGTCTCGGGGCGGTGTCGATGGCGGCCGTCGCCGCACGCATGGGCTTCACCCCGATGTCGCTGTACCGCTACGTGAGCGCCAAAGAGGACCTCGTCCTCCTCATGCAGGAGGAGGCGACGGGCACGCCGTCCGACGCCGTCGGCGATGCCGGTGACTGGCGCGAGCAGCTGGAAGCGCTGTACCGCGAACAGGTGCAGAACCACCTCGTCCACCCGTGGGTGCTGGACATCCCGATCTCGGGGGTGCCGGTCACCCCGAACATGGCCGCGTGGATGGATGCCGGGCTCGCCGCGCTCGCCGGCACGCAGCTCACGCACGAGGAGCGCCTGGCGGTGATGCTGTTCGTCAGCGGGTCCGCGCGCTGGGCGGGCAGCATCCTGGCCGGTTACGCCCGGCTCGCGCGGGAGCAGGGGCTCGACGGGCCGGCGATCACGCGCACCGAGGATGCGATGTTCCGCGCCCTCATCACCGGCGACGCGTACCCCCACCTCCGCGCCGCGATCGACGCAGGAGCGTTCCTGGACGACTCCGACCCGTTCGCGTTCGCCTTGCAGCGCGGCCTCGACGGGATCGCGGACTACATCGCCGCGGCGGCGGAGGGGCGTCACGCCCCGGGAATCCCCTGGACGCAGCCGGATGACGCCGACATCGCCGACGACAAGAGGTTCAGGGAGGCGCGGAAGGCCGTGCGCGAGGCCGAGAAGGTGCTGCGGGCCGCGCGCAAGGTCGAGCGTCAGGCGGCTCGCGAGGCGCGCGACCGCCGCGCCAAGCAGACTGCTGCAGGCTGAGGATCGCCACACCGCCCGTCTCACGAGTCACACGGGTTTACACGCGTCCCGCCGCCGTTCTAGAGTGAGCGGAAGCCGGATCAGGGCTTTGACGTGTCGTAGCGATTCTGGGGAAGGTGAATGACATGGCAGAACTGTCGGACGTGCGCTTCCTCACGGTCGCCGAGGTGGCTGAGCTGATGCGCGTGTCGAAGATGACGGTGTACCGTCTCGTGCACTCGGGAGAGCTTCCCGCCGTGCGCTTCGGACGCAGCTATCGCGTGCCGGAATCGGCGGTCACCGAGGCTCTGCAACGGCCCGTCGCCGACGTCGGCTAGACTGTTCCGAGGCATTTTCCGTATCTGCCCGTTCCCGGGCGCCGCACACGCCGCGCCCAGACCCCGACATAGTGAGGTTTTCCGTGGGTTCTGTCATCAAGAAGCGCCGCAAGCGCATGGCGAAGAAGAAGCACCGCAAGCTGCTTCGCAAGACTCGCCACCAGCGCCGCAACAAGAAGTAAGCGGCATCCGCACCTAGCGCCTGTCTCCGGACGGGCGCTTCGTGTATCTCCCGCAGGACCCGAAAGGCCGTCATGAAGTCCATCACCGTCCAGCAGCTGCGCGACCGCGTCGAGACCCCGCTCATCGACGTGCGAGAGGTCGACGAGTTCGCCGCAGGCCACGTTCCCGGCGCCGTCAACATCCCGATGTCGGTGATCGGCGGACGCCTCGACGAGCTCCCCGACGGCGCGTTCGACGTCATCTGCGCGGTCGGCGGGCGTTCGGGACGGGTCGTCGAGGCCCTCGAAGCACGCGGCTACGACGTGACGAACGTCGACGGCGGCACGAACGAGTGGATCGCGGCCGGATTCCCGGTCGAGGCCTGAGCACGGAGGCCGGGCACGGCATGACCACGCTGACCCTCATCGGCAAGCCCGACTGTCACCTGTGCGACGTGGCGCGCGAAGTCGTCGAGACCGTCGTCGCCGACCTGCCCGAGGACGCGGTGGACGTCGAGGAGCTGTCGATCGCCGACGACCCTGCGCTCTACGCCGCGTGGTGGGAGAAGATCCCGGTCGTGCTCATCGACGGCGAGCTGCACGGCCATTGGCGCGTCTCGCCCGACCGTCTGCGCGCGGCGCTGCACGCCGCGCGCTGACGAGTCACTTCTCGATCTCGACGACCTCCGCGCCGGGCGCGTTCGTCTTGATCGACTCGATGCCGTTGAGCGCGCTCGCCTTCGACGAGTACCCCTGGCTGCTCGCGATCACCTGACCGTTCGACGCCTTCAGGTTGAAGCGCCAGTCGCCGCCCTTGTCGACCCACAGTTCGAACTTGCCCGCCATCGGAAACCCCCTCGATCGGTGCGCAGGGCCGGCGGTCGCCGTCGCCCCGGGCGACACGCTATCGGCGCGGCGACCCCGGCGGAAGAGCCCGCGGCCTACGAGCCGATGTCGTTGCGCATCGCCGTCCGGCGCAGCGACCCGAGGACGAGCAGCATGCCGGCCAGACCGAGGATCGATCCGAGGAACGGGAACAGCCCGATCTCCGCGGTGAGCTGCGGGCCGCCGTCGGAAACGAGGAGGATCACGGCCGCGATGATGAGGGTCACCCCGATGAGCGCCGTCGTGAGCTGGCTCACGAGAGAGCGGACCCAGCCCCGCTCCTTCGGGTCGCGGAACATCCGCAGGTTCACGCCGAACGTCCCGTCCTCCAGTGACGCGCCGATCGTCTCGATGCGGCGCGGGAGGCGGCGCAGCTGCTCCCCGGCGACCTGGAGCTGCACCTGCGCATCCGCGAGCACCCCTCGCGGGTCCGCGGCGATGCGCACGAAATGCGGCGTGCGCTCGAGTGCGCGTTCGACCATCTCGTAGTCGGCGACCAGGTGCCGCAGCGTTCCCTCGAGCGACCCGAGGGTGCGGAACACCAGGGCCAGTTCGGCGGGCAGCGCCAGCCGGTGGCGGCGGAGCACGTCGATCACCTCGCGGAAGAGCGTGGCATCGCCCCGGCCGTTGTGCACGCGCGTGAGGATGGTGCCGATCTCGTGCTGCAGTCCGCTGCGGTCGAGACGGGAGCCGTCGGCGGGCTCCTCGACGATCATGAGGAGAAGGTCGGTGAGGGCGATGTCGTCCTCGGCGGCCATGGCCGACATCATCGCGATCAGGACTCGGCGCATGCTGCGTTCCAGCACGCCGATCGAGCCGAAGTCGATGAGTGTCACCTCGCCGTCGGGGCGGAGGATGAGGTTGCCCGGGTGCAGATCCGCGTGGAACACGCCCCGCAGGGCGACTTGCTCGAAGATCGCGTCGACGAGCGTGTCGGCGATGTCGCGCGCGGTCGGCGGGGGCGTGATCGAGGTGACCGAGACGCTTCCGGCCACGGGGCCGGCGTCGAACTGCCGCGCCTCGGTGTGCTCGTGCGGCGGCGCGTCGTCCAGGTCTTCCGGCAGAGCGCCGTGGAGGGCCGAGAACGGGACGCCGACCACGCGCTCCTGCACCATCATCTGCTTCGTGCACAGCGCCGGGTACACCCGCGGGACATGCACATTGCGGACCGTGGAGCGCTGCATGGTGTCGCGCAGCAGCTCGGTGTTGTCCACCTCGATGCGGTAGTCGAGCTCTTCGGTGAGGGCCCGGACGAACTCCTCCACGAGTGCTCGGAGCCCGTATGCGCGGGCCCAGTCGCTGCGGCGTTCGGCGTCGGCTGCGAGGCGCTGCAGGATGTCGGTGTCGACCTGCACCGACGCGCGCGCGTCGGGCCGCTGCACCTTGATCACGACGCTCGGCTCGTCACCGCCCGGCTCGGCGGGCCGCAGCCGCGCGGCGTGGACCTGCGCGAGGGATGCCGCCGCCAGCGGCGTCTCGTCGATCCACGCGAACGTCGCCTCGAGGGGACCCGGCAGCTCCGCTTCGATGGCGCGCTTGATGTCGTCCCACGGGAGCGGGGTGGTGTTCATCTGCAGCGAGGCGAACGCGTCGGTGAACTCCCTGGGCAGGAGATCGTCGCGGGTCGAGAGCACCTGGCCGATCTTGACGAAGGTCGGCCCGCATTCGTTCAGCACGGACACCAGGGCCGCGGGAACGTCCTCGCCACCGCCGCTTCGATGACTGCCGTACAGGCTGAGGCCGTGCTCGGACGCGATGCGAAGGACCTGCGCGTAGCGCCGCATCCGCGCACGCCGATGCAGCATCTCCTGGACGGCGCGGATCGGGTGCCAGCCACGGCCGGAGGGCCAGAAGAGCTCGGTGACCATGATCACCGCGACGGCGATGGCGAACTGCCAGCCCAGCGCGACCACGATGATCACGACGCCCAGGCCACCCGACACGTCGAACCCGTCGTCCGAGATCACGCCCCCGGACTCCAGCGCCGCGCGGACCAGCGGCACGGTGAGTGTGTACACGATCGCCACCAGCACGAGCGCCCGGATCCAGCTGATCGTCGCTCCGAGCACATGCTGTGCGACCCAGGCCGCGCTCACGGCGAACACCACGCCGATCAGCACCGTCGCGAACACTTCGAGCATCGACAAACCCCCCGGTCAGTGGAGACCGAATATACCGAGCAGGGGCTCAGCCGGTCAGGCGTGCCCGGAGGGCGTCGAGCTCGGCCTCGGTGAGCCCGCCCGAGCGCAGGTACGCCGCCGACCCGCCCTGCGCATCGACCCAGGCGAGCGCCTGCTCGATCGCGGCGGCGGGCGTCGCGGTCACGAGCGTGTCGAGCTCCGGGGTGAGGGGCAGGCCCATCGCCGTGATCATTCCGCGCATGCGATCGGCCCAGGGGCCTTCGAGGTTGCCGGCCGAGGCGGCGTAGTCGGCGACCACAGCCGACCGCTCGGCGCCGACCGCATCGAGGAGCAGAGCGACCGAGACGCCGGTGCGGTCCTTGCCCGCCGTGCAGTGCACGAGCACCGCGGTGGGGGAGTCATCGCTGGATGCCGCCACCAGGCGCGCCGCTTCGGCGAAGGAGGCGGCGCCGTGCTCGAGCATCGAGACGTACAGGTCGCCGAGGCCGGGCAGCTGCGCCAGCGCCGCCACGATCGCCTGCTGCGCGGCATCCGGATCCGGCGCCTCCAGCGCCGCCTGGGCGAACCCGGTCATCGCGCCCTCGAGGAGCGGCAGCGGCACGACCTGGAACGTCCGTGTCTCGGGCAGCACGTCGGGCGCCATGCCGCGCTCCAGGTCGGTGCGGAAGTCGGCGATCACGCCGATGTCGGACGCCGCGAGCTGTTCGATGCCGGCGGGCGTGAGCGTGGTCAGCGCCTCCGAGCGGTACAGGACCCCCGGGCGCGTCGCCCCGCCGCCCGTGAGCGGCATGCCGCCGGTGTCGCGGAAGTTCTGCAGTCCATCGATCGTGATCACTGATCCACCCTATGGGCCATGGACGGACGGGCCGTGGTCGCCCGCCCGTGTCGGAGCGGACCGCGTCAGCCGATGCGGCGCAGCAGCAGCACTCCGTCGTCGAGGTGTGCGGGCGTCCCGTCGGGCGCGGTGGCCTCGCGGCGGCGGACCTCGACGATCTCGACCTCCCAGCGGCCGGCGTCGAGGTCGAGCAGCGCGAGCTCCTCATCCGGAGCGCGCATAACGGGCGCATGCTCGGGCACCTCGCGCGCCCACGGGGGCGGGGCGGCGTGCGACACCACCAGCAGCCGGCCGCCGGGGGCCACCCGCTCGCCCGCCTCGCGCAGCAGGCGCAGCCGCGGGAAGTCCGGCTCCCACGAGTGCAGGAAGCTCGCCAGGACGAGGTCGAACTCGCCGGGAACGGATGCCGCGCCGTCGCCCACCCGGAAGTCCGCCTCGACGCCGCGTGACGCGGCCAGCGCCGCGGCGCGCCGCGCCGCCGTCGCCGACACGTCCACTCCTGTCGCGCGCCAGCCGTGCTCCGCGAGCCAGACGGCGTCGCCGCCCTCGCCCGAGCCGACGTCGAGCGCGGTCCCGGGCTCGAGTCCGGCGACCACGGCTGCCGTCGTCGCGTTGACCCGGCCCGACCAGAACCGGTCCTCGGCGGCGTACCGCTCCTCCCACGCAGCGTTGCGCGCAGCCGCGCGCTCTGCGACGGCGCGGTCGAAGTCCTCGGTCACGAGCATCGCGTTGACGCCCGCGCCCGCCATCGAGCCCGATCCCATCGACAGCGGCACGTTGCCGAACGGTGCGATCGCGTTGCCGGCGGCGAAGACCCGGGGGTGGCTCGTCGCCCCGCGCAGGTCTGCGACGAGCGGAGCGCCCGGCGCGTCCGCTCGGGCCAGCCCCAGGTCGACCGCGAACCCGAGGTCGAGCACCGGGGCGCCCGCGGTGAACAGGCCGTCGACCACGTGCTCCGTTCCGTCGGCGGTCGTGATCGCCAGAGCGCCGTCGCGTCGGGCCGCCTCGCGCACCGGCGTCGACACGATGCGGACGCCGCGTGCGGCGAGCCGCGCGACCGTCGCCTCGTCGAACGGCTCGGCCGCGAACACCGTGACGTCGTCCGAGAGCTGGCGGACCAGCTCGATCTGGTGGAGGCTCGCCGACGAGGTCGCGAGCACCGCGAGGCGCCGGCCGGCGACCTCCCAGCCGTGGCAGTACGGGCAGTGGAGCACCGTCCGACCCCATGCCTCGCGGAGTCCCGGAACGTGGGGAAGGTCGTCGCGGATGCCGGTCGCGACGACCACGGCGCGCGCGGTGTCGATCGTCCCGTCCTCGCGGATGACCGTGAGCCGGTCGCCCTCGTCGGTGAGCCGGGCGACCGTGCCGGTCGCGAACTCGACGCCGTAGGCACGCGCCTCCGTGCGTCCCGCCGCGAGCAGGTCGGCCGGCGGCGTCCCGTCGTGGCCGAGCACGCCGTGCATGTGCGCCGCGAACCGGTTGCGCGGCATCCCGCCATCGATCACCAGCGTGCGGCGCCGCGAGCGTCCCAGCATCTGGGCGGCGCTCAGTCCGGCCACCCCGCCTCCGATGATGACGGCATCCCAGTCGTTGTCCATGACTTCAGCCTTCCGGCACTCAGGCAATCTGGCAAACGAGTTTGCAGAAATGGCAAGATGGAGGCATGGACGCACTGGATCAGGTGGGGCCGCGGCTGCGGGCGGCGCGCAAGGACCGCGGATGGACGCTCGACGATCTCGCCCAGCGCGCCGGGATGTCGCCGAGCACGCTGTCGCGCCTCGAGGCCGGCAAGCGCCAGGCGTCGCTCGAGCTCCTGCTGCCGCTCACGCGTCAGCTCGGCATCCGGATCGACGATCTGCTTCCGGATGCGCCGGCCGACCCCCGCGTGCACCGTCCCGTCCAGCGGCGCGAGGGCATGGTGATCGCGCCGCTCACACTCGACCACTCGCCGGTGCAGACCTACAAGGTGACCTTCCCCGCGGCGGCGCAGGCGCCCGAACCGCGCGTGCACGACGGCTACGAGTGGCTGTATGTGCTGAGCGGGCGGCTGCGCCTCGCGCTCGACGACCGCGAGCACATCATCGAGCGCGGCGAGGCCGCCGAGTTCGACACCCGCCTGCCGCACAGTCTCAGCGCGACCGCCGACGGCCCGGCCGAGGTGCTCAGCATCTTCAGCGCCTCGGGGGAGCGCATGCACACGCACGGAGCCCCGTGAGCGCGGGTGCGCTCACGGGGCTCCGTGACGATCGTGCTTACGGCGCGAGTCGCGTCGGGCCGCGGAACAGGTACGTGACCTCGCGGATCGAGTCCTGGCCGAGCAGCAGCATCAGCACGCGCGCGAGGCCCATGCCGAACCCGCCGTGGGGCGGGGCGCCGTAGCGGAAGAAGTCGAAGTAGAAGTCGAGGTGCTCGGCACCCAGACCCTTCTCCTTCGCCTGCTCGATCAGCACGTCGACGCGGTGCTCGCGCTGCGCGCCCGTCGTGATCTCGACGCCCTTGAAGAGCAGGTCGTACGACTTGGTGAGCCCCGTCTCCTCGTCGCGCATGTGGTAGAACGCGCGGATCTCGGGGTGGTAGTCCGTGATGAACACGAACTGGTGGCCGTAGGTCTCCTCGACGTACGCCGAGATCTGGCGCTCGCCCTCGGGGTCGAGGTCGCCGTCGGTGCGGGGGATCTCATAGCCGCGGCTCTTGACGATCTCGCGCGCCTCGGCGAGCGGGATGCGCGGGAACGGGATGCTGGGCACCTGCACCTCGAGACCGAACAGCTCCTCGATCTCGGCGCCGTGCTTGTCCTTGACCGCCTGGAAGCCCGCCTGCAGCAGCTCCTCCTGCATCGAGGCGACGTCCTCGTGCGAGTCGATCCAGCTGATCTCGGCGTCCACCGACGTGAACTCCGTCGCGTGGCGCGACGTGAACGACGGGTCGGCGCGGAACGCGGGGGCGATCTCGAAGATCTTGCCGAAGCCCGCGACCTGCGCCATCTGCTTGAAGAACTGCGGCGACTGCGCGAGGTACGCGGTCTGGTCGCCGAAGTACTCCAGCGAGAACAGCTCCGCGTTGGACTCGGATGCCGACGCCATGAGCTTCGGCGAGTGCACCTCGATGTAGTCGCGCTCGATCCAGTACGTGCGGAACGCGTGCTCGAGCGTCGTCTGCACGCGGAAGATGAGGTTGTTGCGGCGCTGGCGCAGGTCGAGGAATCGCCAGTCCATGCGCTTGTCGAGCCCGGAGTCGGCCGCGATCGGCGTCTCGGGCAGCGCGGCGGCGGCGATGTCGAGCGTGCCGATCTTGATCTCGACGCCGCCGAGCTTCACGCGCTCGTCGTGCTTGAGCTCGCCCTGCACGGTCAGGAAGCTGCCCGTGGCGAGGTTCGAGATGAGGTCGGTGAGGGCGAGGGCCGCGGCATCCTGCTCGCTGCCGTCCTCGGCCGGGCGCGTGGCCGGGTTGACCAGCTGCACCGCACCGGTCTCGTCACGCAGGATGACGAACTGCACCTTCTTCTGGTCGCGGACGGTCTCCACCCATCCCGACACCGAGACGGGGCCGTCGGGGAGACCCTTCAACTGACTGACGAGAACGCGTTCACTCACGAGCGACAAGTCTACGTGGACGCGTGTCCCCTGCTCGCCGGGCATCTTCTCTCGCGCGCGTGCGCCGAGCGCCGCTACCATGCGGGCATGACGACCCCCGCACCGGAGCCCACCGCGCCCGGCGCGCCCCCGTCGGCGTACCAGGGCGCACCCGGCGACGCCGTGGAGTCCGCGAGGCGGCCGCTGCGGGTGTGGGACATCGTGCTGACGATCGTCCTGCTGGTGGCCGATGTCGCGCTCGCCGCCGTCGCGTCGTTCATGGGCGTGTTCCTGGCGATGGCGTCGGATCCGTGCGGTGCGCGCGACTGCAACTTCGACCTCATCACCGCGGGGTTCTTCGTCGGCACCATCGGGCCGTGGGTGGCGCTCACGCTCACCCTCGCCGCGGCGATCGTGCTGCTGGTGCTGCGCCGCATCGCCTTCTGGGTGCCGCTGGCCGGCGCGGCGCTCATCGTGCTGGTCATGGTGGCGGCGTTCGGGCTGGCCGGTGCCGGAGTGCCGTAGGGCGAACGCTCAGCCGGCCCACAGAAGACGCCCACGTAGACTGGTGCGGTGCCCGCCGCTCGCCTCCATCTCGTGCGCCACGGGGAGGTCCACAACCCCTCCCGCGTGCTCTACGGGCGACTCCCCGGATACCGGCTGAGCGCCGACGGCCGGCACATGGCCCGGCAGGCCGCCGAGTACATCCGCTCGCTGGAGCGGCCCGTCTCGGCGCTCGTCTGCTCGCCGCTGCAGCGCACCCAGGAGTCGGCCGAGCCGTTCACCGAGCTCTTCGGCATCGAGCCGGTCATCGACGACCGCGTCATCGAGCCCACCAACGTGTTCGAGGGCAAGCGCATGGCGCGGGCGCTGGTGAACCCCTGGAACTGGCGCCACCTGCGCAAGCCGGCCCTGCCCAGCTGGGGCGAGCCGTACGCGGACGTCGTGGGTCGCATGAACAAGGCCATGACCGAGGCCTGGGAGGGTGCGGACGCCGGCGACGTCGTGATCGTCTCGCACCAGCTGCCCATCTGGATCACCCACCTCGCCGTCGCCGGGCTCCCGCTCCGGCACGACCCCCGCGCGCGACGCTGCGCGCTGTCGAGCGTGACGAGCTTCGAGATGATCGACGGCAAATGGACCGAGACCGCGTACGCCGAGCCGGCGTCGACGGCGGGCGCGGTGGATGTGGGAGCAGTATGACTCGCGGATTCGGGAAGGTCCGCGTCGCGGCATCCCTCGTTCTCAGTGCGGTGCTCGTCGCCGGGCTCGCCGCCTGCGCGGCCGACCCGCTGGCCGACCAGTACCGCGAGGGCGACAACAAGGGCTTCGTCGCGTCGGACGGGTTCAAGGTCGTCGAGATCAAGCCCGCCGATCGTGAGGACCCGGTCGCGTTCGAGGGCGTGCTGGACAACGGCGAGAAGACGACCAGCGCCGACTACGCGGGCGATGTGACCGTCGTGAACTTCTGGTACGCCGCGTGTGCGCCGTGCCGGGTCGAGGCGCCCGAGCTCGTCAAGGTGTACGACTCGTTCGACGGCCAGGACGTCAAGTTCCTCGGCGTCAACCTGTACGACGGCGCCGAGACCTCGCAGGCCTTCGCCAAGAAGTTCGGCGTCGAGTACCCGAGCGCGCTGACCACTGTCGACGGGTCGATCAAGCTCGCGTTCGCCGGCTCGACGCCCCTCAACGCCGTGCCGGTCACGCTCGTGCTCGACAAGGAAGGACGCGTCGCCGCCCGCCTCATCGGGCAGATCGAGGAGTCGACGATCCTCGAGACCCTCGTGCGCGAGACGCTGGAGGAGTCGTGAACCTCGGCGAGCTCGTCGCCGACGGCTCGCTGCTGGTCGCGATCCCGATCGCCGTCCTGGCCGGCGCGATCTCGTTCCTCTCGCCGTGCGTGCTGCCGCTGGTGCCCGGCTACCTCGGGTTCATCGGCGGGGCCGTCGCGCCGCGCCCGGCTGGCCCGACGACTCCGCCGTCGAAGCGACGGGACGGATCGGCGATCCCGGCTGCCCACGGCGCCGATTCGGCGATCGAGCCCGGTGCTGTGACACAGGCGACCGGAGTCGCGGCCCCGGCGGCGGCCCCGGCGGCGGCGCCCTCGGGCGCCATCGAAGCCCCGGCCCGTGGCCGGCTGCTGCTCGGCGTGCTGCTGTTCATCGCGGGCTTCACGGTCGTGTTCGTCAGCATGGCGATGCTCGGCGGCACCGTCGGCCGCTTCTTCCTCGAGTACGCCGACCTCATCACGCGCGTGCTCGGGGTGCTCATCATCGCCATGGGCCTCGTCTTCATCGGCTGGTTCGGCCTCGCGCAGCGCATCGCGCGCCCGCAGGTGCGCGGCAACCTCGGTCTGATCGGCGCGCCGCTCCTCGGCATCGCGCTCGCGATCGGGTGGGCCCCGTGCATCGGCCCGACGCTCGCCGTGATCCTCACGATGTCGTTCGACTCGGGCTCGGTCGGCCGTGCGGCGCTCCTCGGCGTCGCGTACTCGCTGGGGCTCGGCATCCCGTTCCTGCTCATCACGCTCGGATTCGGCTGGGCGACGCGCTCGGTCACGTTCGTGCGTCGCCACATCCGCGTCGTCAACCTCATCGGCGGCGGTCTGCTCATCGTCCTGGGTCTCCTCATGGTGACCGGCGTGTGGACCGCCGTGATGGCCCAGCTCCAGGGGGTGTTCTCCGGTGTCCCGGCCCCGCTCTGACTCCGAGACCTCGGCGGATCCGCTCCGCCCCGCCGACCACGCCGACGGCGCCGGCGCGGCGGCCGAGGCATCCGACGACATCGCCCAGCCCGCGCTCGGCGTCGTCGGCTGGCTGCGATGGGGGTGGCGTCAGCTCACCTCGATGCGCACCGCCCTCGTGCTGCTGCTGCTGCTCGCGATCGCCGCGGTGCCCGGCTCGCTCGTGCCGCAGCGCAGCGCCGACCCGAACGGCGTGCGCCAGTACTTCGTCGACAACCCCGACCTCGCCCCGGTGCTCGACAAGCTGAGCCTGTTCGACGTGTACACGTCGCCGTGGTTCTCGGCGATCTACATCCTGCTGTTCATCTCGCTCGTGGGCTGCGTGATCCCGCGAACGAAGCACCACTTCAAGGCGATGCGCGCGAAGCCGCCGCGCACGCCCGCGCGCCTGTCGCGCCTGGACGCCCACCACTCCGAGATCCTCGAGTACGCCGACGACGTGGATGCCGCGGCCGCTGCCGCGACGGCGGTCGACGCCGCGGCGCAGCAGCTGCGCAAGTCGGGGTACCGCGTCGAGCGCTACGACACCGCCAAGGCGCTGTCGGTATCGGCCGAGCGCGGATACCTGCGCGAGACCGGCAACCTCGTCTTCCACGGCGCACTCGTGGGCGTGCTGCTCGCGGTCGGCATCGGCGGCGGGTTCACCTACACCGGCCAGACGGTGATCATCGAGGGTCGTACCTGGGTCAACACGATGCTCGACTACACGTCGTTCAACCCGGGCCGCTTCGTCGACGAGGACGCCCTGACGCCCTATGCGCTCACGCTCGACCGCTTCGACGTGACGTACCAGCCCAGCGGTTCGCAGGGCGCGGGGATGGCCGGCGACTTCGTCGCCAACCTCACGACGCAGTACGCCGGCGAGAAGACCGGGAAGGGCGAGGTGCGCGTCAACCACCCGCTCGACATGGCCGGCGACCGCGTCTACCTCATGGGGAACGGGTACGCCCCGACGCTCACGATCCGCGACGCGGACGGCGAGGTCGTCTTCTCCGAGGCCGTGCCCTTCCTGCCGCAGGACACGAACATGACCTCGCTCGGCGTCATCAAGGTGCCCGACGGCCTCAGCGACCAGATGGGTCTCGTCGGGTTCTTCTACCCGACCCAGGTGAAGCTCGACAGCGGCGCCTACACCTCCAGCTACCCGGCGCTCATCAACCCGGTCGTGACACTCGACGTCTACGTCGGCGACCTCGGCATCGACGGCGGCGTGCCGAAGTCGGTGTACACGCTCGACACGAGTGAGATGGACAAGCTGACCGGCGTCGGCACCGACGTGAAGTCGCTCGAGCTCGCGCCCGGCGAGACCGCCGACCTGCCGGGCGGGCGCGGCACCGTCACCTTCGAGAACGAGGCGCCCGCGGGCGCCCAGGGCTACGACGGGTCGGTCAAGCGGTATGTGTCGCTGTCGATCCACCGGGATGCCGCCGCCACCTGGGTGCTCGTCTTCGCGGTGCTCGCCCTCGCCGGCCTGCTCGCCGCGCTCTTCGTGCCGCGACGGCGCATGTGGGTCAAGGCCGTCGTACAGGGCCACACCGTGCACGTCGAGTACGCCGGGCTCGCCCGCGGCGAGGACCCGACGCTCGCGGCGGCCGTCGACCAGTTCGCCGTGAAGCATCTCGCCTCGCTCGCGGCCGTGCCGACCGGCGCTGCCGGCCGGGCGACCGCTGGGCCCGCGCGCCCCGACGCTCCGGGCGACGCGCCCGCGGCGCCGGAAGCGGGCGTGGGGACCACCCCGCCCGAAACCACCCCCGACGTAGACTGAGGATCATGCCCGACGCCATGCCTTTCGACCTCGACTCGATCTCGCGGCTCCTGGTCTGGACGGCCATCGCGATCTACGCCCTCGCGTTCATCGCCTACACGATCGACCTGTCGCGACGCGGAGCCGTCGCGGCCGATGCCAAGGACGCCGCCGCGAAGGCTCCGCGCGAGCGCGAGCTCGTAGCCGCTGGAGGGTATGCCGGCGGCAGTTCGGTCGATGCGCTGCGGGCACAGGAGACGGCGGCCGAGGCGGCGCTGAACGCTCCGGTCGGTCGACGCGAGCGGCTCGTGTGGGCTCGCATCGGCACGTCTTTGACGGTGCTCGGATTCCTCTTCCACGTCGGCGGCGACGTCACGCGCGGCATCGCGGCCGGGCGGGTCCCGTGGTCGAACATGTACGAGTTCGCCCTCACCGGGACGATGCTCATCGTCGCGGTGTACCTCGGTGTGCTTTTCCGCTATGACCTGCGGTTCCTCGGCACGTTCATCACCGGCTTGGTGGTGGTGCTGCTGGGCGGCACGGCCATCTGGTTCTACACCGACATCGTGCCCCTGATGGACCCGCTGAAGTCGGTCTGGCTCGTCATCCACGTGTTCGTCGCATCCCTGTCGACGGCCATCTTCGCGCTCGCGTTCGGCCTGTCCGTGCTGCAGCTCATGCAGGCCAGACGCGAGCGGAAGGTCGCCGTCGCCGCGACGGCCGAGGCGTCCGGCACCGCCGTCAAGACCGGCCCCGGGTTCCTCCGCACCCTTCCCAGCGCCGACGCGCTCGAGTCGCTCGCGTACCGCTTCGCGATCATCGGCTTCATCTTCTGGACGTTCACGCTGATCGCCGGATCGATCTGGGCCAACGACGCGTGGGGCCGCTACTGGGGCTTCGACACCAAGGAAGTCTGGACGTTCGTCATCTGGGTGCTCTACGCGGGCTACATCCACGCACGGGCCACGCGCGGCTGGCGCGGGTCGCGATCGGCCTGGCTGTCGATCATCGGATTCACCGCGGTGCTCTTCAACTTCACGATCGTGAACATGTTCTTCAAGGGCCTTCACGCGTACTCCGGCCTCAACTGAGCCGTCTTTCCGCGACATTCCGTTCGCGGCATGATTCGTTCGCGCGCCCTCCGGCGCTGCGAATGTGCGACACACTCTTGACGGGCCTCGCGACCCGGGGCTAGCTTGACGCCTGTCTGGTTCGCGGACCCCGTCTTCACGTGGCCCTCGGTACCGGTGGGGTAGAGCATCAAGATCGACACGCAAGTGTCATCGCCGGGGTTCGGGGGAGCCGCGTAGCGGATCGAGTGCACCGGCGCGTTGTCAGTTTCGTCACACGAGCGACAGGCGCGTCATGGTTTGGGGATCGGGAACGGGGCGCTACAGCAGCGCGGCGTTCGGCGTGCTCGCGTACGCGACGGCCATCGCCGTCGCCGTGGGCATCGCGCTCCCGTACAGCGCGCCGCGCGCGCTGCCGGTCGCGAGCATCGCGTCCGCGTCCGCCCCCGCCTCGACACCGGCGGCCGCACCCGCCGCGACCGTCTCCGGCGCCCCCGCCGACGCGTCTCCGGACGACATGGTCGGCGAGCCCGCCGCGCTGAACGTGCGGCCGTTCGACGCGACCGACACGGCGCCCACCGACGCCGCCCCGGCCGACACGGCCCCGGCCGATCCGGCCCCCGCGGAGCCCGCTCCTGCGCCCGCGCCCGATCCCGCTCCTGCGGTCGATCCCGCCCCGGCGCCCGATCCCGCCCCGGCGGTCGATCCCGCTCCGGCACCCGCGCTCGCCGACCCCGCCGTGGTCGACCCCGCGCCCGCCGCGCCGGTCCCGGCGGCCCCGGCCGCTCCGGCGCCCGCCGCACCCGTGGTTCCCGCTGCGTGGGTCCTGACGATGTCGGGCACGGCGTCGTCGCTCGTCTTCCACGCCGACGGCACCGTCACGTTCGACGGCGTCACCCGTACGCTCGCCGAGATCTCGGAGATCCGGGTGACCGGCACGTCCGGCGACGACACGTTCACGATCGACTTCGGCGGCACCGACCCGGGCGTGCCGATCTGGTTCGACGGCGCAGCCGGGTTCGACACCCTCGTCACGAACGGTGGCGGCGGATTCTCGTC
>Ga0160450_100675_pt1 | contig 17832 bp, 13 predicted proteins | sample HID1975K_E1MG_FD_108257 | JGI IMG/M metagenome (GOLD analysis project Ga0160450, IMG submission 108257) | Enriched soil microbial communities from UW Madison campus, WI, USA - HID1975K_E1 MG | ecosystem: Environmental > Terrestrial > Soil > Unclassified | place: USA: Madison, Wisconsin...
ACGGGGCTGGCATCCTGACGATCGGCCTCACCCAGGACGACGTGGGCCCCCTTGCCCGACTCGTGACCGTCTCCGCGAAGGAATCCGGCAACCCCGCCTACATCGACATCACTATCGCACCCAACTGAACTACCGCTTCAAAACCCGATGCACCAGTCTGAATGTGTCACGCAAGTCTTGAACACGGATTAGGTAGAAGCTCCAGAACGGCACCCCGAAACGCCGCTTCATCTGAATGACGTTGATGTTACTCGACACGACGTTGCCGAGGACGGTGGCCAACGCGGCACCGGCTGCTCCCCATACTGGCACCAAGAGCAAGACCACTATGAGATTCACCATGAAGGCGACTACCAGTGAGTAGCTTCGGAGCTGAGGGAGACCCCGGGCGCTAAGGCCGGAACCCGCAATAGACCCGGGAATGCCCGCGATGACGCCAACAAGCAGGATCAGCATTGTGGGAATCGCCTCACGAAAGCCCTCACCAAAGAGCAGCGGCACCCACCAGACCGACGGCGCCGCAATAGCCACAGCAACAATGAGGCACACAACGAGAGATATTCGAGCAGCTCTTGTCAAGCGACTATCGACCGTTGACCGGGCGTCCGAGGCAAACATGACCTCTCGCACCGCAGTGTTTACCACGAGCGGCAACTCGCTGATCGTCACGGCGACAACGTATAGACCAAGCTGATAGGTCGAACTCAACGGAACCATTAGAACCTGGTCGATACGCATCAAAAGCACCCCGGCCACCGAACCGAGCCACACTCTCGATCCGTAGTTGAGGAGCGCAACGTGAGACGGAACTGGTGAGTCGCTGCTGTGCTTGATGCGCGATCGATGCACGAGGTAGATCACACCGCCCAGGACGGGTGAGACAACGATGCAGATTGTGGCGGTGACAACATCCAGCCCCCCTGTCACTGCCAAGACCACGATGGCAATCAGTCGAATCATCGGTCCGAGTGCACGCTCGATCGCCACCGACGTCCACATCGCAAGTCCCGCCGCGACGCCGCGCAGTAGCCCAACGAGAACGGTGGGCACTATCGCCAACGATGCGAACATGATGAGTGTGACCAGATTCGGGTCATCAACTGCTAGCAACGGGGCGATGGCTAGGCCGAGGCCGGTTGCCAGAATGCCAGTCAGGACGAGGACCAACGAGGCCCTCGCTCGCACGGTTCGAAAGACACGCTCGTTCTTTGCTACGAAGTACGTCGCTGCTTCCGGTATCCCGAGCGTGGCCAGGGTCGAAATCAGCAGGAACGGCGCGGTCGCTGCGGCGACTTCACCTCGCCCATCGACGCCCAAAGCATGCGCGAGGATCGGCGCGCTAGCGAGACCTGCCAAAGGTCCAGCGACGTTCCCGAGGATGTTCTTGACGACGCCGCCCGAGAGCGATGCCCCGCTACCCACGACCACGCACGCTTCCGCCTAGATCACGAGTAATTCCGCTGCCCGCCCGACCCTCCGGCTCTAGCAGTCCGCTGACGGAGGAAATTCCGATGAACAGCCAGGCCAACGTTCCGAACGCGCTTCCGCTGGCGAACGCGCTGTACGAAAATCCCCACAAGATAGCGATCAATCCGGGGAGCCGATACAACAGACGGCTATGCGGAGCACAGAGCGAGGCCAGCACCTGCAGGGCAACGAGACTAGCCACGATGGGCAGCCCATAGTCAATCGCAGCGGACAAATAGGCATTCTCGAAGCTGGAAGACAATTGACTACTGCTGAAGTCGTATGCAAATCCAGTCCCATGGCCAAACAGCGGGCTTTGCATGACGAATCCGAGACCCGTGTCGAGGGCAACGCGGCGGACCTCCGTTGAGGTGTCGCCGCGAGCGCCGAATCGATCAAGCAGTTCATCAGCGAGGGGAGTTGCTAGAAACGAGATTGCGGACGCAACGAGCAAGACGCCAATCAGTGTGCCGACGATGACATGTCGGCTGTGCGTGATCAGCACCCATACGAGGACGACCACCGCGACGACAGTCCCGACTCGTGACCCGCTGACGAATACACCGGCCAGCAGCAATGCGGCTACTGCGATCGCCATGGATGTTCGTCGCAGACGGGCGATCAAGGGCAAGGCCATGGTTAAGAAGGCCGCAAGGTCCAGCGGGCTGTCGAGCGTCCCAAGTGATCGAGACAACGTCGTTCGCCACCAATAGTTGCTCGAGTAGAACGTCTCCCAGAACAGCACCTGGCCCGTCGCCCACTGAGCGATAGCCAGCGCTGCCTGGAGTACGGCGAGCACAAGTACGAGCTGAACGAGCTGGGGCACAATCCTCTCGTTCGCTCGAACTGCGGCCACCCCCACCGCGAAGAACCCCGCAAGGGGCGCCACGAACACGAACAGAAACGAACTAGGGTTCCCCCAGGCAATCACGACGATAAGTAGGCTGAGCAGTACCCACAGGGCCAGCGCTACGTTCAACCGCTTTCTCGATCGTGGGTAGTTCGGGTTGCGCCGGATCGACAAGATCGTGACGCCCACGCCGCCAACAAACACCCACATCGATGGATGAATGCTCGCAAAATCACCCGCGCCGATGTACCACGAGCGGCTCGCAACTCTTGGCACAAGAACAAGACAAACTACGCCGGTGCCGAGCCAGATTATGGGTCGTTTACGCGTAGCAATCGCCAGCACAAGGCTGGCGGCAATGGTCAGAACGAGTGCGATCATCCTCTACCAACCGCAGCGACCAAAGTACGCACTACATCCGAGCGGTAGGTGGCTTTGATCTGATCATCATTGGCGCTCTGACCCGTGTTCGAACGATGAAGTGCCACAGCCTGCGTTGATGCGATCTCCGGATACTTACGTGGCCACCGAAAGACCTGTCGAATAACCCAGCCGTGCGATACGGCTCGATCGTGCAGCCACACATCATCCGCACGCGGAGCGCACTCGGTGAAGCGTTGCCCGTCCGCTCTCAACTCCGATAGGAACTCAGCTGGGTAGTGGACCCCGGAAACGCCGGTCGCGAAGTTCAACACCGATGGCGCCGTGCTCCGAACTGGCTTCCAGGAGTTGTACGGCGCAATCGCCCCATCGGATGTGAGACCCACACGATGAGCTCGATAGCAGATGATTTGCTCAGGACACGCTCGCGCCACGAACTGAAGCTTGTCTAGCCACGAGCGTGGATAAATCGAGTCATCGTCGGCCGTAACGAGGGGGAACACATGCGACTCCTCAGAGCAGACGTACGGGTAGTACTTCGTATGCGGCCCGAATCCTGCCTCACTGCTCAACACCTCAAGTCCACGTGCCCGTTGACGTTGAAGCGGCTCCGGCAACGAGTCTGCGTCGACATGTGGATCGATCCAAAGGATGAGGCGCGCGGGGCGGGCGCTCCCGCGCGCAATCGACTCAATTGTCAAGTGAACAGTCGTCAGGCGATCGCCGTGACTGGTCAACGAAACGACGACCGGATTGGTCGGGTCTACCAGGCTTCCCTTCGCGTGCGCAGCGCGTCGCACGAGATACGGAGTTGCCGTACGCGAAGCGATCGTCCGACGAATCTTCGCGATCCGGCGCCCTGCTCGCCCCGCAAGTTCGCCGTTCAATGGGAACGCCTCGCCTGAACCACAACCTGCAGACGGTCTCGTGCGTGAGCAACCGATGACGCGATCGTTAGCGCCTGCGCATTCTGATAGACATGCTCGGATACGGCTATGCGGAGGTCACGGTCGAGCAGCAATCTACGAACGGCCGTTGCCCACACAGCCGGATCATCAGACCCAATCACACAGAGGTCACGAAACCGCGGCGAGGTGAACAGCAGGGGCGCCGCACCATACTCGCTACCGATCACAAGAGGCAGTCCCGCTGCGGCAGCTTCGACCGCGCTACGCCCGAATGCTTCGCGTGCGGACGTGCCGATGAAGATCGATGCGTCCCCCCAGAGGCCGGCCGCATCCCTCCATCCTTCCCAGGTCAGTCCGTTGACGGGGTGCTTCGACAGTCCTAGGCGCAACGGGCCGTCGCCGAACACCCGCCCGGGGTGTCCGGTGAGTTCCACAATCTGCGCAAACAGTCCCGGCCGCTTGTCCACATCAATTCTGCCCGCCCACACGAGGGGGCTGTCCGCATCGTCCCCACTTGACACGCGCCGGACAGCGGCGATGCCCGCTGGCACGATTGTCGCCGAGCGCACCGAGGCAAACTCCTGGGCAAGCACCGGAGTCGTCGCCCATACCTCATCCGCAGCACGCAACGCACGCGACTCAAGCCATCGCAGAAGGAGACGCCGCCAACCACTCTGCTCACCATGCGCAGGCCACGGCTTGCCTCGCACCCATGCGACCCAAGCTCGACTTGTGCGTGCAGACAACTTCGACAGCGCCACGTCAGATTGCGATATCAGAGAGACAATCACATCCGCGTCAAGAACTTCCTTTGCTTCATCGAGGATTCGCCTTATCTGACGCACACCAGCTAGACCTCGCGCTGCGGTCTCCACCTCGCGGACTCCAGGGGTCTCCAGCGGGGTGCCCGCAGCCGCAGGACGCATGCCGACGATCGCGGTCCAGTCGAGTCCCGCTTCTCGCGCGGTACGCACAAGGTCATGGGCCGAACGATACACACCGCTTCGAGCCATCAGCGGGATCGCGACTAACGCCACCTTCGGAGGGGCGCTCATGTGGCCGCATCTCCTATGCCAAGCCGACGCAACAAGAAATTCGCCTTCCCTTCCCACCTCACGTTGGCGGGGAGTTCCGAAACGACCCTGTCGACGCGCGGCCCTTCGCTAGCCTGACGACGAAGCCACGCGATCTGCGCGTCAGCGGGCAGCACCGTCACCGCATCAAGACCCCGGCTCGACGCACCCGCGACCGGTGTGGTCAACACCGGGAGTCCGGCCGCGCGGTATTCATACGTCTTGATCACATCACCGCCTACCTCGCCCTCGCCTACCCGATGCGGCACCCAACCAATGTCGAAGCTCGTTAGCAGCGCTGGAACATCCTGATAGTGGACATCACCGAGCAGCGTAATGTTTGGCTGCTCTTCCATCGGACGCTTGTACTCCTGGTCGAGCAGGGGGCCGGCGAACACGAACGACACCTCTGGCAGCGTCTTCGCTGCATCGAGGATGAGTCTGAGATTCAGACGCTTGCCAATCTTCCCGACATAACCGACGGTGAGTGGGCCACGTGCCAAGGACACCGAATCGAAGCGCTCCGGATCGCAACCGTTGGGGAGGAGCACCACGTCGTCCCGGCCGAGTCGGCGTGCAAGTTCGACGGTACCTTCAGCGTTCGCAGTGACCACCGTGGCGTGTTCGAACAACGTCCGGTAAGCGCGATCCACCTGGTCGCGCACTCCTGCAAATGCATAGTGGATTGTCCAGTCGTCGAGCAAGTCAACCGCGACGGGCTGTTCCGACTGAACGATCGTCGACCAAGCAGAAGACAACGAGAGGAACGGATTCCAAGATATGACCGGGGCTGATACAGAACTCAATGCCCGGTGGTAAGCAGGGAGCGAATCGACCCACCATCGCTGACGATCGCGCACCGACGGGAGCCGCCAGACGAAAGTCGATACGGGGGAGGTGTTCTTCGCGATGCCACTGGCTGAATACCGGCGCAACGGCGCGAGCACGCGTGGCTCGGGTCGTGATACGACTTGAACCTCACCGATGCCGCGCAACTTGCGACCGAACCACTCGATGAGGTGACCGTCGCGCGTGCGGTAACCCTCGTTCGTCAGTTTGTGCTGTCCGTGCATAGGAAATGCAACGAGCCCGACCCGCGTATTCGCCACTTCTACTTCCTCAACTCTACGAGTTCCGAAAGTACACGCTCGTAGGTCGCGCAGACGCCCTCCCACGTGTATACCGCTCGTGAGCGCGCGAAATTCGCTGCGGACAACGCATCCTGCGCCATCGTATCCTTGGCGAGTTCGATCACTGCCTGCGCGATGGACGTCGGCGTCGGCTCACAGAATCGCCCGCCCGCGCCGAGGACTTCACGGTTATACACCGTGTCGCGGGCGACGATCGGAGTCGCGGTGGACATCGCTTGCACCAGAGTCGGGTTGGTGCCGCCGACGCTGTGTCCATGGAAGTACACCGCGGCGTGCTGCCACAGTGCGAGCAGACGCTCGTCATCGCTGATGTGACCAAACCACGTGATCGAGTCGTGAGACTCAGCGAGCGCTGCGACCCGTTCGTCGAGCGGTCCCCCATAGCCCGATGACCCTACGATGACGACCGGGAGGTGCTCAGCGATCTCCGCAGCCGCATCGAGGAACTCCGGAATGGTGTTCTCGGGCACGAAACGTGCCACCGCAAGCACATAGCCCCTGTGTGTCAGGCCGCGCTCAACGGGGAGCTCAGGAGGGACGTCTCCGCCATACGGGATGAAGACTCCGTCCCGTTCGAAGGTGTCGTTCCATCGACGCGCGATCTCGTGTGAGTCATATACGAGTTCATCGCCGAACCACTTCGTGAACCGTGCTCCGACGCGGAACACCTTCTTTGCGGGGGTTCCCCACTTCGCACGGTGCCATTCGATACCGTCAACATTGACAAGAGTCTTGATTCCACGCGCTTTCAACAGCGGAAGAAAGTACCCGTTCGCTACGTTCATGATGAGGGCAACATCGGGCTTGTTCACGAACGCGTGCCGCGACGCGCTCCAGCCATACGACAATGTGCTGAAGGACTTGCTTTCGATGCCCCGAGTGGTCACCGACTTAATCCGAGGGTCACGAGCCGGATCGTCAGGCTTCGTTGCGCCCTCGCGACCGTATACGGTGACATCCCATCCCGCGTCAACCAGATAGGGGCCAAGCTTCCGCACGGCTGTCTCGAATCCGCCATAGTAGCTGGGATAACCACGGGTGCCGATGATGGCCACGGACTTCGTCAATACGCTCTGCTCTCCGGATCCTGATGGGTACACACCGCGCCATCGAGATGCTGACGTCCAACTTTACCGATGATCGCTGAGCGCGCCGACACGCACACCATGGATAACTTAGAACAGTGGCAGCGGTGTTCCGCGACGCCCCTGTAGATCGTCACGCGCTCTGAGGTCGACGCGTGCCTGATCGCGAGGTCGCCGCGGGCTGCGGTCATGACCCTTCTGGCTGGACTCCTGCTGAGTCCTGGCGTTCAGCGTCGCTACGACCGCGCCGGCACAACGATCAGGTTGCAGAACCTCGCGCTCGACGCGCCCGCCTCGATACGGATTGCCTCGAGATCCTGCTCCTCCCACGTCGAGGGTCCGGACTAGCCCGCCGCCAGCGCCGGCTGGTGGCAGTGTTCCTATGTCCGACTCTCGGTTCAGGACTCAAACAACGGCACCGCCAACGAGTCTGACGCGCCACGCATCGCCGCGACGGCATCGGTAGTTGTTCCGCGCTGACCCTCGCAGCCCCTCCAGGTGATCCCACCTTTCCCTGCTAGTAGCGTCGGCGCACGGCGTCGACGGATAGGCTCCCTTTCATGCGTCTTTCTGTGATTGGTTGCGGATACCTCGGGGCCGTGCATGCAGCAGCTATGGCATCGATCGGCCACGTTGTCGTTGGCATCGATGTAGACGAGGGCAAGATCGAGACGCTGTCACGTGGCGAAGCACCGTTCTTCGAACCAGGGCTACAGGAGCTCCTCAGCGAAGGAATCACGTCCGGGAAGCTGTCTTTCACAACCGAGATGTCAGCAGCTAAGGGTGCAGAAGTGCACTTCATCGGCGTCGGCACACCGCAGCAAAAGGACGGCCATGCGGCCGATCTCACATACGTCAATGCGGCCATCGACGGACTCGTTCCTTTCCTCTCGGAAGGCGATATCGTCGCGGGGAAGTCGACCGTTCCGGTGGGCACGGCGGCGACGCTCGCCGATCGGGTCGAGCCGACCGGGGCGACACTAGTGTGGAACCCCGAGTTCCTGCGCGAAGGCTTCGCGGTGCAGGACACGATCGATCCCGACCGTCTGGTCGTCGGCGTTCCAGTCGACCCGTCTACCAGGGCGGGCACCGCCGCCGGTGAGCGGGCTGCGGAACTGTTACGTGAGGTCTACCACCCCGCGATCGCCAAGGGGACTCCGTTCATCGTGACCGATCGTGCGACGGCAGAACTCGTCAAGGTCGCGGCCAACGCCTTCCTCGCCACGAAGATCAGCTTCATCAACGCGATGGCTGAGATCGCTGAGGCCACCGGTGCCGACGTCACCCAACTCGCCGATGCTATCGGCCACGACGCGCGCATCGGTCGCCGCTTTCTCGGTGCGGGAATCGGCTTCGGCGGAGGCTGCCTACCCAAGGACATCCGCGCGTTCGCGGCGCGCGCCGAAGAACTCGGCCGCGGCGAGTCCGTCGCGTTCCTGCGTCAGATGGATGAGATCAATCTGCGCCGTCGCGATCGCGCCGTCGAACTGGTAATCAGCGGCCTCGGCGGGTCAGCGTTCGGCAAGAAGGTCACGGTGCTCGGTGCCGCCTTCAAGCCGCACAGCGACGATATCCGCGACTCGCCGGCCCTCGACGTTGCAGTCCGCCTGAAGGGGCTCGGCGCTGAAGTCACCGTCACCGATCCCCAGGCGATCGACAATGCCCGCCGCGTACACCCGCAACTAACCTACGTCGCAGATCGCGACGACGCGCTTCAAGGCGCCGATGTGGTCGTGGTCGTCACCGAATGGGACGAGTATCGTCGACAGCTCGACCACAATCACGCCGCCGGTCTGACGGCAGGCCGGGTCATCGTCGACGGGCGCAATTGCCTTGACCCCGGCGCCTGGCGCGCAGCGGGCTGGACGTATCTGGGCATGGGACGCCCCTGAACGTCACCACGGTGTCCCCCATCTGAAAGGAGCGGCGCTATGAAGGGCATCATTCTCGCAGGCGGCTCTGGCACGCGTCTGCATCCGATCACGCTCGGCGTCTCGAAGCAGCTCATCCCCGTGTACGACAAGCCGATGGTCTACTACCCGCTGACGACGCTGATGCTCGCCGGGATCCAGGACATCCTCGTCATCACCACACCCCACGATCGGCCCTTCTTCGAGAAACTCCTCGGCGATGGATCGCGGTTCGGTATCTCGCTCTCCTTCGAGACCCAGCCCTCCCCCGACGGCCTCGCACAAGCGTTCACGATCGGCGCGGACTTCATCGGCGACGACAAGGTCGCGCTCGTCCTCGGCGACAACCTCCTCTACGGGCCAAGCCTGGGGCGCCAGCTCAAGCGCTACGCCGACGTCGATGGCGGCGCGGTCTTCGCCTACTGGGTGGCTGAACCGCAGGCGTACGGTGTCGTGGATTTCGATGGCGAGGGGCGTGCAGTGTCGCTGGAGGAGAAGCCCGCCGAGCCCAAGAGCAACTTCGCTGTGCCGGGACTCTATTTCTATGACAATGAGGTCGTCGACATCGCGCGCAACCTCGCTCCCAGCCCTCGCGGCGAGTACGAGATCACCGACATCAACAAGGCCTACCTCGAGCGCGGCAAGCTGCAGGTGGAGATCCTCCCCCGTGGAACCGCTTGGCTCGACACAGGAACGTTCGATCAGATGACCGATGCCGCCGAGTACGTCCGCACCATGCAGAGACGCACCGGCATGTCGATCGGTGTTCCGGAAGAAGTCGCCTGGAGACAGGGCTTCATCTCCGACGATGATCTGCGAACGCGCGCCGAAACCCTCATCAAGAGCGGATACGGTACCTACCTGCTGGAATGCCTCGACCGGGGGCGTTGATCACAGTCTGCGAGGATGGATCCGGCATTCACTCGGAAGGACATCCATGTCGCGTCTGCTCGTCACCGGCGGCGCCGGGTTCATCGGCTCGAACTTCGTGCACCACGTGATCGGGCACACCGACCACCACATCACCGTGCTCGACAAACTGACCTACGCCGGCAACCGCGCCTCGCTCGAAGAGCTGCCCGATACCCGCTTCCGCTTCGTGCAGGGCGACATCTGCGACGCCTCGCTCATCGATGACTTGTTCGCGGACGCAGACGCGGTCGTGCACTACGCCGCGGAGTCGCACAACGACAACTCGCTGCATGATCCGCGCCCGTTTCTCGACACGAACATCGTCGGCACCTACACGCTGCTCGAAGCGGCTCGGCGCCACGGAACCCGCTACCACCACATCTCGACCGACGAGGTCTACGGCGACCTCGAACTGGACGATCCAGCCCGGTTCACCGAGTCCACCCCGTACAACCCGTCGTCCCCGTACTCATCGACCAAGGCCGGGTCGGACCTGCTCGTGCGCGCCTGGGTGCGCTCGTTCGGCGTACAGGCGACCATCTCGAACTGCTCGAACAACTACGGCCCCTACCAGCATGTCGAGAAGTTCATCCCGCGCCAGATCACGAACGTGCTCCGGGGCATTCGCCCCAAGCTCTACGGCGCAGGCGAGAACGTGCGCGACTGGATCCACGCCGACGATCACTCGTCCGCCGTGCTGACGATCCTCGAAAAGGGCGCGATCGGGGAGACATACCTCATCGGCGCCGACGGCGAGAAGGACAACAAGTCAGTTGTCGAGACCATCCTCGAGCTGATGGGACAGCCGCGCGACGCCTATGACCACGTCACGGACCGCGCGGGCCACGACCTCCGGTACGCCATCGACTGGAGCAAGCTGCGCGACGAGCTCAGCTGGCGACCGCAGTACCGGGACTTCGAGGCTGGACTGGCCGCCACGATCGAGTGGTACCGCACGCACGAGGACTGGTGGGCGCCCGCCAAGGACGGCGTCGAGGCGTTCTATGCCTCGAAGGGGCAGTGATGGGGGGGCGATGGTCTCGATACACCGGTGCTTCGCACCGGCACTCGACCACCGGGGAGGGACACCGGCACTCGGCCGGCGGAGGTGCTTCGCACCGGCACTCGACCACCGGGGTGGGGCGCTGGCACTCGAGTGCCGGGGCGGCGGGGCGGGGTAGGGGATGACGGAGTACCGGAAGCAGCTGGCGCGGCACGAGACCGGAATCCCGGGGCTCGTGGTGTTCGACCTGCCTGTGCACGGCGACAGCCGCGGCTGGTTCAAGGAGAACTGGCAACGCGAGAAGATGACAGCGCTCGGACTGCCCGACTTCGGGCCCGTGCAGAACAACATCTCCTTCAATGACGCGGTAGGAACCACCCGCGGCATCCATGCCGAGCCGTGGGACAAGTGGGTGTCGGTCGCCACCGGCCGCATCTTCGGCGCGTGGGTCGATCTGCGCGAGGGAGACACCTTCGGCGCCGTGTTCACGGCCGAGATCGACCCTTCGAAGGCGATCTTCGTCCCGCGCGGCGTCGGCAACTCGTACCAGACACTCGAACCCGACACCGCCTACAGCTACCTCGTCAACGACCATTGGTCGCCCGATGCGTCCTACTCGTTCCTCAACCTCGCCGACGAGACGGCCGCGATCGAGTGGCCCATCCCCCTCGACCAGGTCGAGATCTCGGCCAAGGATCTCGCACACCCGCGCCTGGCCGATGTCACTCCGATCCCGGCGCGCAAGATCCTCGTGATCGGCGCGAACGGCCAGCTCGGCCGAGCGCTCCGTGGCGTGTACGGCGATGCCGCCGAGTACGTCGGCCGCGACGAGATCGACCTCACCGCACCGGGCCTCGAAGGGCTGCGACGCTGGCGCGACTACGGCGTCATCATCAACGCGGCCGCCTATACACGGGTCGACCTCGCGGAGACGCCCGATGGGCGTCGTGACGCATGGGCCGCGAATGTGACCGGCGTGGCCGCACTTGCGCGCATCGCCGCCGTGCACGGCCTCACACTCGTGCATGTGTCCAGCGACTATGTCTTCGACGGCACCGCCGATCAGCCGTATGCCGAGGACGAGCCACTCTGCCCGCTGGGGGTCTACGGGCAGACCAAGGCGGCCGGCGACGCGGTCGTCACCACCGTGCCGCGCCACTACATCGTGCGTACCTCGTGGGTCATCGGGGAGGGCGCCAACTTCGTCCGCACGATGGCATCGCTGGCCGAGCGGGGCGTCGATCCACAAGTCGTCAACGATCAGATCGGGAGGCTCACCTTCACCGATGAGTTGGCCCGGGGCATTCGTCATCTGCTCGACACTCATGCACCGTTCGGCACCTACAACATCACCGGCGCCGGGCAGCCGCAGTCGTGGGCGCAGATCGCCCGACGCGTGTTCGAGCTCACCGGTCACTCGCCCGACCGCGTGAGCGGCGTGACGACCGAGAAGTACTATGCGTCCGCGAGCCCACCGGTCGCGCCCCGGCCTCGGTGGTCGGTGCTCGAGCTCGCCAAAGTCCAGGCCGCCGGGTTCGAACCAGCGGACGCGGAAGAACTGCTGCGCGAGTACCTGACGGGCATGTGATGCGGCGGCGGACGCTCAGGTTCGCGCCCGAGTCACGCCATAGAATCCAAGGCGATGTCTGCTCCTGTCTCGCGCCGGGACTCCCGCCGCGCCAGCCCCGAAGAGTCCGCCCGACCCCGGCGGAAGCGCTGGCCGTGGGTCGTCACCGGGATCGGCGTCATCGTGGTCGGCGGGGTCGCCGCCGTCGGCCTATCGGGACTCCACGTCTACAACCGGGCGATGGACCTTCAAGGCGAACTGCTGGCCGCGCAGAAGCTCATCCCTCAGGCCAAGGCCCAACTCGAAGAGCTCGACGTCGAAGCTGCCACGGCGACGTTCGAAGACATCGATGCCCACACGAACGCGGCCGTCGCGCTCACCGATGACCCCGTATGGAAGCTCGCGGGCGTCATGCCCTGGATCGGTGCCTCGGTCACCGCAGCGACCGATCTGGCAACCATCACGGACGACACCGTCGCCGCAGCTCGCCCGCTGATCGACGTGGCTCCATCGCTCATGCCCGCGAACCTGAAGCCGGTCGACGGTGCTTTCCCCCTCGACACCATCAGCGGCGCGATCGATGCCGTCTCGGTTGCGGCTGCGGAGTTCTCGCAGCTGCGGACCCGCGTCAGCGCGGTCGACACCGACGGGGCCGTCAGCCAGCTGGTCTCGGCGAAGGAGCAGCTCACCGAGCAGATCGGCTCGGTCACCGACGCCCTGAACACCGCCGACACCATGCTGCCGATCCTGCCCACGCTGCTCGGCGGAGAGGGCGAGAAGCGCTACCTCCTGGTCTTCCAGAACAACGCCGAGGCTCTCGGCCTGGGCGGCAGCTCGGCCTCGCAGACGCTCGTGCGCGCCGATGCCGGCAGAATCGAGATCGTAGAGCAGGGCACCAGCCGCACGTACAAGGAGCAGCGCGTCGAGCTCGACCTCCCGGCATCCGCGTTCGCGCTCTATGGGAGTCGGTTTGCGACCGCGATGAACCTCACCCCGTCACGGCCCGACTGGCCCAGCGGCGCGCAGATCATGAAGGCGTTCTGGCAGCGTGACATGGACGCAGCGCGCCTCGACGGCGTCGCCTCGATCGATCCGCTCGCGCTGGCGCGCATGCTCGAGGCCACCGGACCAGTGACCGTCGGCGATGTTGAACTTACTAGCGAGAACGCGGTCGACGTTCTCCTTCATGACGTTTACAGCTGGTTTCCTGCGACGGAAGTCAATGCAATGACCGATGCGTTCTTCGCCGCCGCCGCAGCGGAGATCTTCGACAAGCTCAGCAACGGCGAGTTCGACGTGCCCAAGATGCTGACGGCCATCGGCGACAGCATCGAGACCGGAAGCATCATGTACTGGACCGACGACGAGCGCGTGCAGACGATCCTGGCGGATTCCGGCTCGCGCATCACCGGCATCCTCCCCCGTGACAACACCGAGACGACCACCCTCGGCGTGTACTTCCGCGACACGTCGGCGTCGAAGATCGACTACTTCATGGACACCGGCGTGGATGTATCCACGACATGCGCCGACGGGACGATGACGATGACCGTCTCGGCGACGCTCAAGCTCGATCTCACGCTGCAGGAATCGGTCAACCTCCCGTCGTACGTCCGCAGCGGCGGTTGGAAGGGCGAGAAGTACCGCACCCAGGTGTTCTTCTACGCCCCGCCGGGCATGGAGGTCACCGACGTGTCGACGACCGGGGGCGACTCCCGGCCGTTCCGCACCGGCAACGTCGACCTCGGTCGGGTGGTGGCCCCGTTCGAGACATACCACGTGCCGAACGAGGAGTTCACGGTCACGGCGACGTTCACGGGCAGCGGGGACTTCGGACCCGTCGAGGTGCGCACCACACCGATGATCCGCCCGACGGGCGTCTCGGTGGACGACGGCTGCACCGGCTGAACATCGTCCCTCCCTCCGCTTTACGCGAGGTGTCCGTTCCTTAACGAGCGGTTTACATAAGACGGTCGCGTCCGCGCGCAATGCGCGCTACAGTGATTGCGGACGCAGCGCGAAACGAGTGGGGTCGTCGCGCGATCCGGGGGGATCGGCGTCTATTGGGGACGCGGGTGGCGCACACCGCCGGCCGCGTAAACGCATGTTGCTGGGGGGCACAATGCGGACAAATGGGGATGTCTGTGGGGACGCGCGATGAGCGCGATCGATGAGGTCGCGCCGGCGATACAGCTGCCGGGCTTCGGCCACATCGTGGCTGCTCGGCGCGATCGATCGACCGCGCCACGCGCTTCTGCAGCTCTCGTCAGTCGCCAGCAGTGGGAGCGGCGCTACCGCACCCAGCTGCGTGTGAGCGACACCGCCCTCGTGATGCTGCTGTGCATCGCGACGTCGGTGATCCCACTGCTGGCGGCTGTTCCACAGCCTTCGGGCGTGCAGGCATGGGAGGCGCTGCGTGCACCGCTGTGCGCCATCGTCCTGTGGCTCGTCTCACTCAGCCTGTTCAACACCCGGGTCACCGCCGTCATGGGCGTCGGCCCCACCGAGTACACGCGGGTCGCGCACGCCACCGGCCTGGCCTTCGGCATGCTCGCCATCCTCGCGGTCGTCCTCGACTGGGGCGGGCTGGGCGGCTTTCTGCTGATCACCCTGCCGCTGGGCCTGTTCCTGCTGCTGCTGTCTCGCTGGACCAACCGCCGCTGGCTCACGCGCCAGCGCCTGCGCGGCTCGTACTCGTCGCGCACCGTCGTCGTCGGCACGCGCGACGACGTCGAATACGCCATCCGTACCATCAGCCCCGAGGGCCGGCTGGGCTACCGCGTCGTGGGCGTGACCGTGCTCGATGACGATGCCGACAGCATCACCGTCGACGGGATCACCTACCCGGCAACCCACGGCACCGACGCCGTGGCGCGCACGGCACACGCGCTGCGCGCCGACACCATCGTCGTGACCAATCAGCCCAATGACGATCCGTCCTACGTCAAGCGGCTCGCGTGGGAGATCGAGGGCACCGCGTCCGAGCTCGTGCTGTGCAGCCGCATCGCCGACGTCGCCGGGCCGCGCATGACGCTCAGTCCGGTCGAGGGCCTGCCCCTCATCCACGTGCGGATCCCGATGTTCGAGGGCAGCGCATACGTCTATAAGCGCGCCCTCGACATCATCACCTCGTCTCTCGCGCTGCTGGTGTTCGCCCCGCTGGCGGCCCTCATCGCCCTGCTCATCAAGCTCGACGATCCGGGACCGGTGTTCTTCCACCAGTCGCGGGTCGGGCGCGACGGGCGCGAGTTCAAGATGGTGAAGTTCCGCTCGATGCGAGTGGATGCCGAATCCGAACTGCAAGCGCTCCTCGCCGCGAACGAGGGTGCCGGGCTGCTGTTCAAGATGAAGGACGACCCCCGGGTCACTCGCGTCGGCCGCGTGCTGCGCAGGTTCTCGCTCGACGAGGTCCCCCAGTTCTGGAACGTGCTGCGCGGCGACATGAGCGTCGTGGGTCCGCGTCCCCCGCTGCCCAGTGAGGTGACCGCCTACGACGGCAACGTCTACCGCCGGCTGTACATCAAGCCGGGGATCACCGGCCCCTGGCAGGTGGGCGGGCGCAGCGATCTCTCGTGGGAGGAAAGCGTTCGACTCGACCTGCGCTACGTGGAGAACTGGTCGGTGCTCAGCGACCTGGTGCTCATGTGGCGCACCGCACTCGTCATGCTGCGACCGGAAGGAGCCTACTGAGATGGCCGCACCACGAATCCTGTTCATCGGGGTCAACTACGCCCCGGAACCGACTGGCATCGGACCATACACCACCGGTATGGCCGAAGGATTGGCTGCGCGCGGGTGGGATGTGCGCGTGCTCACAAGCTTCCCCCACTACCCCTGGTGGGAGGTTCCCCCGGAGCACGCCACCCTGCCCGCGCGCTCACGCGCTGCCGACGTGGAGGTGCATCGTCTGCACCACTACATTCCGCGTGAGCACAAGATGGCCACGCGCGCCGCCCACGAGATCTCGTTCGGTCGGCGCGCGGTGGCGACCCGCTGGGGCCGTCCGGACGCGGTCGTCCTGGTCAGCCCCGCGCTTCTCGCAGCCCGCATGTGTGCCGCGAAGGCGCGGCTCAGCGGCATCCCGGTCGTCACGTGGGTCCAGGACATCTACACCCTGGGCGTGAGCGAGGCCGGCAGCGGCGCCGGCGAGAAGGCCATCGCCCGCTGCGAGAGCGGGCTGGCCAACATCTCGGAGCGGGTTGTGGTGATCCACGATCGCTTCCGCCGCCTGTTCACCGAGCGCCTGGGCGTGCGACGCCCGGTCGACGTGGTGCGCAACTGGTCGCACGTGCCGGATCTGCGCAATCGGCGCGACCCGGCTGTGCGCCGCCGCCTGGGATGGGCCGACGATGACGTCGTCGTGCTGCACGCCGGCGCGATGGGCGCGAAGCAGGGACTGGAGTCGGTCGTGCGCGCCTCGCAGCTCGCCGCCGAGCGCGGCTCGAACGTGCGGTTCGTACTGCTCGGCGACGGCAACCGGCGCGCCGAGCTCGAGGCCATGGGCGCCAACCCGCGTCTGCAGTTCATCGATCCGCTGGGAGACGACGACTTCCACGCCGCCCTGGGCGCTGCCGACATGCTGCTGATCAACGAGCGCCCGGGCCTGACCGAGATGTCGGTGCCCAGCAAGATGACGACCTACTTCGCCACCGGCCTGCCGGTGCTGGCCGCCGTCGACGAGTCGAGCACCACGTTCGACGAGATGCAGGCGGCGGGTGCCGGCGTGTGTGTGCCGCCCGCGGAGCCCGCGCTGCTGCTCGAGGCGGCTGAGCGGCTGGCCGCCGATCCTGCGCGCGCCCGCGCCCTCGGCGCCAACGGACCCGCCTACCGCGAGCGTCTGCTGACTCCGCGGTCCGCCCTCGACGGTTTCGAGGTCATGCTCGGCCAGACGCTGCACCAGCCGGTGCGCGTGCTGGAACCGACCGCCACGACCGCGCGCTGGGCGTAAAGCCCTCCGCAGGTCGCGGTCCCCAGAGAGGGCTCGGAAGCGACGGCTTCCGGGCCCTCGTCCATGCGCGCGCGGCGGTGCGCTTGTCGAGCGCACGCACATTCGACGACCCGTCCTCTCGCTCGTGCGGCCGCGCGCGGCCTCGCTCGTGCGCACGGGACGAACCGTGAGCGACCGGTGGCACCGCCGACGCGAAACGGCGGCACCCGAGGTGACCCGGGTGCCGCCGTCTCTGCTGTGTCAGGGCTGCGTGTAGTGGAGGATGAGTGCGGGTTGGCCGGTCAGACCACCACCGTCCTTGGAGATGACCCGCACGTTGTCCGCCCCGCTGCTGCGCAACGCGAGCGACACCTCGGTGCCCGTCAGCGACGCCAACGCCGCCGCATCCAACGCCACCGTGTACGTCGAGTACAACGCCGTCGCACCGGTCAACTCACCGATCGTCGGACCGAACCCCGTCGTCGGACGGTTGTTCCACGTCGTCGACGCCTCACTCCACGCCCCGGTCATCACCGACACCTGATGCGCATCCGTCGAATGCGCCGTCGGATCCGTCGACGTCGTCAACCGCAACGTC
>Ga0160450_100678_pt1 | contig 17743 bp, 19 predicted proteins | sample HID1975K_E1MG_FD_108257 | JGI IMG/M metagenome (GOLD analysis project Ga0160450, IMG submission 108257) | Enriched soil microbial communities from UW Madison campus, WI, USA - HID1975K_E1 MG | ecosystem: Environmental > Terrestrial > Soil > Unclassified | place: USA: Madison, Wisconsin...
ACGAAGTAGGGGTTGATGTAGCCCTTGTCGAAGCGCATGCCCTCGGTGAGCTCGAGCTCGGTGCCGAAGGTCTGCGACTCCTCGACGGTGACGACGCCCTCCTTGCCCACCTTGTCGATGGCCTCGGCGATGAGATCGCCGATCTCCGAGTCCGCGGCCGAGATCGACGCGGTCGCGGCGATCTCCTCCTTGGTCTCGACCTCCTTGGCGCCGGCGAGCAGCTCGTCGGACAGTGCCTTGACGGCCTTCTCGATGCCCTTCTTCAGCGCGATGGGGTCGGCGCCGGCCGCGACGTTGCGCAGGCCCTCGCGCACGAGCGCCTGAGCCAGCACGGTGGCGGTGGTGGTGCCGTCGCCCGCGACGTCGTCGGTCTTCTTCGCGACCTCCTTGACCAGCTCTGCGCCGATCTTCTCGTACGGGTCGTCGAGCTCGATCTCCTTGGCGATCGAGACACCGTCGTTCGTGATCGTGGGAGCGCCCCACTTCTTCTCGAGCACGACGTTGCGACCGCGCGGGCCCAGGGTCACCTTGACGGCGTCGGCCAGGGTGTTCAGACCGCGCTCGAGGCCACGGCGGGCCTCCTCGTCGAAAGCGATGATCTTTGCCATAAGTGTGTCGTCCTTTTTGGATGTGACGTTCAGGTCTTTAGCACTCGGGTCAAGTGAGTGCTAACCCATTCTGGCACTCGGGCATGGCGAGTGCAAGCCGCGCGGAGCGCGGGTCACGGCGCGGTGGTCGCGCCGCCGCCACTGGTCCGGTCGAGACCGACGACGATCGTCAGCTGGAGGACGTCGCTTTCGTCGACATCCGGGGTCGCCGGATCGTCGACCGGCTGGTACACGGGGTCGAGGACGATCTCGGCGCCCCCGATCGCGTCCGCGAGCCCGCGCGCGGGGCCTTCGTCCTCCGCCGTCGCGAAGTACACGGTCGTCTGGGCGAACTCGGTGCTGCCGGCCTCGCCGTCGAGCACGTCCTCGGGAGCCCAGCCGGCCGCGATGACGAGGTCTCGCACCCGCGCGGCGAGGCCGCGCTCGGACGTGGCGTTGAGGACCAGCACCTCGTACTCCGTGTCGATGACGGGCTCCGCCGTCGCCTCGGAGGTCGCGGCGGGCGAGGACGCGGGCGCCAGCGAGATGCGTCCGGTCGCGATGAGCGTCCCGAAGATGCCGACGGCGATCAGGACGACGGCGGCGACGGCGGACCACAGCAGCACGACGCTCCCGCGCATCCGCGGGTGCTCGGCGCGATGCGCGCCGATGCGCTGCAGATCCGCGGGAAGGTCGTCGAAGCGGTCCTTCGGAGCGGGCGTTCTCGGCACCAGAGAATGCTACCCGGCCGAAGCTGTGCCCACGCTCGAACGCTGCGCGCGCGCACGCTCCCTCTCGTCGCGGAGGCGGCGCAGACGGTGCACGAGCAGGGGGTCGTAGGCCACGGCATCCGTCGTCTCGATCAGACGACCCAGCAGTTGGTAGTAGCGGGCCGGGGTCACAGACAGCTCGGCGCGCACGGCCTCTTCCTTCGCGGCGGTGTGCCGCTGCCAGCGCGCTTCGAAGTCGAGCAGCGCACGGTCGCGGTCGGAGAGGGGCACGCCTCCACGGTAGCCGCGCGTCCGGCGGCGAGCGGGCTGCCACTCCGTGTGCGGCCGGCCCGGAACATCACGGGCGATCGTCGGGTTGAATAGGAGGGAGGAACGGGCCGACGATGACGGCACGGAGCCGATGATGACGGGATGGTGCAGATGATGTCGTATCGCGTGGACAAGACCGACCAGCAGTGGCGTGACGAACTGACGCCCGCGCAGTACGCGGTGCTGCGCGAAGCGGGCACCGAGCGTCCGTGGACGGGCGAGTTGCTCGACGAGCAGCGGGCGGGCCTGTACACCTGCGCCGCCTGCGGTGCGGAGCTGTTCCAGAGCGGGACGAAGTTCGAGTCGCACTGTGGCTGGCCGAGCTTCTACGAGTCGATCCGTCCCGAGGCCGTCGAGCTGATCGCGGACGACTCGCACGGTATGGTGCGCACCGAAGTGCGTTGCGCGAACTGCGGCTCGCACCTGGGCCATGTCTTCCCGGACGGGTTCGGCACGCCCACCGGCGACCGCTACTGCATGAACTCGCTCTCGCTCGCCTTCGCCCCGCAGCAGGACTGATGTCCGGGGCGCTGGAGGCGGTGCGCGCGCGCCGCTCGTGGTCGAAGGTGACCGATGAGGCGCCCACCCACGCCGAGCTGCTCACGCTCGTGTCGGCCGCCGGCCGCGTCGCCGACCACTCGTCGCTGCGCCCCTGGCGGCTCATCGAGCTGCGCGGGGCGGACCGCGAGCGGCTCGGCAAGGCGATCGCCAAGAGCGAGGGCGACAAGAAGCCCTCGGGCAAGCCGTTGCGCGCTCCCCTGCTCATCGCCGTCGTCGCCAGCTACCGCAAGAGCAAGGTGCCCCGCTGGGAGCAGGAGGCCGTCGCCTCGGGCGTCGCCCATGTGCTGAGCCTGCTGCTGGACGACGCCGGCTGGGGCGTCTTCTGGCGCACCGGCTCGTACACCCGTAGCAAGGCCGTCGCCAAGGCGCACGGGCTGAAGAAGAACGAGGAGCTGCTCGGCTGGCTCTACGTCGGCGGCAAGCCGCCGCGTGCCCGCATCGGCCGCCGCAAGGCCGTCGACGCCCGCGCGCATCTGAGCCGCATGCCGGGCCGGAAGAAGTCCGACACCGGCGCGACGGCGCGGGATGCCGTGACTGCCGGCGAGGCCGACGCCGCCACCTCTCAGGCCTGAGGCCCGGCGGATCGGCGTCGTCGGCGCCACGGCGCCGCCGCGACGACGACCGAGGCGAGGGCCACCACCACCGTCGTGCTCTCGGCGAGCAGACCGGGACTGGCCGGGGCCGGCCAGATCGCGTCGATCGCGAGCGAGGCCACGAGCTGCCCGGTGACGGCGCCGAGCCCCAGCAGCAGGACGCCGAGATGCACCACGAGCGCCGCCGACAGGATGATGTACAGCATGCCGAGCAGACCGCCGAGGTACAGCCACGCGTCCGCCGGCAGCGGGCGCGGCGCGCCGTTGACGCCGGCCGAGACGGCCGCCGCGACGAGGAGGATCGCCGTGCCGCCGATGAAGTTCACGAGCGTCGCCGTCAGCGGGGTGCCCACGCGCTGACGCAACCGGCCGTTGGTCGCCTGCTGCCACGCGATCCCGGCGCCGGTGAGGAACGGCAGGATCAGCATCCACAGCGGAACCTCGGCGAGCGCGCCGCCGCGCGTCAGCGTGAGCGCGACGGCGACCAGGGCGAGCGCTCCCCCGGCGAGGCGCGGCAGCGTGACGGCGACGACGCCCGCCGGCCCGTAGCCGATGCGGTCGAGGATGAGACCGTGCACCGTCTGGCCGGCGACGACGCCGACCGTGAACAGCGAGACGCCGATGAGCCCGACCGCGAGCCCCTGGGTCGCCACCGTCAGCGCGCCGGCAGCGCCGCCCACCAGCATCCACCAGGGGATCGTGCGCCCCCGGATGCCGGTGACGAGGCGCCCGAACCCGCGCCGGCCCGCGGGCAGGATGGCCGAGACGACGATGAGGAGCACGAGGCCCGAGCCGAACGAGATCGCCGCGGCGGCGAGGCCGTCGTCCAGGCGCACGCCGAGCTGACCGTTGATGCGCGCCTGCACGGCCGTCATGATGCCGACGAGCACCGCGCCGGTCAGCGCGATCCCGGCGGGGAGGCGAGAAGGTGCAGTCACAGATCCGTACTGGCGTCGTTCGCGAGCTTCGTGCGCCATTCCTGCTGCACCGCGCGCGCCGACGATGCGCCGTCCAGCCCGCCGTCGTGCACCCAGACCGAGTGCGCCTTGAGGGCGCTGAGGACGGCCGCGCGGACGATGAAGTAGAGCAGGACAAGGCTGAGCGCGAGGCTCACGAGGTATATGGGAAGGTCCATCCCCCCATCCTCCCCCGGCGCGGCGCGGTCGATGTCCACTGGTCGTGGTCATGGTCTGGCGCGCGACAGTTTCACCTAATCAGGAAGTCCGTTGGGCCGCCAGTCGGCGCGAGATAGGATCGATTGTGGTGCGCAACGGGGGGTGCTACGAAGCGTCCCGTTGCGCGCATCTCGGAAACGCGCGAGTTGAGCGCGGCGGGTGAGACATCCCAAGTGCCGACCTCAATCCTGCGGCGGAGTGCCTCGATGGCGGCATCAACCTCTTCCGGCGTGTACGTGCAGTGTCCTGCGCGGTCGACATGGAAGCACCTGTACAGATCCTCGGCACTGTTTAGCTCAACGCCCTCCGAGTATCCCGACGTGAGGATCGGAGGGAGAACCCCGTCACCGGTCGTGTGTATACGAAGGACCGGTACCTCCGGGGCGGCCCGGTGGAGTCGCGGCCATCGTGTCCAATAGTGCACCGCCCCGTCGTCGCCTTTCACACGGGGCGCCTCATCTAGTCGCTGTAGATCCGCATGCATAGCCCCAGGCCCGCCCGCAGCTTGATAAAGGACATCAACGATTGTTCGGATAGCAGGGTCTGCGTGACGGAGGTACTCGGCGTACTCCACATCCGTGTTCCAGGACGGGATTCCCCCGCTGCCAAGTTCTGTCTGAGTGCGGAGGAACGATGCCCTGGGGACTGCCTCGCAGGCGGCATCGTAGACGGCACTCGTCGCAGCGCGAAGGTCGCCCGGCTCGGGCTTGGAGCCAACCACCCACGAAGGATATTGGGAGACCGCGAGCGCGAGCGCTATCCTCGCCCGCCCAACCGGATGATTCCACGCCTCGTGGACTGCGACCCGCCACGCTTGGGAGATCGCCTCTCCTTCAGCGACCGGGACGCCTACGAACGGCAGATCCAGGCTCAGAAGCATCGCCATCGAGTAGAGCAAGTCGAGCTGCATGTTCGCTATGACCAAGCCTGTTTGGGCGCAGGCCGCGACAACGCCATCGATCAGGTCCGGAAATGCCTCCGACATGCCAAGCGCCACGGCGCCGCCGCCAGAATCGCCGTACTGAATCGTTGTTTGAGGTCGGATGTAGCGCTCGTGGAACAGCTCGAGAACCCTTGCTTGGTTGGTCATCTCTCGATAGGGGTCGTATGTCACGCGACGACGTGAATGACGACGTGTTCCAGACAGCGCGTAGCCCTGCGACAGTAGAATTGCTGACCGCTTCTCTGGCACTTCGTGGAAGTCCAGGTCGTTCACAAGGACCCCATTCCATTCACCTGGGATTTTGATCCCGTAGGAGGTCCCGTCAGGGAGCAGCCCGACAACCTCATCTTTCACTTCACCCATGAGCGATGCTCGTTTCCCACGTTTGATCATGATCGACGAGAGCTCAGTCTCGCCTGCCCGGCGAATGGGTGTCATCGGGCTCGACAGGATCGATTCGCTCTGCCGCCCAGGACAGCCGAAGCCGTGAGAGCGCATCGGCGTCGTCAGGCGCGGCAGCTCTCAGAGTCACCTCAGCTTGCTTCCAACCAGATGCGGCGACCATGTTGTGGTGACGGTCATCGCGCGCAGCCTGCGCAAGCACCCTCTGCGCGCGTTTGATCACCGGCGCATCGACCATCCGCCCGTCCACGGCGAAGGTGGCATCGGCGGTGCTGCCGGCGGCCTCTATAATGCGTATCGCGCGATGCACTTCGGCGTCTGTCGGCAGGAACGCCTCGTTGAGCACCTCCGCCTGGCGAGGGTGCACGCACAGCGACCCCCGGTAGCCGAACTGCCTGCTTCGGATCGCATCCCGTCTGTACGTCGCCATGTCGGCGATGTTCGTAATGCTTCCGAGGAACCCCAACGGGGTGACGTCGGCTATGGCTGCCGCTTCGAGGATCCTGCCGTGCGCCCACCTCAGATCGGCATGCTCTGCGGTCGGGTCGACGCCGAGCCCTTCGCAGAAGTCCTCCACGCCCAGCACGAGCGAGCGAACGCGCTGGTGTGCTCGGACGATATCGACAACACGGTGCAGGCCGATTGCGGATTCGATTAGAAGATGGATACCGGTCTCTCCGCACGACCGATGGTGCGTCACTTCTGCACGGTCGAGCAGGTCGGCGCACCGGGACACATCATCGACACCGCCGACCTTCGGCAACATGACGGCGTTGGCTCCGGCGGCCACAGCCGCTTCGATGTCCTTGTCGAGGTCTGCGTCGTTGTTGACTCGCACTGCGACGTGGTGCGCCGTCGTCAGCGCCCGGACGATCGGGCCAAGATCGTGACGGATCGACTCTCGCCGGGCCGAGCTCATTCCGTCCTCGAGGTCGACGATGATGGCATCGGCGATGGGATCGGCAACCGCCTTCTCAATAAACCGGTCGCGGTCGGCGGGCACGAAGAGCATGGAGCGCAGCTCCTGAGCCGTGTGAGGCATCATTCCGCTGCTCCGCTGGAGACGAGCTCAGAAATCTGCGCATCGGTCAGGCCGAGCCTGCTCCGGAGGATCGAACGCGTATCCGCACCGACCCAGCGCGGACCTGCATGGCGGATCTCCGGCTTGGCGTGCTGGAACCGGGGCGCGATCTGCGGCATGGCGATCGTTCCCAGCTCGGGATCGTCGAGGTGGGCGATCGCTCCCCGGGACAGGACGTGGGCATTGGATTGCATCGAGCCCACGCTCTCCAGCGGCCCGACGGCGCAGCCGAGCGCAGACAGCTCGGCGACAGCTTGATCGCGCGGGCGCTGCGCGCACCAGCGACCGACGTATCGGTCGAGCTCTGCCGCGTGCGCCACCCGGTCGCTGTTGGTCTGGAACCTTGGATCGGAGACGAGCGACTGGCCGCCCACGGCGCGCAGCACGCGCTCGGCGACCGACGGGGTGCTTCCCGACAGGGCGATCCACCGATCGTCGGCGCAGAGGTAGACGCCCCGCGGCGCGCTCGACCCGATCCGGTTGCCAGCCCTCTCGTGTTCGGTGCCGAGCACGCTGTGCTCCGTGATGTGCATGTCGAGGATCCGCAGCGCGGACTCGTAGATCGCCAAATCGATGACATCGCCTCGACCGCTTCGCTTCGCGTGATGCACGGCCGCGAGCACGGCGTAGGCGCCCAGGTGACCGGCGAGGATGTCGGCCAGCGGGTATGCGGGCAACAACGGTTCGCGATCAGGAAACCCGCTGACCGATCCGAGCCCGGCGAGCGCTTCGGCCAAGGTCCCGAAACCGGGTCGATCACTGTACGGGCCGTCCTGCCCGTAGGCGGTGACGCGCAGTACCACCAGCGCGGGGTGCTTTTCGCGCAGAGCCGTTGGTGAGAGATTCCATCGTTCCAGAGTCCCGGGTCGGAAGTTTTCGATCAGCACGTCGGCCTGCGCGCATAGCCGGCGGACGATGTCCTGGGCTTGGGGGCTATGCAAGTCCAGGGCGATGGCGTGCTTGTTCCTGCTCAGGGTCTTCCAGTACAGTCCTTCGCCGCCAGCCTGTGTGCCGAAAGCCCGAAGCGGGTCGCCCGGGCCGGGGCGCTCGACCTTGATCACGTCCGCACCCAGGTCCGCCAGCAGGGAAGCGGACATCGGCGCCGCGATCATCGTCGACAGATCGAGCACACGCAGATCGCTCAGCATCGAGGGTTGTCCCGTTTCTCTCACGCCCGTACTCCGTTCGTCGCATCGCGCAGTCCCGACTCTTCGGCGACGATCGCCTGTCTGATCGATGCCGGCGTGTTGGTCGTGATCTGGTCGACGTCGGCCCGCGTCAGTCGTTGGAGTGTCTCAGCAGCGTCCGGTTCCGCTGAGTCGATCGTCCATGCACAGAGCTGAAGCCCCTTCGCGTGGAGCGACTCCGCCCAGTTGAACCCATCGTCGAGCGAGCGTAGGAGCAGCCCATGCTCGATGTACAGCGTGCTCACCCCCGGCGACGCGGATGCCAACTGGTCACACCTCTCGGCGAGGTACTCCGCCGTTTGCCACGCGCGCCGGGCTGCGAGAGGCGTGTCGTCCAGGTAGCCGTAGGCGCCCACCGAGAATGGTGGAGCCGGTTCCCCGCAGGAGGTACCAACCGCCTTCGACCGTAGATAGAGTTCGACGTCGAACCCCAGATCGAGCTGTGGTGCGATCCGGTGCAGACGCCGCAGGTGCCAGTCCGCCTTGCTGCTGACGATGACGCGGTTCTCCAGCGGTGCTATCAGTCGGACCAGTCGCCGCAGCGGTTCGTCATCGATGAACGGTGCCGAACTCTTGAAGTCAACCTGAAGCCGGGTGGTCATCCCAGGGTGCTCGCATATCGCCGTGACGACTTCGCTGAGCAGCGGTACGTGTGTACCGGTGGCGACACCGCTCACCTTGATGCGCAAGCGTCTCGTCTCATCAACAGCGGTCCCGTCAACTGCACCGTAGCCTGTCGTCTCGCTCTCCAGATCAGGGTCGTGGACCAGAAGATAGTCGTCGGAGGCAAGCGGCATGACATCGATCTCGATGACGTCGGCGCCGACGTCGAGACAGGACCGGATTGCCTCCAGCGAGTTGGGCGGGGAGCTCCGGTCCCACGCGGCCATGTGGTGGACGACCAGCGGTTTGTGTGACGACACGGATTCTTCCTTCCTCTCCCGGGCGGGATGGGTGGGCAAAGGTGAGCAGGGCGCTGCGCATCGCTATTCGTCGTCCTCGACGATCCACCAGCGGCTGGAGACGATCGCCGGTTCGAGGCTCAGTCGCTGCACCGCGACTTCGAGATCCCCGATCGCGTCGGAACGCTCGCCGGTCAGACCCGTGAGCAGCTTGGCGCGCGAGTTCTTGGTCGTGCGGATGCTCATGGAGCGCACCGTGCAGGAGTGTCCGTTCAGCGACTGAAGGAGGAGGGCGCGAACCCGCGTCTCGTTCTTCTGGTCGGTCACCACCTCCAGCATGTACAGCGGGTCGACGATGTCGTCGACAATCGGCTGATCGCTCCCGGCGCGGGCGCGGATGAGGCGACTCAGTGGGCGGAAGAAGATATTGGCCGAGACGATGATGAGGCTGCCGATCGCAGCCACCAGGAGGAGGCCCGCCCCGGCGAGGGTGCCGATCGCGGCGGCACACCACAACGTCGCCGCCGTCGTCAGCCCTCGGATGTTGGCACCGTCGCGCAGGATCACCCCCGCCCCGAGGAACCCGATTCCCGAAACGACCTGTGCCGCCACTCGGGTGGGGTCGGCACCGACGCTCCCCTCAACGACGGTCGATCCGACGATCGTGAACAGTGCCGCCCCAGCGGCGACCAGCGCATTGGTGCGGATGCCGGCTGTACGAAGCCGCCACTGCCGTTCGACACCGATGGCACCGCCGAGCAACGTCGCCACGAGCGCGCGCACCGCGACGTCGAGCACGCCCAGGATGTCGACGGCCGGCACGTCAATACCCCCGTCCGTTCGGACCGCGCCGCGACCCGTGCTCCATGAGCTCGCGGACGGCAACGCGCTCGGGGATCGATCCGGTCGCTCCCGGCTGCGTCACCGCGAGCGCTCCCGCAGCCATCGCCCAGTCGATCGCCCGCGGCACAGCGCGGCCTTCGGCGATCGCTGCACCGAGGTATCCCGTGAAGGTGTCCCCCGCCGCGGTGGTGTCGATCGCGCACACAGCGAACGGCCGATGGATCCGGTACCGGTCGTCATGCCGCACGAGTGCACCCTCGTGCGCGAGCGTGATCGCGACCGTGTCAACACCACGTGCTCCGAACCATGCGGCGGCCTCCCGTGCACTGTCGTGATCGACGACCTCGATTCCGGTCAGCACCGACGCCTCGTGTTCGTTGGGCGTGACCACCGCGACCGACCGCCAGATACTCGGATCGAGCGCGACCACAGGGGCTGGATCCAGCACGACGCGCATATCGTGGGCCGCCGCCGCACGGATCGTCGCCTCGACGGTCTCGCGCGGCACCTCCAGTTGCACAACGACCGTCGATGCCGACCCCGCCCGGGCACGCAGCGCCTGTTCCACCGCCGCAGGGGTGAGCGTCGCGTTGGCTCCGGAGATGACCACGATGGAGTTCTGGCCGTCCGTCTGCCCGACCCGGATGTGCGCGACTCCCGTGGGGGCGGCATCGGTCGCGGCGAGGAAGGTCGTGTCGATTCCCTCGGCGTGCAATTGGGTGATGGCGTCGCGACCGAAGGAGTCGGCGCCGACGCGGCCGACCATCTGCGTCACGGCGCCGAACCTCCGAGCGGCGACCGCTTGGTTTGCCCCCTTGCCGCCGAGCCCCGTCGAAAAGCCATCGCCGGCAACGGTCTCGCCTGCGCCCGGAAGCCGTTCGCAGGACGCAACCATGTCGACGTTGATGCTGCCGACCACGACGACACCAGCCATCCTCATCTCCTTCCGTTTCATCGAACTCGCCGAGCCCTGCACGGGCACCGACCCGAACACTATTCAGCCAGCAGTGCGGCGATCCGCTCGAGGCTCACCCCGCGCAAGGCCGCGATCGTGACCCCGTCGAGCTCGGGCAGCTGCGGCACGCTCAGCGGCCAGGCGGCGTCGTACGCCAGCGCAGCCACTGCGCCGCCGAGCGCGAGGAGCGTGTCCTGATGCCGCGGGTGCAGGGCGATCCCGAGCAGGAAGTCTTGCGCACTGTCCGCCCCGGTCAGGTGTGCCAGAAGCAATCCGAGGGTCTCGGGGGCGATCGAGGTGTAGGAGTACACCGGATCGACCAGCGACCGCTGCAGCACTTCGGCGCGCGCACGTGGATCCTCGACTGCTTCGGCAGCGTCTGCGGCTTCGGTGACGACGCGCGCCACCCAGGAGCCCTCCGGCAGCGCCCCCCGTGCGGCGTCGACCGCGGCGCCGATCGACGCGCTTCCGTCGAGTGTGGCGACCAGGGCTGCGGTGGCCTGTGCGGCCCAGAGACCGTCGTCGCCGTGGGTCGCCGAGAATCGTTCGGCCGACTGCTGTGCAGCACGCGCGTCGCCGGCATGACGCAGACCCGCCGCAACGCCGCCAATCATCGCGATGTCATCGAAGTAGTGCACGTTGTACCGCCCGCTCCGAGGCGGCTCGATTCCGCGCTGCAGGTTCTCGAACGCAGCGCTGACGCCGATCCGGCACCTCACAGTCGCGGAGTCCTCCCGCCTCGCATGCGCGAGTTCGCGCCAGATGCGCGCGTCGTCTGCATCCCGAAGCCGGAGATCCCGGTCCAGGACGCTGAGCGCGGATGCTACAAACCAATCGGTGTCATCGGCGGTGCTCGTCAGGCTCATGGCGCTCATCGGCGTCGAGTGCAGATGGGGCAGCGTCATCGTCGTGTGATGCTCTGCAACGCCGAACTGCGTCAGGCGCGCAAGCCCGACCGTGCGCTTAGAAGGCATCCGCCCGAGCCGGTGCCAGTCGGACTGCCAGGCGGCGCGGTCTCCCGAGACGAGGCCGGCGACGGCTCGTCTGACCCGGTCCAGCGTGTCGACTTCAGCCATGTGCGTGTCCTTCCAGAATCTGATCGACCAGCTCGGCCGCCGTGTTCCACGGGTGCATGCCGGCCGTGACCTCCAGGCACCGGCCGGGCGCGGCAGCGACGGCGGGCAGCCACTCGGCCGGCACCGCGTTCAGCCCCGTGATCGCTCCGGCGATTCCGCCGGCCATCGCTGCGACCGTGTCTGCATCTCGGCCGAGGTTGACCGCAGACAGCACGGACTCGCGGAAGTCACCCGCACCATCGAGCACCGCGACGAACGCGAGGCCCACCGCCTCGGGGCCGAGGTCGGTCCAGTAGTAGCCGTGCAGCGCCAGTTCGGCGCCGGCGCGCAACGCGAGCGCCTGCTTGTCCTTCTCCTCGCGCACCATCCGGGCCGCCAGGCGCATGTTATGGGCTGTCCACGAGTCGGCCGGGATCACGGACAGCCCCGCATCGAAGGCCGCGCCGGCGTCCCCACCGCCCATCGCCGCAGCAACGGCCGCCGCGATGGCCTGCCCGCCGTAGATGCCCTCGCTCTCGTGGCTGACCATGCCGTCCTGCGCGGCCATCGCCGCCGCTCCCGCCGCATCGCCCGGATTCACGATCCCGATCGGGGCCACTCGCATGGCCAGTCCGTCCGACCAGGCGTGCGCATGCTGCCCCGAGCGTGGCGGACTCATGCCGAGACCCAGGTTTCGGATGGCGGCCATCTCGCTGAAGCCACCGCCCGAGAAGGTGCGGTCCTGTGGCACGACGCGTTCACGCCAGAGGTCGGCGATGTTGTCCGCCGTGAAGCCCTCGCGACCGAACTCGATGAGCGCCATCGACGTCAGCAGCGCGTACTCGGTGTCGTCCGAGCCCATCGGGTTCTCCGACACGTAGCCTTCGATGCGCCCAAACTTCTCGATGATCTCGTGCGGCTCCAGCCCTTCGGCCGGGCCGCCCAGGGCGTCGCCGATCGCGAGACCCGCCATGCATCCCTGTGCTCTGTCCAGCAGATCTGGCACGTGTTCGTCTTCTTCCTGTGGATGGGTGGGCGGCGCCGGTCGACCCAGCGCCGCCCCGTGAGTGGTTCTCAGTGAGCCAGGAGCAGGAGCGCGCACGCGAGGGAGGCTGCTCATGCTCTCCGGCGCGAGAGCCGATCGAACTACCCCGCGTACCTCTCAAGCACGCGGTTCCCCTCGTCCACGAGCAGTCGACGAAGCTCATCGAGGTCGATCTGGTCTCTGAAATAGCGATCAAAGGCGGGGTTCGCAACGCGATCGGCCCACTCGGGCAGAGCCAGCACACGCTGATAGGGAGCTTCGATCAGGTAGGCACCCATCGCCGACACGATGTCCCACCCCTGTTCACTCGTCGTCAGTTCGGCGCTGCGCAGCGCTTCCTTGCTGGTGGCCACCAGACCATCTCCCAGCGCCATCTGAATCTGGTTCTGTGCATTGGTGAAGAAGCTCACGAATGCGGCTGCCTCCTCAGGGTGCTCGCTCACCGCAGTGACTGCGAGAGCCTGCGTGTCGCTTGGCTGATTGAACGACGTCGCGAACAGCGGTGGGAGAAGCACCCACTCGAATCCATCCGGTGCTCCGGTGTTCAACAGATCCCGCACCCAACTCTCGCCGAGGAACGTGGCGGTCTTGCCTGCGAAGAAGTTCGGCAGCATGTCCTCAGTGTTGAACCCAATGTTTCCGGGGTCTACCGATCGATCTTCAAAGATCATGCCGTGGATCGCCTCGGGCACCAGTTGCTCCGCCGCTCCGAACACGACCTCGTCGCTCTCACCGTCATTGCTGAAGAAGAACCCGTCGTTCCCCAGCGCAAGGCGCAGAATGCGTGACGCCGAGTTTTCGAGCGGCACGCCACCGCCCCATACCTCCGGCGTACCGTCGCCGTTGGAGTCAACGGTCAGCTGTTTGGAGACCTGCCGGTAGTCTTCCCAAGTCCATGGGGCGTCCATCGTGGGCAAGACCACGCCCGCCGCTTCGAGGATCGTCCGGTTCGCGAAGACGACATCGGTCTCTTGCAGGAAGGGGATGCCGTAGGTTCCCTCCCGATCCTCGAACTGCAGCGTCTGCCATGCGCCCTCGTGGATGTCGTCACGCTGGCTATCGCTGATGTACGGATCTAGATTGAGAATGTGGCCCTGCTGCGCGAAGATGCCGATCCGCTTCGCGTCGTAGTGGAAGACGTCCGGGACCTTGCCGGCTTCGAATCCGGTCGTCATCTTCTCGAGCATTCCACTCCATGCGCCCTCAATCAGATTGACCTGCACGTTGGGGTTCGCATTGTTCCACGCATCTACGATCGCCTTGTTGGCCGCGACCGCGCCCGGTTGCCAAACGATCGCCTCGTAGTCGATCACGATGATGTCGTCTGGCTCGGTCTTGTTGTCTGCGCCGGGTGAACAACCCACCAGCGCGGCGCCCAGTACGAGAGCCGTGAGTATCGCAACGCTGCGACGTGTCATGTGATTCTCCTTTTCCTTCGTTATGTGCCGGTGGTGTTTCGCGGCACGGGTGATGCGTCATGGACGGTGGCTAACCCCGCACGGAACCTCCGAGCAGCCCCTGCACCAGTCGACGTTGCAGGAACGCGAAGAGGATCAGGTTCGGTATCGCGGACAGCAACGAAGCGGCCGCGAGCGGTCCCATGCGCACTCCCGCGTCGTTGCCGATGAATCTCACGAGCATGAGCGACAGCGGCGCAAGGTCGGGGTTCTTGATGATCACAAGAGCGAAGAAGAACTCGTTCCATGCCTGAATGAAGGCGAATAGGAATGCGACGATCAGCCCGGGCAGCGCCAGCGGCCCGATGATGCGGAACATGATCTGGAAGCTGTTGGCCCGGTCGAGCGCGGCAGCCTGTTCGAGCTCGACAGGGATACTACGAATGTAGTTCCGCAGCATCCACACAGCGAACGGCAGCGACCACACGATGTACACGAGGATCAAGGCTTCGCGCGTGTCATACAGTCCCAGCCGGATGATCAGGAGGAACAGCGGGACAAGGATCGTGATGAAGGGAAGCATCTGCGACCCGAGAATCCACGCAGTCGTGCCCTTCGTGATAAGGCTGCGCTGCCGTGCCATCACGTAGGCGATCGGAGTGCCGAGCAGGACCGAGCCCGCGGCAGACGCCGTCGAGACGATGAGGCTGTTGAGGAGCGATGTGACCAGGGGGAACTCATCGAAGATGACGATGAAGTTGTCGAGAGTCGGATCGCGTGGGATCCAGCTCTGAGTCAGGTCGAACAGCTCGGCATTGCTCTTGAACGATACTGACACGAGCCAGAACAAGGGTGCTGCCAGGAAGAGCACGTAGAGTCCGAGAGCGATGTACTTCCCGATGCGTCCGGCGCGGGTGCGGGAGTAGGTGGTCATCGTTTGTCTCCTCGAAAACTCAGCGCAAGAAACGCGATCACTACAACTGCGGTGATGATGGTCAGGACGTTTCCGATAGCCGCACCCACGCCGTAGTTTCCGTAGGTGAACGCCTCGCTGTAGGCGAACAGCATGGGTAGTCGTGTGCTGCCGCCAGGACCGCCTGCGGTCAACACATAGACGAGACCAAACGAATTGAAGATCCAGATAAAGTCCAGGGTGGCGATCGCCAAAGCGATTGCTCGTAGGTGGGGCCAAGTCACGGCAGCGAACACACGGAGTGGGCCTGCACCATCGAGCATCGCCGCCTCCTTAAGCTCGTGCGGCACGCTCTGAAGCCCGGCTAGCAGAACCACGGTTGTCTGGGGCATCCCCGCCCAGACTCCGACCACGATTACGGCAGGGAGCGCCCAGAAGTCGGAACTGAGCCAACCAGTGTTTCCGGTGTCGATACCGACAGCAGACAAGGTCGAGTTCAAGAGCCCGTTCTCCGCATAGACAAGACGCCATGTGTAGCCGACTACCACCGGCGGCATCGCCCATGGGGCGATTGCGAGCGTCCGCGCCAACCATCGGAAACGGAGGTCGGCGTTGAGCAGCAACGCCAAACCCAGACTCGCGAAAAACTGCAGGACGGTGACTCCGAACCCCCACACAGCCCCGACCCGGAACGAGTCCCAGAAGTGGGGAGAGTGCAGCAGCTGGAGGTAGTTGTCCAGGCCGTTGAACTCGGCCGATCCGACGGCGCCCGACTGCGCGTCCGTGAAACCAAGGTAGATCCCCTGGAGGAGCGGGTAAACGCTGAATACGATGACCGGTAGAAGTGCGGGAACAACTATCCAGGGGGAGACAACGGTCACCTCCCGATCGCGGACTCGACCGAGTCTTCCGGCTTGAACCGTCTGACTCATGACGCGCTCCCACGCATCACACCTCGTGTGACCGCGCACACCGAATCGCCCATCATCGCCAGAGCCTCCGAGGGTCCTGCGCAGACGAGTGATCGAAGTCGAGGAACTGTTCCGCCAGGGCGAGCGCCCAGGCGTACCCGGAGTCGAGGGTCCGGCCGGCGATATGCGGCGTGGCCACGACGTTCTCGACCGAGAGCAGCGGATCGTCCACGGGCAGTGGCTCGACGTCGAACACATCGGCGGCCAGACTCAGCTCTCCGGCGAGCACGCGTTCTCTGAGCGCCTCGACGTCGCAGATGCCAGCGCGCGTGGCCAGCACCACCAGGGTCCCCGTGGGCAGGCTCTGGATCAACTCCGCCGTCACGAGCCCCTCCGTCGACGGAAGAAGTGGCACCATGGGCACGAAGATCTCCGCCTCCCTCGCCAGCTTGGACAGGTGCAGCTCCCGGCGAGCCCCCGACCGGTGGAAGGAGGGCTCAGGCGCAAACGGGTCCCAGGCGACCGTGTCGGCACCGAGGTGGGAGACGAAGCTCGCATATCGGCTCGCGATGTTGCCGGCACCGACGATCCTGACGCGCTTGCCGGCGATGGTGCCGCTCGTGAATCGCGTGTCGTCGCTCAGTTGTTCGGCATTGTACTTCCAGGCACGTTCGGGCGCGTCCACAGTCTGGCGGGCACGAAGCGTCAGCTGCCGCAGCCCGGCAATGGTAAGACCGAGAGCGAACTCCGCCACCGACTGCCCCCAGTAGCCCTCGGACGGCTGCTTCAACTGGTGGATGTCGCGTGCAGCAAGATAGGGCGCGATCGCTTCATAGTTCCGGTAGCTAGTGGTCGCGAACATCGTCGCCAGCGAAGGGTACTGATCGAGTTGCGCGGCGCTGACCTCGGCACCCAGCCAGAAGAGTCGGTCGACACTCGGATTACCCGCCGGTGGCGTGTCGCCGACTCGAATGAGCTCAACGTCATCGATCGGATCGAGGAGCTCCTTCAGCCGGTCGGCGCTAACGGGCCACACCTCGTCGAAGCGGCGGAAGACGATGATTCTCGTGGTCATGCTGACTCCTTCGCGAACTGGCCCCAACGGGCATCGATCTTGCTGTCGGCGAGGTGTTCATCCCCGGCGACAAGGCCATAAGTGAAGCTCTGGGTCGCGCCAGCGCGCAGCATCCAAGGTCCGGCGGCACACGGCGACGGACCGATCCCGAGCTCGTTGTCGATGCGCCACGGAACGGGATGCTCCAGGTTCGCCGGATGATCGAGGATCGCGACCGTGGCGACCTCTTCGGCTTTGGGCAGCGGCATCCGCGCGGCGGCCCAGCGGGCTCGCCCGAGCGGAGCGCGCCGCGACTCGCTGTCGGAGGCGGAGCCGCCCACCTCGGCCCGGTACGGCATCCTGATGAACAGTCCGCCGTAGTCATACTGTCCGAAGCGGATGTCCCGATCGGCCGTGAGATCCCACCGCAGGACGATATCGAGTTCGCGATCACCCGCGATGAGCGACCAGGTCTGCAGATCGTGCATTATCCGCGTGCCTTCCGGAGCCAGGTAATCAGTGGCGACCTGCCACTGGGCGGCGGAACGCTCGGCGCGCGGAGTGCCGACGATGCGCGAGGAGAAGGAACCATCGGATTCGGGGGATCCTCCCAGACCCTCTTTCCAGAACCCGACACCGTTGACGTCGTTGAGCCCGATATAGAGCCCGTGCTGCCAGGGGTGATGTGCGGGCGCATCCTGCGTCAGGACTCCGGCCATGCCGGGAAGGCGAATCGGATGGAGAAAGGGGCGCGCCGCGGACGGCGCATTCTGCACGAGCAGCTGCTGGTCACCGCGGAAGACCTCGCAGCGATGCTCGTCGTAGTCGACGCGCAGGTGTCGGTTCATCGGTTCTCTCCTCGGAAGCTCGGGACCTGCATTTCCACACCGGCCAGGGACGATTGGTGTGCGACGAGCCCCGCGGCGGTCCAGTTCGCCGCGGTGACCGCATCGGGGAACGGCGCGCGATCCTCCGCGATCGCGGTCACGAACTCGTGCGCGAGATGCGGGTGGGATCCGCCGTGTCCGCTGCCCTGGGTGAAAGACAAGTGCGTGTTCGTGTCGGAGTCGTACACACCCTCCGTCGTGAATCGGCGGAT
>Ga0160450_100681_pt1 | contig 17715 bp, 13 predicted proteins | sample HID1975K_E1MG_FD_108257 | JGI IMG/M metagenome (GOLD analysis project Ga0160450, IMG submission 108257) | Enriched soil microbial communities from UW Madison campus, WI, USA - HID1975K_E1 MG | ecosystem: Environmental > Terrestrial > Soil > Unclassified | place: USA: Madison, Wisconsin...
AGCGCAGGCTCGTGTGCCGCAGGCCGGCGGCCCGCGCCTGGTCGGCGATGAGCCATTCACCGATGAGCTTGGACTCGCCGTAGGGCGATTCGGGGTGCTTGGCGGTGGCCTCGGTGACGAGGTCGACATCGGGCGTGCCGTAGACGGCGGCGGACGACGAGAAGACGAGATTCGACACCGCGGCGTTCTGCATGGCCTCCAGCAGCGACCGCGTGCCCTCGACGTTCTGCGCGTACGTGTGCAGCGGGCGCGTGACCGAGACCCCGGCGTACTTGAACCCGGCCAGGTGGATGACGCCCACGACACCGTGCTCGCGCAGGGTGCTCTCGACCAGCGCGGTGTCGAGGATCGACCCGTTGACGAACGGCACGCCCTCGGGCACGAACTCGGCGTGGCCGCTCGACAGGTCGTCGATGACGACGGACGCGAGGCCCGCCTCGGCGAGCGCGCGGACGATGTGGGCGCCGATGTAGCCGGCGCCTCCGGTCACGAGCCAGGACATGTCACTCCAGGGGTCGGGGGCGGGTTCGCGTTCCATTGTGCCGGGTCGGCGTGGATGCCTCGCCCCGGGGCCGCGCGTGCAGGGCGGCGTCGCGGGTCAGACCCGGGCGGCCCAGCGGGCGGCGCGCTGCAGCAGTGCCGCGAGCTCGGGGGAGTCGTAGGCGCGCTCGTCGTGGCCGAGCGAAGACACGACGGCGCGGGTCGGCTGCTCGCGCACCCAGACGGCGGGGTGCTCCGCGCCGTCGACGTCGTGCACGGCGAGCACGCGCGCGCCGGCATCGACCACGAGGTCGCTGTAGCGCTCGTCGAAGACGTCGAGGTGCGGCATCCCGTCGGTGATCGCATGGTCGGCGTCGACGACCCTGACGCGGGCGTCGCCGATCGGCGGGTGCCACGAGACCGCGGGCACCCATTCGCCGCCGATCGCCTCGCGCCAGGAGGGGTGATCCCGCAGGCTCGACAGGGCCGCGTGGATGCCGACGAGGCCGATGCCGCGCGCGATCGCGGCCGTGAGGCCCGCGGAGGCGACGGGGTCGACGTGGGGTCCGCCGTCGTTGCGCCACGGATCGCCGGCGTTCACGACGAGCAGGTCGACCCCGTCGAGGCGGGCGAGTGCGTGATCGACGTCGGCGTCGACCACGACATCCCAGCCGTCGGCGCGCAGGATCTCGGCGATGCGGGCAGAGGTCGCGGGGTAGGGATGCCACGGATCGGCGTACCGGCCGGTTCCGGTGGCGATGACGACGCGTGGGCGCTCCCGGTGATCCATGGGTACCATGGTGTGCAGGATAGCGCTTTCCTACCCGGTCGAGGAGACCCCATGGCCCACACCGTCGTGATCGCCCCGGACTCGTTCAAGGGCACGATCGCCGCCGCGGCGGCCGCGCAGGCCCTGGCCGAGGGCTGGCGCCGCGAGCGCCCTGCCGACGACGTGCGGCTCCTGCCGATGGCCGACGGCGGCGAGGGCACCGTCGACGCGTTCGCGACCGCCGTCCCCGGTGCGCGGCGCATGCCCGTGACGGTCACCGGCCCCGAGGGGGTCGACGTCGAGGCCTCCTGGGTGCTTCTGCCGTCGACATCCGATGCGCTCGGCGGCACCGGCGTCGTGGAGCTCGCGAGCACGAGCGGCATCGAGCTGCTCGGCGCGCCGCCGCGCCTGCGTCCGTTCGACGCGCACACGCGGGGGTTCGGCGAGGCGATCGCGGCCGCCCTCGCGCACGGCGTCTCGCGGCTCGTGCTCGGCATCGGATCGAGCTCGTCGACCGACGGCGGTGCCGGCATGCTGACCGCGCTCGGGGCGCGGTTCACGGATGCCCACGGGGCACCGATCGACGACGGCGCCCGCGGCCTCGCCGACGTGGTGAGCGCCGACCTGTCGGGTCTGGCGGCGCTCCCCCCGGGTGGGGTGACGGTGCTCAGCGACGTCACCAACCCGCTGCTCGGCGCCCGCGGTGCTGCGGCCGTGTTCGGACCGCAGAAGGGCGCGGCGCCGGATGACGTCGGCGTGCTCGACGCCGGCCTCGCCCGCTTCGCCGAGGTGCTCGGCGCCGCGGCTCCTGGTGCGGATCGGGATGCTTCGTCTCGTCCCTCGCTCAGCACAGGTGCCGCCGGCGCCGGTGCGGCCGGCGGCACCGGCTTCGGCCTGCTGGCGTGGGGTGCGGCGCTCGTCCCCGGGTCGGCGGCGGTCGCGGAGCTGGTGGGTCTCGGTGGCGCGGTGGCCGCGGCATCCCTCGTCATCACGGGCGAAGGGTCGTACGACGGGCAGTCCGCCGCGGGCAAGGTGCCCGCGCACGTCGGGGCGCTGGCGGCGGCGGCCGGGGTGCCCGTCGACCTCGTCGCGGGCCGCATCGCGTCGGACGCCGACGTGTCGGGTTTCGCCCGGACGGCGTCGCTCACGGCGCTGGCAGGCTCGGCCGAGGCCGCGATGGCCGACCCGACACAGTGGCTCGTCGCCGCGGGCGCCGCATTCGCCCGCGCCGCCGGTTGACCTCTCAGGCGCCGTCGCCTAAGGTGGCGGAGGCCGTTTCGGCCGGAGACCAGGAAGGCAGGTGATGCGCGATGTCCAGTGATAGTCGCCGCGCCACCGTTTCGTCTTCGCTGGTCGGCATCTCGATGCACTGATCCCTCGCGAGCGAGCGGTGGCGCCGGTGCGCGCGTCTGCGCGCGCCCTTCTTCGCGGCGCCCTCGGCGCCGTGCCGACGCGAGCAATCGAGGTGAATCATGATGGCCCTGATCGACAACGCCGTGTACGTCGCCGGACGACGCACACAGGACCCGGCGAACCTGAACGAGACGTACGAGGTCATGCGCGACCGCGGCGGGATGGCCTGGATCGGCCTGTACCGTCCGACGGCCGGCGAGGTGCGCTCCATCGCGGACGAGTTCGGCCTGCATCCGCTGGCGGTCGAAGACGCCCTGACGGGTCATCAGCGCTCCAAGCTGGAGCGCTACGGCGACACGCTCTTCGTCGTGCTGCGGCCCGCGCGCTACCTCGACGCCGCCGAGGAGGTTGAGTTCGGCGAGCTGCACGTGTTCGTCGGCCCGGACTTCGTCGTGACGATCCGGCACGCCGAGGCACCGAACCTCGGCAAGGTGCGCCGGCGGCTCGAAGCCGCCCCCGAGCTGCTCGCGATGGGGCCAGAGGCGGTGCTGTACGCCGTGCTCGACGAAGTCGTCGACGAGTACGGCCCGGTCATCGCCGGCCTCGAGAACGACATCGACGAGATCGAGGACCAGCTGTTCGGCAGCGCCGAGGCCGACGTCGAGGCCGTCTCGCGCCGCATCTACGACCTCTCGCGCGAGGTCATCGACTTCCAGCGGGCGACGCAGCCGCTCGCCGGGATGCTGGAGGCGCTGCGCCGCGGATCCGACAAGTACGAAGTCGACCTGGAGCTGCAGCGGTACCTCCGCGACGTGCTCGACCACGTGCTGCGCATCGTCGAGCGCGCCGGGGCCTTCCGGTCGATCCTCGAGAACGCGCTCAACGTGCAGTCGACGCTCGTCGCGCAGCGGCAGAACGAGGAGATGCGGCGCATGAGCGAGGCGGGCCTGGCCCAGAACGAGGAGATCAAGCGCATCTCGTCGTGGGCGGCGATCCTGTTCGCGCCGACCCTCATCGGCACCGTCTACGGCATGAACTTCGACCACATGCCCGAACTGCACTGGACCTACGGGTACCCGTTCGCGCTGCTGCTGATGCTCGGCCTCGGGTTCGTGCTCTACGGCGTCTTCAAGTTCAAGCGCTGGCTCTGACCCAACCTGCGCCGGTTCGCGTTTCGTCTGCGCGCGCCAATGCGCGCTCCGCTCGACGACCGGGTGTCACGGTGCCCGGTCGTCGAGCGAGCGAGGAACGAGCGAGACGAGACGCCTCGGGCGGACGGCCGGCCCCTCGGAGCTCAGGGCACGCGCAGCACGCCGTTGCGGCGGTGCGGCAGGCGCTCGAGGGACTCGTCGCGCAGCGCCTCGGGCAGCAGCGCCGCCGGGGCGTCCTGGAACACCACCGGTCGCAGGAACCGGCGGATCGCGGTCGCGCCGACCGACGTGTGCAGCGACGTCGTCGCGGGCCACGGTCCGCCGTGGTGCTGCGACCACGTGACCGCGACGCCGGTCGGCCAGCCGGCGAACAGCACGCGCCCGGCCTTGCGGGTCAGCACCTCCAGCACGTCCGACACGTCGTCCGAGGACTCGGCGTGCAGGGTCGCGGTGAGCGACCCGGGCACGGCCTCCAGCGCGGCGCGCAGCTCGGCTTCGGACGCGTAGCGCACGAGGAGCGTCACGGGTCCGAAGCACTCCTCCAGCAGCACGGACGGACGCGCGGCGACGGCTGCGGCATCCGTCGACAGCACGACGGGCTGCGCCGACCCGCGCTCCGTCTCGAGGCCGTGCGCGACGACGGCGACGGACGGGTCGGACTCGAGGTGCGCGACGCCGGAGGGGAACGCCTCGGTGATGCGCTCGGTGAGCAGCGGACCGCCCGACGCGCTCGCGGTGAAGCCGGCGACGAGGTCTTCGAAGCCCGCGCCGGCGGGGACGAACACCACGCCCGGCTTGGTGCAGAACTGCCCGACGCCGAGCGTGAACGATCCGACGAGTCCCTGCGCGAGCGCCTCGCCGCGGGCGGCGACGGCGGCCGGCGTGAGGACGACCGGGTTCACCGAGCCGAGCTCGCCGTAGAACGGGATCGGGTCGGGGCGGCCCGACGCGAGGTCGAACAGCGCACGCCCTCCGCCGAGCGAGCCGGTGAAGCCGGCCGCCTGGATGACGGGATGCTGCACCAGCGCGTTGCCGGCCTCACGGCCCTCGACGAGCGCGAGCGAGCCCACGGGCGCCCCGGCGGCGACCAGGGCCTCGGCGACGATCGCTGCGGTGCGCTCCGACAGGCGCGGGTGACCCGAGTGCGCCTTCACGATCACCGGATTGCCCGCCGCCAGGGCGGAGGCCGTGTCGCCACCGGCGACCGAGAATGCGAACGGGAAGTTCGACGCCGAGAACACCGCGACGGGACCGACCCCGGTCAGCATGCGGCGCAGCTCGGGGCGGGGCGCCGACGCGTCGGCGTCGTCCACCGTGAGCTCCAGGTACGAGCCCTCTTCGACGACCGTCGCGAACAGGCGCAGCTGCCCGGTCGTGCGGCCCACCTCGCCCCGCAGACGGGGCTCGCCCAGGCGCGTCTCGTCGTCGGCGATCGCGACCAGCTCGTCGAGGTGGGCGTCGAGGGCGGCGGCGGCGGCGCGCAGCCACGAGGCGCGGGTGGCGGCGTCCGCGGTGCGCCACACGGGCGCGGCGGCGGCCGCGGCCGCGGCGAGGGCGTCGAGTTCGGCGGGGGTGGTGGTCATGAGGAATCCTTCGGGAGAGTCAGCGGAAGCGGATGCCGAGGCCGACGTGCGGCGTCTCGGTGAGCGTCGCGTCGGCGATGCGTACGGGCGACGGACCGTCGAGGGCGCCGAGCGCGCCGAATCCGGCGTCCTCGACGTCCTCGGCCATCGGGGCGTCGGCGCCGGGGGCGATCGGCAGCGCGAGGGCGAGCTGGCCCGACAGCTCGGGCAGCAGGTGCGGGTGGAGCGTCGCGCCGTGTTCGACGGCGACCTCGGCGATGCGCAGGAAGGGCGTGATCCCGCCCACGCGCACGACGTTCGGCTGCACGATCTGCGCCGCCCCGGCACGCAGGAACTCGGCGAACCGGTAGGCCGTGTGCACGTTCTCGCCGAGCGCGATCGGGATGCCGCCGGTGTGGGCGAGACGCCGGGCGAGCTCGGTGTGACCGGCGAGGTCGTCGGCGCGCAGCGGCTCCTCGATCCACGCCGGCTGGTAAGCCGCCAGCACCTCCATCGCCGCGGTGGCACGGCCGAGGTCCCAGCGCTGGTTGGCGTCGATCATGAGCGCGCGGTCGGGGCCGAGCACCTCGCGCACCGCCGCCAGCCGGTCGGCGTCCTCCCGCACGTCCGGCTTGCCGACCTTGATCTTGACGGCGTCGAAGCCGGCGTCGACCCATCGTCGCACCTGGGCGACGAGCTGGTCCTGCGGGTAGTGCAGGTTGACGCCTGAGCCGTACGCGCGCACCGACGCGCGGCGTCGTCCGAGCAGTTCCGACACCGGCAGGTCGCGCGCGCGGGCTGCGGCATCCCACAGTGCGAGGTCGAGCCCCGCGAGCGCGATCGTCGTGATCCCCCCGCCGCCGGCCTCGTGCAGGTGACGCCATGCGTCGCGCCACAGCGCCGACGGATCGGCGGTGCGCCCCGCGGCGAATGCGGCGATGTCGTGCGCGAGCAGGGCCTGCACCGCCTCGGCGCCGATCTGCGGCGTCCACGAGAAGCCCCAGCCCTCGGCGCCGTCCGAGCGCACCACGTGCGTCGCGATGACGCCGACCGACGTCACGTCCGCCGCCCAGGGCCGCGTGAGCGGCACCCGGATCAGCCGGGCGTCGAGCGATGCGATCGTCGGTTCGGTGGGGGATGCTCCGGCCGCCCCGACGGGGCGGGCCGCGGCATCCCCCTCTCGGGCAGTCGTCACAGCAGCGCCCGTCCGGCGGCCAGGATCTCGGCGAGGCGGTCCTGCTGGGCAGGCGTCGGATCGACCAGCGGCGCGCGCACCGAGCCGACCGGCAGGCCGCTCAGGCGCAGACCGGTCTTGATGAGCGAGACGCCGAAGCCGGGCGTCTCGTCGCGCAGGCCCACGAGCGGGGAGTAGAAGCCGTCGAGGAGGGCGTTGCGGCGCTCCTCGTCGCCCGCGACGTAGGCGCGGTAGTACGCGTTGGCCACCTCGGGGATCATCGCGAAGGCCGCCGACGAATACAGCGGGATGCCGATGCCGCGGTACGCGCCCTGCGTCAGCTCGGCGGTGAGCAGGCCGTTGAAGAACGCGAAGTCCTCGCGGCCCGCCGCAGCGACGGCGCGCACGATCTGCTGCGCGAGTCCGACGTCGCCGACGCCGTCCTTGAAGCCGACGACCTTCGGGTTCGCGGCCAGGCGCCGCACCGCGTCGACCGAGAACTGCGCGTTGGCGCGGTGGTAGATCACGACGGGGAGATCGGATGCCGCGGCCACCGCCTCGACGTACGCCACGAGACCCGCCTGCGGGCCGCCCACGAGGTAGGGCGGCAGGACGAGCAGCGCGTCCGCACCGGCGTCGGCCGCCGCACGCGCGAGTGCCTTCGCGTGCCCGAGCGGGCCGCCGGCGCCGGCGACGACGGGCACGCGCCCGGCGACGGTCTCGGTCGCGACCTGCACGACGCGGGTGGCCTCCTCCGTCGACAGCGCGTGGAACTCGCCCGTGCCGCACGCCGGGAACACCCCTCCGGGCGCGTGCGCGAGCGTCGTCTCCAGGTGCTGACGCAGCAGGTCCTCGTCGACGCGGTCCTGCGCGTCGAACGGGGTGACGGGGAAGAAGAGGATGCCGTCGAAGTTCACGCCAGCACGTCCTTTCGGGTCGCGGGGTCGGGGTGGGTCGCTGAGCCTGTCGTGGTCGCTGAGCCTGTCGTGGTCGCTGAGCGTGTCGCGGTCGCTGAGCCTGTCGCGGTCGCTGAGCCTGTCGAAGCGTCGGCCGCCTCGCCGAGCTCGCCGCGCCACGAGTGCTCGGGGTGCCAGCCCAGCACGCGGCGGGCCTTGGCGTTCGAGAACGCGGGGGTCGTGCCGGTGAGCACGGCCGCGAGCTGCTCCGTGCCGGGATAGAAGCGGGGCACGAGGTCGGCCAGCGGCTCGCGGGCGAGCGCGTCGTCGGCGGCGACGAAGAACGTCTCGCCGTTGGGGATGTCGGGGAGCGCCCGCAGCAGGGTGTCGGCGAACGACGCGACGTCGCGCGCGTCGACGTAGTTGAAGATCGCGGGCGCGGACAGCGCCGGGTCGTCGAGGCGCTCGCGCACCGTGTGTCCCTGCTGCGTCAGCGCGCCGGCCCATTCCTCGGGGGCGATGACGTAGCACGGGCGGAACGCGGCGAAGCGTGTCGCCTCGCCCGTCTGACGCGCCAGCATCGCGATCGTCTGCTCGATGAGCAGCTTCGACAGCGCGTAGGCGTTCCACGGGCGGGCGGGGGTGTCCTCGTCCAGCGGGAAGCGGTCGGGGATCCATCCGGTCGGGGCGCCGTAGCCGAGCACCGTGGGGCTCGACGCCGCGACGACGCGGCGGATGCCGGCCTTCACGGCCCCGCCGAGCACCGAGACGGCCAGACCCGCGTTGGTGCGCATGATGACGTCCTCGGGCGCGCTGAACGGCACGGCGATCGCGGCCAGGTGGATGAGCGCGTCGGCCCGCGTCGCGGCGAGGGCGGCGGCCGCGGCATCCGCGTCGCTCAGGTCGATCGCGATCTGCTCGACGTCGGCGAGTTCGGGGGCGTCCGACACCGCGCGGTCGAGCGACACGAGGTCGTGCCCAGCGGCCGCGAGCCCGGCGACGAGGCTGCGTCCGAGCCGGCCGGCGCCGCCGGTGACGGCGATGCGGGTCATGCGCGGGACGCCGCCGCCGCGTCGGACGCGAGGAAGCGGATGCCGAGATCGGCGACCTGGACGGGCAGGCCGGTGGCCAGCGACCGGTTGCCGGCGATGCCGACGGCGATCGAGCGGACGCCGTCGCGCCAATCGGCCGGACGGGCCAGCGGGTCCTCTCCCGGGCCCTCGAAGACGTCGGCGAGGAGCAGGGCGTCGCCGCCGCCGTGCCCGCCGTCGCCGGCCGCGAGGATCGGCACCTCGTAGGCGGCCTCCCAGTGCTTCTGCACGATGAGGCGCTCGCCCTCGGGGCGCAGCGAACCGGAGTCGCCCGCGTGCACGGCGGACGGGTCGAGCACCGGGTGCAGTCCCTCGTCGGCGAGCACGGCACCGCGCTCGACGACCTCCAGCTCGGCCCGGCCGAGCGTGCCGTTGACGGCGACGCGGTAGCCCTCCCACGGCGAGTGGGCGTTGAGCGAGTAGCTGAGCGTCGCGCCGGAGGCGTAGTCGACGACGAGCGCGAGGTTGTCCTCGATCGTGATGCCCTCGCCGAACACGTCGCGGTCGCGCAGGTACCCGTCGTGCTGCTCGGCGTCGAGATAGAGCGCCTTCAGCCGGGCATCGTCGCGAAGATCGAGTTCGAACGCATCGTGCCCGTCGTGGGTGCCGCGGGCGGGACGGTCCTGGATGCCGCGGGCCGCGGCGTTCGCGGCGCCGTAGAAGCGCAGCCCGCCCGAGGCGAACACGCGGCGCGGCGCCGAGCGGATCCACCAGTTGACGAGGTCGAAGTGGTGGCTGGCCTTGTGGACGAGCAGGCCGCCCGAGTGCTCCTTCTCGCGGTGCCAGCGGCGGAAGTAGTCCGCGCCGTGCTTGGTGTCGAGCACCCACGAGAAGTCGATGGAGGTGATCTCGCCGATCGTCCCGTCCTGGATGACCTGGCGCAGCGCCGAGTTCCGCGGCGAGTAGCGGTAGTTGAACGTGATGACCACCTCGCGGCCGGTGCGGTCGATGGCGTCCTCGATCGCCGCGGCGGAAGGGCCGTCGATCGTGAGGGGCTTCTCGACCACGACGTCGGCGCCCGCGTCGAGGGAGCGCACGATGAGCGGGGCGTGCAGGTCGTCGCGCGCGCAGATCACGACGCGGTCGACGCGCTGCTCGCGGATCATCGTCTCGAGATCGTCGGGCCCGTACACCGCGGGAGCGGGGCGGCCGGCGCCGACGACGCGGTCGACGTAGTACTGCGCGCGTACCGGGTTCGGCTCGCAGATCGCCACCAGTGCGGCATCGTCGGCATAGCGGCCGATGATCGCGTCGACGTACATCTGGGCGCGGTGTCCCGCGCCGACGAGGGCATACCGGCGGTGGCTCATCTCACTCCTTCAGGAAACGTTTTCTCAGGATACCAGCAGAACTGAGAAAGCGTTACCCCACGGGTCAGGCGACCGGACCCGTGGACCCGCGGACGGTGAGCTCGGGGAGGAGGGTGAGGGGATGCCCCGGCTCGGCCCCGTCGAGCAGCTCGCGCATGCGCGCCCAGGCCTGGGCGCCGAGCTCGGCTGCGGGCACCGCCGCGGTCGTCAGCGGCGGAGTCGTGTAGCGCGCGAACGGGATGTCGTCGAAGCCGATGATCGACAGATCGGAGGGGACGCGGCATCCACTCTCCTGCACCGCGCTCAGAAGGCCCATCGCGACGAGGTCGTTGAAGGCGAGCGCGGCCGACGCGCCCGAGGCCAGCACCGCCGGACCTGCCGATGCCCCCGCTTCGAAGTCGACGCCGCACGGGATCTCGGCCACATCGGTGTCAGGGTGCGCCGACACGAACTCGGCGATCGCGGCGAGGCGTGCGGCGTTGGCCACGCTGCGCGGGGCTCCGGCGAGGTACACGATGCGGCGGTGCCCGAGGCCGCGCAGATGATCGAGCTCGGCGGTCAGGGCGCTGCGGTAGTCCGCGCGCACAGAGGGTGCCTCGCCTGCGGTGCGGTTGATCAGCACGACGGGCCGCAGCCCGTCGACCAGGCGGTCGAGCTCGCCCTGCGGCAGGCGGGGCGCGCAGAGGATCACGCCGTCGGTGCGACGCCGCGTCGTGCCCGCGAGCACGCGCTCCTCGTCGACGGACTCCGCCGAATCGGCCACGAGCACGTGGTAGTCGTCGGCGGCGGCGGCACGGCTGAGCCCGCGCAGTATCCCCTGGAACGTCGGGTTGCCGAGGTCGGGCACGATCACCGCGACCGTCTGCGTGCGGCCGAGCACCAGGCTGCGCGCGACGGGGCTCGCGGTGTAGTCGAGGGCGGCCGCGGCATCCTTCACCCGCTCGGCGAGGGCCGGGTCCACCGTCGGGTTGCCGTTCAGCGCGCGCGACACGGTCGACAGCGACACCCCTGCCCGCGCGGCGACGTCGGCGATCGTGACGCGCGCCGGGCCGTCGTTGCGTCGAGTCATGCGGCTCCTTCCGGTCGGCTCAGCCTAGCCGGGCAGGAAACGCTTCCTGCGGTTCGTCGCCACCCACGGGTGAAAGCGAGCTCGCGCGAAGAGGCGGAGCTGAGCGGAGTGGATGCCGCGGGCCGAGGCCGCGGCGGGGATCAGGCGCGCTGCGGCGTCGAGCCGCGCACGACGACCTCGAGGGGGAGCGGCGGTGCGGCGTCGTCCCACTCCGCATCCGTCGCGGCGTGCAGGGCGCGGTAGCCGAGCTCCTCCAGCGGCACATGGACGGTCGTGAGGCCGGGACGGATGTCGCGGCCGGTCGCGATGTCGTCGAACCCGGCGACGGCGACGTCGGCGCCGACCTGGCGCCCGGCATCCCGGATCGCCGACATGATGCCGATCGCGACCACGTCGCTGATGCCGAAGATCAGGGTGCCTTCGGGCAGTCCGTCCGCCAGCAGCTGCTGCGCCGTCTCGTAGCCGGCGTCGCGGGTGAAGCCGGCCCGGCGCACATCGCGCACGGTCCCGCCGCCCGCGCCGAAGCCCTCCGTGAATCCGGCGACGCGGTCGTCGGAGGTGCGGATCCCCTCGGATGCCGCGACCACGATCGCCTCTCGGTACCCGAGGCGCGCGAGCTCGGCGCCGAGGGCGGCTGCCCCGCCGTGGTTGTCGAGGGCGACGCTGCGCGCCGAGCCCCCGCCGGGACCCACGACCGCGACGCGTCCGCCCATGCCCGCGAAGGCCTCGAGCTCGTCGGCGAGGCCGACCGCATCAGTGCCTTCGGTGCGGGACGCGGCCAGGATGAGCCCGCGCGGACGCTGGCCGCGCAGGGCGCGCACGAGACGCACCTCACGCTGCGGGTCGCGCTCGGTGATCGCGATGGTGACGACGAGGCCGGCCTCGTCGGCGCCGCGGGCGACCCCCGCGGCGAGCTGCCCGAAGTAAGGGTCGGCGATGTCGGCGACCAGCAGTGCGACGATCGCGGCGGTGCCGCGCGCGGTGGCCTGGGCGGAGAGATTGGCGGTGTACCCGAGCTTCTCGGCGGCGGCCTCGACGCGCTCGCGATAGCTCTCGGCGACCTTGCGGGTCGAGCCGTTGAGCACGCGTGACGCGGTCGCGAGCGAGACGCCCGCCTCCCGTGCGACGTCGTGCAGGGTGGCAGCGCCCCGGGCAGGCGCGGATGTGTCGCTCACAGGCCAGAGTCTAGAGCCTCTGTCCGGTTTGCGCGGTAGATTGGGAAACGGTTTCCCGCGTTGCGGCGAGCCGGACCAGCCCACGCGAAGGAGCGCCGTGCCCCCGTCAGCCCCGCTGCGCCTCCTGCCGGCATCCCGGGTGCGGCTCGAACCGGGAGCCGAGCTCGACGCGCAGGTCACGGTCAGCGCGACGATCGGGCGCCTCGCCCCCGACCGGCTGCTCGCGCCGTTCCGCCGCGAGGCCGGGCTCGCGCACGCCGATCCGTACCCCGGCTGGGAGGCGGAGGGGCTCGACGGCCACACTGCCGGGCACGTGCTCTCGGCCGCGAGCACGCTGGCCGCGGGCGGGGATGCCGCAGCCGCGGCGCTCGTGCAGACGCTGGTGGACGGCATCCGCGAGTGCCAGCTCGCGCGTGGAACCGGCTACATCGGCGGCGTGCCCGACGGCGAGGCGCTGTGGGACGAGCTGCGCGCCGGACGCGTCGACGCGGGCGCCTTCCACCTCAACGGCCGGTGGGTGCCCCTGTACAACCTGCACAAGATCCTCGCCGGGCTCATCGACGCGGTCGAGCTGACGGGCGATCCGGTCGCCCGTGCGACGCTCGACGACCTGGGCACGTGGTGGCTGCGCGTCGACGCCGACCTCGACGACGCCGTGTTCGACCGCATCCTGGAGTGCGAGTTCGGCGGCATGACCGAGGCGTTCGCCCGCCTCGCGCTCGTGACGCGGGATGCCGCGTACCTGCGCCTTGCCCGACGGTTCGCCCGCCGCGGGCTCGTCGAGCCGCTCGCCGCGGGCCGAGACGAGCTCGACGGGCTGCACGCGAACACCCAGATCCCCGTGGCCGTGGGGTTCGCCACGATCGAACGGGTGGCGCGAGAGGTGACGCCCGAGCTGCTGCCCGACATCGAGGCGCGCGAAGGCGCGGCCGCACGCGTGTTCTTCGAGCGGGTGGCCCGGCACCGCAGCGCCGCGATCGGCGGCGACAGCGTGCGCGAGCACTTCCCGTCGGACTTCGCGAGCATGTTCGTCGCGCGCGAAGGGCCCGAGTCGTGCAACACCCACAACATGGTCAAGCTCGCCGCCGAGCTGCACCTGCTCACCGGCGATGACGCGTACCTGCAGTGGGCCGAACGGGCGCGTGCGAACCACCTGCGCTCGGCGCAGCATCCCGGTCACGGCGGACTCGTGTACTTCACGCCCCAGCGGCCCGCGCACTACCGCGTGTACTCGCCGGAGGCCGAGGGCTTCTGGTGCTGCATGGGCTCGGGGTTCGAGGCACAGGCGCGGCATGCCGCACTCGTGTTCTCACAGGCGGCGGACGAGGTCCGCGTCAACGCCTTCGTGCCGTCGCGGGCGCGGTTCGAGGGCGTCGACGTCCTGGTGGCCGTCGACGCCGCATCCGACGCAGCCGCCGTGCACGCGACGCTTCAGGTGCGGGCCGAGCGGTCGGCGCGCGTCGCCGTGCTGATCCCGGACTGGGTCGACGGCGAGGCGACCGTGGAACGGGATGCGGTCGTCCTTCGCGTCCGGCCCGGCGACCGCGCCGCGATCGACGTCGAACCGGGCGCCACCGTCGTGCGGTTCACCCTGCCGCGCCGACTGCGCATCGAGCGACCGGCCGACGGCTCGGACTGGGGCTGGATCGTCGACGGCCCCGACGTGCTCGCACAGCGCACCGCGGACGACGGCCTCGCCTACCGGGCGAGCGGCGCCCGCATGGGCCACATCGCCGTGGGGACGTTGCGGCCGCTCGCCGAGACGCCGGTCCTCACGGCCGACGCGCTCGAGGGGGCGACGCGCGTCGCGCCAGGGCGCGTGCACGTGCCGGCCGGCGACGGCGGCACCGTCGAGCTGGAGCCCTTCGCCGGCATCCACGACGCGCGCTACACCGTGTCGTGGCCGCTCGCCGTCGCCGGCACGTCGGCCGCCGAGCGCCGGACCGCGCTGGAAGCCGTCGACGCGGCATCCCTGGGGCTCGAGGCGCGCACGCGCGACCTCGTCGCGTTCGGGGAGCAGCAGCCGGAGTCCGACCACGGGCTGACGGCATCCGACGAGCAGATCGGCGCCGCTGGCGCCACCCGCTGGCGCCGCACGCGCGGCACCGTCTCGCTGACGCTGCGCGACTGGAGCGGCACCGCAGACGCGCTGCTCGTGTCGTGGCTCGCGTCGGACGAGCCGGCTCGCCTGCGCGTGACGGTGGGGGATGCCGTCGTCCTCGACGAGTCCGTCCCCGCGGGCTCGCCCGCGCGGACGCGCGAGGTGCCGCTGGGTGCCGCGACCGGCGCGGTGGAGCTGCCGGTGCGCCTCGACGCCCCGCGTCTGGCGACCCCCCGCCTGACGGAACTGCGCCTGCTGTCGGCGGCCTCCGACCGCTGAGCCGGGGCCGCGTTTCGTCTCGCTCGTTCCGCGCTCGCTCAACGTCCGGTGTCCGTCGGTGTGCGGTGCTCTGGTGTGCGGCCCGGGCAGCGTTTCGTCTCGCTCGTTCCGTGCTCGCTCGACGTCCGGTGTCCGTCGGCGCGGCCGTTCCTCGTCCGCTCGACGTCCGGTGCCGGTCGCTGAGCGAGCGCCAGCGAGACGAAGCGTGGTGCGGGGAGGTCGCCGTGCGCCTGTGGCGTTTCGTCTCGCTCGTTCCGCGCTCGCTCGACGTCCGGTGTCCGTCGGCGCGGCCGTTCCTCGCTCGCTCGACGTCCGGTGCCGGTCGCTGAGCGAGCGCCAGCGAGACGAAGCGTGGTGCGCGAACGACGAAGCGCCCGCGGGGGCCAAGAACCCCGCGGGCGCTCCGAGATCTCGGCGCGGCGTCAGCCGGCGACGCGTGCGCGCAGATGAGGCGAGACCGATGCCGCGAACCCGGCGACCGTGCGCTCGACGACGGTGCGGGGATCGGCGTCCCAGATCTCCTGGTTGAAGATCTCGACCTCGATGTCGCGGTCGTAGCCGGTCGCCTCGACGGCGGCGGTCAGCGACGCGAAGTCGATGACGCCGTCGCCCGGGTAGTGGCGGCTGAGCAGCACGTCCGCGGCGAGCGGCGTCTTCCAGTCGCACACCTGGTACGTGGCGATGCGGCCCTCGCGGCCGGCGCGCGCGATCGAAGAGAGCACGTCGGGGTCCCACCAGATGTGGAACGTGTCGACGGTCGCACCGACGACCGCGGGGTCGAAGTCCGCCGCGATGTCGAGCGCCTGGCCCAGCGTCGAGACGACGCAGCGGTCCGACGCGTACATCGGGTGCAGCGGCTCGATCGCCAGGGTGACGCCCGCGGCGGCGGCATCCGGAGCGAGTTCGCCGATCGCGTCGCGCACGCGCTCACGCGCGCCCGCCACGTCGCGCGAGCCCTCGGGCAGGCCGCCCGCGACCAGCACCAGGATGGCCGTCGAGCCGGGAGCCCCGGCGGCCGCGAGTGCCGCGGTCTCTTCGATCGCGACGCGGTTGTCGTCGATCGACGCGCGTCGTGCCGGGCCCTCGGGCACCGTGAAGAAGCCGCCGCGGCAGTGCGTGGTGAAGCGCAGCCCCGAGTCGGCCAGCATCGATGCGGCGGTCGCGAGGCCGACCTCGTTGACCGGTTCGCGCCACAGTCCGATGCCCTGCACCCCGGCCTCCGCCGTCACCCGCAGCGCAGTGGCGAGGTCGGCGTACTTGAGGGTCGCCTGGTTGATCGACAGGCGCGGGTCGGGTCTCTGAGCGTGTCGAAGGGCGCTCACGCGAGCACCCCCGGGACCTCGAGGCCGTTGTGGCGCAGCATGCCGTGCCAGCGGATCGCCGCGAGCTCGGGCTGCTCCAGCGCCAGCGACGCGTTGGCGAGCTCGACGATCCGCGACAGGTGCGGAAGGCTCCGCGCCGAGTGCAGGCCGCCGACCATCTGGAATGCGGACTGGTGGCCGTTCAGCCACGACAGGAACGCGACCCCGGTCTTGTAGTAGAACGTCGGGGCGGCGAACACCTGACGGCTGAGCTCCTCGGTCGGGCCGAGGATCTCGAGGTACCGCGCCGGGTCGCCGGCGTCGAGCGCCTGGATCGCCGCCGAGGCGACGGGCGTGATCGCCGCGAACGCACCCAGCAGCGCGTCCGAGTGCTGGCGGGTGGATGCCGCATCCCGGTCGGGCTGGGTCGCCTCGGGCACGTCGGCACCGCCGATGAGGCCGACGTAGTTGAAGTCGTCGCCGGTGAACATGCGCACCGACTCGGGGAGCCGTTCGCGCACCGACACCTCGGAGGCGGCATCCAGCAGGCTCATCTTGACGCCCGCGACCTTGCCGACGTTCTCCTCGATGATGTCGAGGAGCACGGCGGAGGCCTCGCGCCAGTCGGTCGAGCCGAAGTAGCCCTCGAGCACCGGGTCGAACGCGGTGCCGAGCCAGTGCAGCACGACCGGCGTGGTCGCGGACCGCAGCACCTCGCGGTACACGCGACGGTAGTCGTCGACCGACTCCGCGACCCGGGCCAGATGGCGCGAGGCCATCAGGACGGGGCCGGCGCCCTGCTCTTCGGTGAAGTGCAGCTGCGTCTTGTAGGCGTCGATCACCTGGTCGATCGAGATGCGCTCCTCGTCGACGTGGTCGGTGTTGACGCCGACCACGACCGAGCCGCCCTCTTCGCGGGCGACCTGTGCCGACCGCGCGATGAGCTCACGTGTCGCGGCGGCGTCGAGTCCCATGTTGCGCTGGGCGGTGTCCATGGCGTCGGCGACGCCCAGGCCCCACGAGTACACCGAGCGGCGGAAGTCGAGCGTGGCGTCCCAGTCGACCTCGGCCGGCCGGCCCGGGGTGTTGTCGGCCCACGTCTGGGGAACCACGTGCGCGGCGGCGTAGGCGACGCGCGAGCGCAGCGGGCCGGAGGGCCGGGTGTACCCCGGGGCTTCGTTCAACTCGGCGGCGGAGACGACCCCGTCGGCCGAGAGAAGGGTGAGGTGCGGCATCCGGTTCACTCCAGGGTGAGCGCGGGCAGCTCGACCTTGCGGCCCTCGCGGCTGGACTGCAGGCCGGCCTCGGCCAGCAGCACGCCGCGCGCGCCCGACAGCAGGTCGAACGCGTAGGGGGTGTCGAGCACGTACGACTCGAGGAACTCCTCCCACTGCTGACGGAAGCCGTTCTGGAACACGTCGTTGGTGGGCACGTCGGCCCAGTCGGCGTCGTAGTCGTGGTCGTCGGCGAGGTCCGGGTTCCACACCGGCTTCGGCGTCGCGTTGCGGTGCTGGATCTTGGCGCCGAACAGGCCCACGACGGCCGAGCCGTGCGTGCCGTCGACGTGGAACTCGACGAGCTCGTCGCGGTTCACGCGCACCGTCCACGACGAGTTGATCTGGGCGACGATGTCGCCCTCGAGCTCGAAGATGCCGTACGCCGCGTCTTCGGCGGTCGCGGTGTAGTGCTCGCCCTTCTCGTCCCAGCGGTCGGCGATGTGCACGGCCGCCTGCGCGTAGACGGTCTTGACCTCGCCGAACAGGTTCTCGAGCACGTAGTTCCAGTGCGGGAACATGTCGACGATGATGCCGCCGCCGTCCTCGGCGCGGTAGTTCCACGACGGGCGCTGGGCCGGCTGCCAGTCGCCCTCGAAGACCCAGTAGCCGAACTCGCCGCGCACCGAGAGGATGCGGCCGAAGAAGCCGGAGTCGATGAGGCGCTTGAGCTTCTGCAGGCCCGGCAGGTACAGCTTGTCGTGCACGACGCCGGTCTTGACGCCGGCCT
>Ga0160450_100690_pt1 | contig 17533 bp, 21 predicted proteins | sample HID1975K_E1MG_FD_108257 | JGI IMG/M metagenome (GOLD analysis project Ga0160450, IMG submission 108257) | Enriched soil microbial communities from UW Madison campus, WI, USA - HID1975K_E1 MG | ecosystem: Environmental > Terrestrial > Soil > Unclassified | place: USA: Madison, Wisconsin...
ATCGGGCTGCGGGCGGTGGCGTCCGTCGCGCCGTCGCCGGACGCGTCGACCGGTGCGGTGTCGTCCGCCGGCGCTTCTGCGGCGGGATCCGCGGGCGCCTCCGCGACGGGGTCCGCGGTCGCGTCGACCTCGGGCTCGACCACGGATGTCTCGAGTGCGCCTTCGGCATCGAGCGTGACGTGCGTGTAGGTGGAGTCGGCGAGCCATGCCTGCATGTCGGCGGTACGGCCGTACGACGCGAACAGATCGCCCTCGGCCTGCGCACGGAGCGTTTGGGTACCGGGCATCTGGTTCAGCACCGCCCCGTCGATCAGGATGAAGGGAGCCTCATCCTTGACCGAGATCGCCGCCGTCTCGGTCTTGGGTCCCTCGAAGATCGTCCGCTGGGCGATGCCCGCACCGATCATCACGGTGGCCAGCACGAAAGCCGCCACAGCCCACACGAAACGCACGAAGAAACCCTTTCCCGGGCGCGCAGACAGAGCGCAGCCCTTCGATTCGACAGTTCAGACTAGCGAACACGACCTGGGAGGCGCGTGGGAGGGTGCCGTTCCCGGACAGAACAGAGCTGATGCGTATCCTGGGCGGACAGGCATCGGCGCTGCGTCGATCAGAGGGGACCTCGATGAAGATCCACAACCCGTTCCGCACAGCCCTGCTGGCGACCCTCGGTGTGGGACTGGGTCTGCTGCTCATCGGGAGCATCCAGAACCTGCAGACGATCCTGCTGTACGTGGGGACGGCGCTCTTCCTGTCGCTGGGTCTGGATCCGATCGTCGCGTGGCTCGAGCGGCGCAAGCTCCCCCGCTGGGCAGCGGTGCTGATCACGATCCTCGCGGTCCTCGCCGCGTTCGCGGGCATCATCCTGATGGTCGTGCCGGTCATCGTCCAGCAGATCGGCCAGCTGGTCGCGGCCATCCAGAAGATGATCGAGGACGGCAGCTGGAACCCCATCGAGGACCTCCGCGACTGGATGACCGCGCAGTTCCCCCTGCTCAAGGTCGACGACGTGTTCGAGTACGTGCAGGAGTGGCTCAACTCGCTCGACTACGGCGCGATCGGCAGCGAGATCGGCGGCAGCATCATCGCCATCGGCGGTGCGGTGCTCTCGGGACTCGCCGGTGCGTTCATCGTCCTCATCCTCACGATCTACTTCACCGCGTCGACCCCGAGCCTCAAGCGGGCCGCCTATCAGCTCGTCCCCGCGTCCAAGCGCGCGCGCTTCATGGACCTCGGCGAGCAGATCACCGACTCGGTCGGGTACTACGTCATGGGCCAGGTCAGCCTCGGCGTCATCAACGGCGTCCTGAGCGCGATCTTCCTGTCGATCATCGGCGCCCCGTTCCCCGCCGTGCTCGCTGTGATCGCCTTCTTCTTCTCGCTGATCCCCCTGGTCGGCACGCTCACCGGTTCGACCATCATCGTGCTCATCTGCCTCGGCCTCGCGGAGTCGCCCGTCACGGCGCTGATCGCCGCCATCTACTACCTCGTCTACATGCAGATCGAGGCGTACGTGATCTCGCCGCGCATCATGGGTCGTGCGGTCGCCGTCCCGGGTGCGGTCGTCGTGATCGCGGCCCTCGCCGGCGGATCGCTGCTCGGACTGCTGGGCGCGTTGGTCGCGATCCCCGTGGCCGCCAGCATCCTGATCATCTACCGTCAGGTCGTGATCCCGCGGCAGAACGAGCGCTAGCCCGGCTCAGTCCGCGACGACCGCGCCGTGCCACTCGGTCGGCAGTGGAAGCGCGTCGGGGTTGACCGCGGCCACGATCTCGGTGAGCACGCGGCGGGTCTGATTCTCGCCGACCCACAGGTGCTTGCCGCCATCGACGGGGATCAGCACCGCTTCCGGCACGCTCGCGAACCGCTCGGCCGCGGCCTCGGGGCGGAGGTAGTCGTCGAACTCCGGCACGAGCACGATGAGCCGGCGCGGGTCGTCCGCCCACGCGGCCACCTCTTCGTCCGTCGCGCGGTGCAGGGGCGGTGAGAGCAGCACCGCACCCTCGACGTCGTGGTCGCGGCCGTACTTGAGGGCCAGTTCGGTGCCGAAGGACCAGCCGACGAACCAGGGCCTCGGCAGTCGGCGTGCGTGGACGAAGTCCATCGCCGCCGCGACGTCGAACGCCTCGGCACGACCGCCGTCGAACGCGCCGTCGCTGGTCCCCCGCGGCGATGACGTGCCTCGCGTGTTGAAGCGCAGCACCGCCAGATCAGCGAGGGCCGGCAGACGCCCCGCCGCCTTGCGGAGGATGTGCGAGTCCATGAAGCCGCCCGCGGTGGGGAGCGGATGCAGGGTCACCAGCGTCGCCACCGGCTCCTTGCCCTCGGGCAGGGCGAGCTCGCCGACGAGCGTCAGGCCGTCGAGCGTCTCGAGCTCGACCTCTTCGCGCCGCGCGGGAAGCTGTATCGGACCGCGGATCTCCATGTCAGGCCACCTTCCAGCAGTGCTGATGCCAGTGCCGCCGCGCGGCGAGGTCGGCGGCATCCCCCAGTACGCCGTCGGCGCGCCACGCGACCAGGTGCGCGACGCCGATGTCGACCGGGCCGCCGCAGCCGGGGCACCGATACACCTTCTGCGCCTGCGCCGCCGACACCGGCTGCACGGTCCACTCGACCCCGCGGCGGTACTCGGTGCGCTTCCAGCCCGCGAGCAGACGCTCGAAGGACTCGTCACCGCCCGATTCGTTCCGGCGGCGATTGGACCGCGGCATGGCTCAGTACCAGCCGGTGCTCTGCGAGTGACCCCACGCGCCGCACGGCGTGCCGTAGCGCCCGCCGATGTAGCCGAGGCCCCATGTGATCTGCGTCGCCGGGTTGGTCTCCCAGTCGGCGGCGACGCTGCCCATCTTGCTGCCGGGGAGCGCCTGCGGAATGCCGTACGCGCCGCTGCCGGCGTTGTACGCGTTCACACGCCAGCCGGACTCCTTCTTCCACAGCGCCACGAGGCACGCGAAGTCGTCATCGCTCCAGCCGCGCGCGATGACCATGTCGTACGCGATCGCCTGAGCGCTGCCGGGGTCGGGCGTCACGAACGGCGGACGCCAGCCGCTGGACGCGCTGGATCCCGTCGTGACCGGAGCGACCGTCGGCTTGGGCTTCACATACACGGAGTAGCTGCCACGATCGAGCTCGGCCGCCGGGGCGGGCTCCGCAGACGCGTCACCCGCGATCGACTGCACGTCGGCGAGCGAGCTCGCGTACAGCGAGACCGGCTGGTCGGCCTCGTCGGCGTCGGCCAGCGCGACGCCGATGGGCCCCACGTATGCGGCGATGAAGCCGAGGGCTGCGAAGGCGGCGAACGCCCCGACGACTCCGCGCCGACGCGACCACCGCGCCGTCGTGGAGGCGGGCCGGGGCACCGCGACAGCACGTCGACGGGTTCGGGTCGACACGTCCTGACGTCGGGAGCGTCTGGTCGGGGTCAGATCGTTGCCGGAAGTCACAGTGTCCCGATTCTCGCACAGCCCCGTCGGATCTTTCCATCCGACGCGGCCCGGCGTCACTTCACGGCGAGCATCACCTCGACGACGGCGTCGAGCACAGCGTCGACCTGGGCTTCCTGGTACCCGCCGCGCTGCATCCGGAAGGCGACAGAGCGCACCTGTTCGACGGTCACCGACTGGCCGGTGGCCAGATACTTGGCAAGCTTGTCTGCGACGAGGTCGACCTCGTCGACGCGGTATCCGTACCGCAGCGCCGACACCCGATCGAACCGCTCCTTGCGGGGTCGCGACAGGCGGTCGAGCACCACCTGCGCGAGCTCGCGCGTGTGGCCCACCCACGCGTTCGCGCCGGATGCGGCCACGGCCGTCGTCCGCTCGCGCGCGGCGAACGCGTCCTCGATGCGGCCGAGTGCGGCATCCACCGATCCGATCACGTAGCCGTGACGCACCAGCGGGAAGGCGACCTGGCGGATGTCGCCGGCCGTCATGCCGGCAGCGCCGCTCTCGAACGCGCCACGGGCCTTGGCGAGGAAGTCGTCGACCGCCTCTTTCTCATACCCCTTCTCGCGTCCGCGGGTCTCGGGGAAGGATGCTCGCGCAGGAGCTTCGGATGCCGTCATGATGCCACCAGGGGGGTGAAGAGGTAGTACAGGGTCAGCGCTGCGACCGTCGAGGGGAGGATCGAGTCGAGCCGGTCGAGGACACCGCCGTGGCCGGGCAGCCACGAGCTCATGTCCTTGATGCCGAGATCGCGCTTGATCATCGATTCTCCCAGGTCGCCGGCAGTGGCGGTGGCGAGGATCAGGATGCCGAACACGACGCCCATCCACCAGTCGAGCCCGAGCATGAACAGGCCCACCAGCACGCCCGCCGCGATCGCGGCCACCGCGGCGCCCGCGAAGCCCTCCCAGGTCTTCTTGGGGCTGATGCGCGGAGCCATGGGGTGCTTGCCGAACGAGATGCCGGCGACATACGCGCCGGTGTCCACCGCGACCGCGACGATGATGAACCCGAGGACCCACCACTCGCCGCCCTCCTTGCTGAGGAGCACGATGCACAGGCTCCCGAGGAAGGCGACGTAGAGCTGGATGAAGGTCGCGATGAGCACGTCGCCGAGGACCGTGCCGTAGGTGCGACCGTCGCGGGAGGCCATCTGTGCGACCAGCCGCCAGACCACGACGAACGCGAGCGCGACGAACAGGATCACCCATTGCAGCCACGGGGTGACGAAGTACGCGGTCCCGACGACGAGCGCGCCCGCGATGAGCTGCGGCACCAGGTCCACTCGCCGACCTGAGGCGGTCAGCGCGCGCGAGAACTCGAAGATCGACAGCAGCACGGCCCCGAGCGCGAAGACCAGGAACAGCCATTTGACGAACAGCAGCGACCCCAGCAGCGCGACGCCGATCGCGAGACCGATGAGGGTCGCGAGCAGCAGGTCACGGCCGGTGCGCTCCTTGATCCGCTCGTTGGCCTCTTCGAAGTCGGCCTTCGCCTGGGCCACCTGGCTCTCGAACTCGCTGCGAGCGGCGCGTAGGTGTGCCTGCAGGACGGCGCCGGGGTCGGCGTCGCCGGCCGCATCCGCCGCGTCCGCGGCACGACGCGCCTCTTCCGCGACGCGGCGCGCGTCGTCGGGATCGCGCCGCGTCCGCGGCGTGTCGCGGTCGTCCTCGCCCCGCGGGTCGGATGCGTCGGTCATGGGCGGTCCTCAGACCTCGAGGAGTTCGGCCTCTTTGCGCTTGAGCGCCTCGTCGATGGCGTCGACGTGGGCGCGCGTGAGCGCGTCGAGTTCCTTCTCGGCACGGGCGAGCTCGTCGTCGCCGACCTCGCCCTTGAGCGCGTCGATGTCGTCCTTCGCCTTGCGGCGGATGCCGCGCACGTGCACCTTGGCGTCCTCGCCCTTGGTGCGGGTCAGCTTGACGTACTCCTTGCGACGCTCCTCGGTCAGCTCCGGCATCGTGATGCGCACGATGTTGCCGTCGTTCGTGGGGTTCACGCCGAGGTTCGGGATGTCGCGGATCGCCTGCTCGATCGCCTTCAGCGCCGACTTGTCGTACGGGGTGACGATGAGCGTGCGCGCCTCGGGGTTGTTGATCGAAGCGAGCTGCGCCAGCGGCGTCGGGGTCCCGTAGTAGTCGACGAGGACCTTCTGGAACAGCTGCGGGTTCGCACGGCCGGTGCGCACCGTCGCGAAGTCCTCCTTCGCTGCCTCGACGGCGCGGTCCATGCGCGCTCCGGCATCTGCCAAGACGTCCGCGATCACAGTGTCTCCTTCGTATGGATGGGGCTGGTCAAGTCTACCGACGGCGCAGGCGTCACGCCGTGACGAGCGTGCCGATCGATTCGCCGAGCAGTGCGCGCGTCACGTTGCCGGCGGGCTCCATGCCGAACACGCGCATGTCCATCCGGTTGTCCATGCAGAGGCTGAAGGCGGTCGAGTCGACGACCTTGAGACCGCGCTGCAGTGCGTCGAGGTAGGTGATGCGGTCGATCTTGGTCGCCGAGGCATCCTTCTTCGGGTCCGCCGTGTACACGCCGTCGACGCCGTTCTTGGCGACGAGCACCTCCTGCGCGTCGATCTCGAGCGCGCGCTGCGCGGCGACGGTGTCGGTCGAGAAGTACGGAAGGCCGGCGCCGGCGCCGAAGATCACGACGCGCCCCTTCTCCATGTGGCGCTCGGCACGGCGCGGGATGTAGGGCTCGGCGACCTGGGTCATCGAGATCGCCGACTGCACGCGCGTGGCCGCACCCGCCTGCTCGAGGAAGTCCTGCAGCGCGAGCGCGTTCATGACGGTGCCCAGCATGCCCATGTAGTCGGCACGGCCGCGGTCCATGCCGCGCTGGCTCAGCTCGGCGCCGCGGAAGAAGTTGCCGCCGCCGACGACGATCGCGATCTCGACCCTGTCGACGGCCTCGGCGATCTCGCGTGCGATCTGGCCGACGACGTCGGGGTTCACACCGAGCTGACCTCCCCCGAACGCTTCGCCCGACAGCTTCAGGAGGACGCGACGGCGTCCGGTGTTCTCGTTGATCACGGTGATCCTCTCGATGACGACAAACTAGCGGGCAAGCCGCAGACTACCCAGGAAAGTGCCCGAAGGGCATGAGAAAAGGCCCGCACCGGAATCCGGATGCGGGCCTTCTCAGAAGGTCAGGCGCCGACCTTGAAACGGGCGAAGCCCGTCAGGGTCAGGCCGGCGTCCTTCGCGACCTGGGCGACGGACAGCTTGTTGTCCTTCGCGTAGTCCTGGTCGAGCAGGGCGACCTGCTTGAAGAACGCGTTCACGCGGCCCTCGACAATCTTCGGCAGGGCGGCCTCGGGCTTGCCCTCGTTGCGCGAGATCTCGGTGACGATCTCGCGCTCCTTCTCGACGTCGGCCTCGGGGACCTCGTCGCGCGACAGGTACGACGGGTTCGCGAACGAGATGTGCTGCGCGAGGCTGCGCGCCGTCTCGGCGTCGTCGCCCGAGTAGGCGAGAACGACGCCGACCTGCGGCGGCAGGTCCTTGCTGGTCTTGTGCAGGTAGATCTCGAAGTGGTCGCCCGACAGCGTGCTGACGCGACGCAGTTCGACCTTCTCGCCGATGATGGCGGCCTCGTCCGAGATCAGCTCGGCGACGGTCTGGGTGCCCGCCGGAGCGGCGAGGGCGGCCTCGGCCGACTCCGCGTGCGCGGCGGCAGCGGCGTCGAGGACCTTGTCGGCCAGTGCGATGAAGCGCTCGTTCTTCGCGACGAAGTCGGTCTCGGTGTTGAGCTCGATGATCGTGACCTGACCGTCGACCTCCTTCGCGGCGACGAGACCCTCGCTGGTGGAGCGGTCGGCGCGCTTGGCGTTGCCCTTCGCGCCCTTGAGGCGCAGGATCTCGACGGCCTTCTCGAGGTCGCCGTCGGCCTCCTCGAGCGCCTTCTTGGTGTCGACCATGCCCGTGCCGAGCTGCTCGCGCAGCGTCTTGATGTCGGCGATCGTGAAGTTTGCCATGGGTGGCGGCTCCTTGATTCTGTGAGTTCTCGTGGATGCCGCGGCGGAGCCGTCCTCAGACGACTCCGCCGGGCGGGAAGATGCGATTACGCCTTGGCGTCGCCGGCCTCGGCGGCCAGCTCATCCGCGACGGCCTCGGCCACGACGGCCTCGGCGGCGAGCTCCTCGGCGACGGCCTCGACGGCCACGGCGTCCTCGAGGTCGCCCTCGGCGGCGAGCTCCTCGGCGACGGCCTCGGCCACGACGGCCTCGGTCGCGAGCTCGACGGCGTCAGCCTCGGCGGCGGCAGCGCCCTGCTCGAGCAGCTCGCGCTCCCAGTCGGCCAGCGGCTCGGCGTCAGCGGCCTCGTCGGTGGGCTGGTGGCGCTGGATGAGGCCCTCGGCGGCGGCGTCGGCGATGATGCGGGTGAGCAGGCCCACCGAGCGGATCGCGTCGTCGTTGCCGGGGATCGGGTACTGGAACTCGTCCGGGTCGGCGTTGGTGTCGAGGATGCCGATCACCGGGATGCCGAGCTTCGAGGCCTCGTCGATCGCGAGGTGCTCGCGCTTGGCGTCGACGACCCAGATGGCCGACGGGGTCTTCTGCAGGTTGCGGATACCACCGAGCGACTTGTGCAGCTTGTCGAGCTCGCGCTTCTTGAGGAGGAGCTCCTTCTTGGTGAAGCCGCTCGCGGCCGGGTCCTCGAAGTCGAGCTCCTCGAGCTCCTTCATGCGGGCAAGACGCTTCGACACCGTCGAGAAGTTGGTGAGGAGGCCACCGAGCCAGCGCTGGTTCACGTAGGGCTGGCCGACGCGCGTCGCCTGCTCGGCGATGACTTCCTGCGCCTGCTTCTTGGTGCCGACGAAGAGGATGGTGCCGCCGTGCGCGACGGTCTCCTTGACGAACTCGTACGCCTTGTCGATGTACGTGAGCGACTGCTGGAGGTCGATGATGTGGATGCCGCTGCGCTCCGTGAGGATGAAGCGCTTGACCTTCGGGTTCCACCGGCGGGTCTGGTGTCCGAAGTGGACGCCGCTGTCGAGCAGCTGGCGAATGGTGACGACGGCCATGGCCGGTCTCCTGTTCTGGCGCATCGAGCGCCTGTTGCGGTTGTGTCGCGCCGGCCGTCGGCCGGCGAGCCTGGTGCCCGGCACATGCCCGCCCCGCGTTCGCTGTGAGGCGCTCGCAAGGACCGTTGGGAATGGATGCCGCGTCACAGACGTCGTCCCTATCGGGCCGAGTTCCGTCACGCTGAGGGCACGCGGAGTCACTCCGGCATGCGGAGTGCGACACCCAGTGTATCAGGAGCGACGCGCTCGACCCTCCTCCCCCGGGCGTCCGCGGTGCGGGTTGTCCACGAGATCCTGACGCCCGGACCACGCCCGTGGGAGGCTCGGCCAGGCTCGGACGATGACGCACGCCGCCCCCGCCTCACGCGCTCGACGACGGCGGCTGGTCGCCGTCGTCCTGACGGTCCTCGTGGCGTCCTCGGGAGCCGGCGCTCCGGACGTCGCGTCGGCGGCCGCGGCCCCACCGGTCCCGCCACCCACGACCGCCGCAGCCGAGGGCGCGGGCTGGGTGTGGCCGGCGCGCCCGTTCCGCCTCGAGCGTCCCTTCGTCGCCCCGCCGCACGCGTACGGCTCCGGGCACCGCGGCCTGGACCTGCGCCCGTTGGCCGGCGATGTCCTGGTGGCACCGGCCGCCGGGATCATCGCGTTCTCCGGACCGGTCGCCGGCCGCGGCATCCTCACGATCGACCACGGCGACGGGTGGGTGACGACGCTCGAGCCCATCGACTCCGAGCTGACGGCGGGCACGCCCGTCGGTCGGGGGGAGCCGGTGGGCAGCGTGGCGCTCGGCGGGCACACCGACCCCGGAGCCGTGCACTTCGGGGTGCGACGGAACGGCGAGTACGTCAATCCGCTGCTGCTCCTGGGCGGTGTGCCGCGGGCGGTGCTGCTCCCGTGCTGCTGACGGCTCAGGCGCGTGGGTGCGCCAGACGGTAGGTGGCGGTCAGTCTTTCGCTCGACACGTGCGTGTAGATCTGCGTCGTGCCCAGGCTCGCGTGGCCGAGGATCTCCTGCACCGCCCGCAGATCCGCCCCGCCGTCGAGCAGATGCGTCGCCGCCGAGTGTCGCAGGGCGTGTGGTCCGACCTGTGCCCCCAGCACCGGCCCGAGCCGGCGCGAGACGAGGTCGTAGACGGCGCGGGGTCCGAGCCGACCGCCTCGCGCGCCGAGGAACAACGCGGATGCCGCGGCCGCTCTCGTCTCGTCGGCCCGCGCCGCGAGCACCGGGCGCCCACGCACGAGATACGCCTCCACGGCGCGCAGCGCGGGCAGGCCGAACGGCACGACGCGCTCCTTCGCCCCCTTGCCGAGGACGCGTACCGTGCGCCGATCCGCGTCGAGGTCGCCGATGTCCAGGCCGCACAGCTCGGAGACGCGCACGGCGGCGCCGTAGAGCAACTCGACCACGGCGTGATCGCGGAGAGCGGCCGGATCGCCCTCGGCCGCCGCCTGCGCCATCGCACCCAGCACCTCGTCGAGGGTCCGCACCGTCGCGACCTTGGGCAGTGTCTTGCCCCGCTTGGGTGACACGAGTCGCAGGCTGGGGTCGGCGTCGATGAGCTCGGCCTCGGTCGCCCAGGCGAAGAAGCCCCGCACCGCGGCCGTGCGGCGAGCGATCGTCGCGCGGCTGTCGCCCCGCTGCACCGCCTGCCAGAGCCAGTCGCGCAGCGCTTCGAGGTCGACGTCGGCCAGCTCGGCGTCACCGCCACCGCACGCGACCTGGAGCACCGCGAGGTCCGATCGATAAGCGCGAACCGTCGCGGGCGACAGCCGGCGCACCTGCTCCAGGTGGCGCAGATACGCCTCGGCGGCCACCTCGATCCTCATGGCCCCAGCATGGCCCGCTCTCCAGCCGGTCACGGCGCGACGCCCCGCGATCCGACGACCTTCACCCGCGTCCGGCCGTCGATCGCCACCCGTCCACCCCTGCGTGCGCGACGCCTGCCAGCTGCAGCATTCCCAGCAGAGGCTGCACCTCGTCGACCGCCATGCCCGCGCGACGTGCCACCTCGGCGGCGTGGCGTCCGACCCGGGAGCTCAGCGCGTCCTGCACGCGCGTCGAGTCGTCGGTGCGTCCCTCCCCCGGGCGCGCGGCCGTGCACGTCGCCACCCCGAGCAGCTCACGGACGTCGTCGGCGCCCGTGACGCACGAGGCGCCGTAATCGCGGATCAGCCGGTGCGTGCCGGCCGACCCAGGCGAGGTGATCGGCCCCGGCACGGCGCCGAGCCCGCGCCCGAGGTCCGCCGCGTGACCCGCCGTGTTCAACGAACCGCTGCGCCAACCGGCTTCGACCACGACCGTCGCGGTCGTCAGCGCGGCGATGAGCCGATTGCGCTGCAGGAACCGCCACTTGGTCGGGGCGGATCCGCACGGCACTTCACTCACGACGAGACCGGTGGCCGCGATGTCGTCGATCAGCTGGGTGTGACCCGCGGGGTAGGCGCGCTCGGCCCCGCCCGCCAGGAGCGCGACCGTCGTCCCGCCGGCGCCCAGGGCGGCGCGGTGCGCGGCGCCGTCGATGCCGTACGCCCCGCCCGACACGATCGGGATGCCGTCGCCCGCAAGCTCCGCGGCGAGCTCCCGCGCGACCAGATCGCCGTAGCCCGACGCCGCGCGGGCCCCGACGAGCGCAATCGACGGCTGCAGGCGTGACAGGACGGACAGGTCGCCGCGCACCCACAGGCACAGCGGCGCATGATCCTGCAGATCATCGAGCTGAGCCGGCCAGGCGGGGTCGCCGCGCACGACGAGCGACACGCCGCGCGCCGCCGCGATGCGCACGGCGTCCGTCACGCCGCGAGGAGCGAGCCGCGGCATCCATCGCTTCTGGGCCGCAACCGCCTCGCGCGCCGACAGACCCGGGAACGCGGCGCCGGCGACCAGCCGCACCAGGGCCTCCGCGGGCCCGTGGGTCGCGACGACGCGGCCCGCTGCGGAGTCGCCCGGCTCGACGAGCTGACACCAGATCGCGGTGGCGTACCGGTCCACCGCCTCATCGTCGGCGAGGTCGAGGCGCAGCGGTGCGAGCGCCGCGCGCGCGGCGTCGGCGGAGAGGTCGATGGAGGTCACAGCGCGAGGCCCTTCTTGAGATACAGGGCGCGCCCGATGTGCTCCATCCCGAGCCGTGACCGCCCCTCGATGTCGGCGAGCGACCACGCGACCCGCAGCACGCGGTCGTACCCCCGCAGCGTGATCGCACCTCGGTTCAGCGCCGTGTCGAGGGGACGACGCACGGGCGGCTCGGGGGCCATCGGCCCCTCTCGCAGCCAGGTGCCCGGCACATCCGCGTTCACGCGCCACGCCGTGCGCTGCAGCCGATGCCGAGCGCGGGCACGGGCCTCGGCAACCTGCTCGCTCGCCACGGCCGTCGAGGTCACCGGTGTCGCGTCGCGCTGGGCGACCGACACCCGCGTGAGGGTCAGCTCGATGTCCATACGGTCCAGCAGCGGCCCGGACAGGCGCCCGAGGTATCGCCGGATCGCAGCCGGCGGGCACACACAGGCACCGCCTCGGATGCCGTAGTCCCCGCACGGGCAGGGGTTGGTCGCCAGCACGAGCTGGAACCGCGCCGGATACTCGGCGTGGGCACCCGCTCGGTGGATCGCAATGGATCCGGTCTCCAGCGGCTGGCGCAGCGCATCCAGCACGGCGGCAGGGAACTCACCCGCCTCGTCCAGGAACAGCACGCCCTCACTCGCCCGGGCGATCGCGCCCGGCCGCACGACCCGCGAGCCGCCGCCCACGAGCGCCGCGACCGAAGCACTGTGGTGCGGAGCCTCGAACGGCGGCGTGCGCGACAGCTCCACGACGCGCGTTCCCGACAGGCTCCGGATCGAGGCCGTCGCGAGTGCCGCGCGGTCGTCGAGGTCGGGAAGGATGCCGGGCAGTCTGCGCGCCAGCATGGTCTTGCCCGCGCCGGGAGGGCCGCACATGAGAAGGTGGTGACCGCCTGCGGCGGCGACGATGAGCGCCTCGACGGCCTCGCGCTGCCCGATGACCTCGGCGAGATCGAGCTTCTCGGCGCGAGGCGCGGCATCGTCCGACAGCGCGACCGGCTCGTCGTCGGGCACCTCGACCTCGCCGCCGTGCCACGCGATCACCTGGGCGAGGTTCACCGCGGCGAGCACGTCCATGCCGTCGACGAGCACCGCCTCGGGACCGTTCGCGTACGGGACGACGATGCGGCGGTGCCCCGCCCGCCGGGCGGCGACGACGGCCGGGAGCACGCCCGGCACGGGCCGGAGCCGGCCGTCGAGCCCCAGTTCGCCCACGTGCACGGTCGAGGCGACGGAGGCGGCATCCATTCCGGGCTCGGTCGCGAGCGCGGCGACAGCGATCGCGACGTCGAACCCCGACCCCTGCTTGGGGAGGCTCGCCGGCGAGAGGTTCACCGTCAGCCGGCGACGCGGCAGCGGCGTGGCGCTGTTCGCGCACGCGTTGTGCACGCGCTGCACCGCCTCGCCGAGGGCCTTGTCACCGAGGCCGATGATGCGGAACTCCGGGGTCTGCTGCGACAGGTCGGCCTCGACCTCGACGCACTCCCCCTCGGCGCCGACGAGGGCCACCGCCCACGTGCGCGCGACGCTCACGGCACCTCCACATCGACGAGGTGTTCCAGACGGGCGTCGGCGGGGTGCGGACCGGTGAGCCCGATCGCGTCGATGCGGAGTCGTCGCCCTTGCACGACATCGCGATGTTCTGCCGCCCACGCGACGGCGAGGCGCCACAGCCGTACCCGTTTGCGCGCGTCGATCGCCTCGAAGGGGTGGCCGAAGTCCACGCCACGCCGCGTCTTGACCTCGACCACCACGACGTCGCGTGCGTCCGCGACGACGAGGTCGATCTCACCGGCCCGGCATCGCCAGTTGCGTGCGAGCACCGTGTAGCCGAGGTGCGTGAGGTACTGGGCTGCGCGGTCCTCGCCGGCACGCCCGAGCTCGTCCTTGTCTGCCATTCCGGCATCGTCGCGCGCCCGCGCGGCGGGCGGACGCCGAGAAGCGGCATCCGTTCACAACGCAGCGGACCGATGCCGATCGCGCAGCTGTGGAGGAGGCGTCAGGTGTCGAGCGAAAGCTCTTCGGGGAGGTGGAAGTCACGCCGCGAGAGCTCCTCGACGTTGACGTCCTTGAACGTCAGCACGCGCACGGCCTTGACGAACCGGTCGGCGCGGTAGATGTCCCACACCCAGACATCCGACATCGAGATCTCGAAGTAGAAGTCGTGCTCGGTGTCGCGGCGGACGACGTTGACCTCGTTCGCGAGGTAGAACCGCCGTTCGGTCTCGATCACGTATTGGAACTGCGATACGACATCGCGGTACTCGCGGTACAGGGCGAGCTCGAGCTCACGGTCGTAGTCTTCGAACACCTCGTCGTCCATGGTGCCTCCATCCTATGGCGACCGAGGCGCACCGCGCCCCCGCGTCCGCGGGCCGCGAACGCGGGGGTCAGAACAGCGTCGGGGCCTCGGCGATGGACCACGAGGCTCGGTGGTGCCGGCTGATGCCGTGCTCGCGGATCGCGGCGCGATGGTCGGGGCTCGCGTATCCCTTGTTGCGCACCCAGCCGTACGCAGGGAGCTCGTCGTGCAGCTCGGTCATGAGATCGTCGCGGGCGACCTTCGCGATCACCGACGCGGCGGCGGCCGACGCGCAGTCGCGGTCCGCCTTGATGACGGGACGGATGGTGAGCGCCCACTCGCCCGCGGGCGAGATGTAGTCGTGATTGCCGTCGAGGATCACGATGGCGTCCTCGACCACGACGCCCTGCCGGCGGAGGTCGGCGAGAGCGCGGACCGAGGCGAGCCCGAGCGCGCGCATGATGCCGATCTCGTCGATCTCCTGTGAGCTCGCCCAGCCGACGGCGCTGGCGGCGACCCAGGACGCGGCCCGCGCGGCGACATCGTGCCGGCGCAGCTCGGGAACGAGCTTCGAGTCGCGCAGCCCCTGCGGGACGCGCTTGCGCGATCGCGGCGCGTCCACGACAGCAGCGCCGACGGCGACCGGTCCGGCGAGTGCGCCACGCCCGACCTCGTCGCATGCGATGACGAGCGTGTGCTCGCGCAGCAGCCGGCGTTCGAGCGTGAGCCGGGGCTCGACGACGGTCATTGCGAGCCGTCGCCTCCCTCCGGCGCGGGAACCCCCGCGAACACGTCATGGTGGAAGTCCAGCAGACCGAAACGGTCGAACGGCCAGGTCACGAGGAAGGCGCGTCCGACGACGTTGTCGATCGGGACGAACCCCTTGCCCGGCTGGTCCGTGTTGTACCGCGAGTCCTTCGACCGGTAGCGGTTGTCGCCGAGCACCCACAGCTTCCCGTCGGGGACGGTCACGTCGAACGCGTCGGCCGAAGCGGCCGTCTCGCCCGGTGGGAACTTGACGTAGCCGGTCTCGTCGATGGGCACGTCGTTGACGGTGATCTGTCCGAGGGCGTTGCAGCACACCACGTGATCGCCGGGCAGACCGATGATGCGCTTCACGAGATGGTCGTCGCTGTCGGGCGCCGCCAGACCCACGAGCGACAGCACCCACTCGAACGCCTCGACGACGGGCGGGCGCGCAGGCTCGGTGCTGGGCCCGAGCCATCCGCCCGGGTCGCGGAACACGACGATGTCGCCGCGCTCGTATCCGCTGAAACGCGGGGTGATCTCGTCGACGAGGATGCGGTCCTTGATGAGGAGCGTGTCTTCCATCGAGCCGGACGGGATGTAGAACGAGCGGACGAGGAACGTCTTGACCACGAGCGACACGAGCACCGCGATCACGATGATCACGAGCACGTCGCGGAGGAAGACCAGCCATCCCCGGCGCCGCGGCTGGATCGTCGCCGTCGCCTCGCCGCCGGCGGTGGGCGACGGTTCGGCCGGGGCCGACTTCTCAGTCGTCATCGAGTTCCTCCGCGGGCGCCGACCGTCGGCGAGCCCGCCTTCAAGGGTGACACACTCCGGGGCCGTTCCCGCACGTCGGCGCGTGCGTGCCGGGAACGACGAAGCCCCGGACCAGCGGTCCGGGGCTTCGATGCGCGAAGGCGACGACGTGTCAGTAGTCGCGCTTCTCCTTGATGCGGGCCTTCTTGCCACGCAGGTTGCGCAGGTAGTAGAGCTTGGCGCGACGCACGTCGCCGCGCGTGACGACCTCGATGTGGTCGATGACCGGCGAGTGCACCGGGAACGTGCGCTCCACGCCGACCTGGAAGCTGATCTTGCGGACCGTGAAGGTCTCGCGCACGCCGTCGCCCGAGCGGCCGATGACGACGCCCTGGAAGACCTGGATACGCGAGCGGTTGCCCTCGGTGATGTTGACGTGCACCTTGACGGTGTCACCGGCGTCGAAGGCGGGGATGTCGGAGCGGAGCGAAGCCGCGTCGACGGCGTCGAGGATCTGCATGATCGTCTCTCTCTGCGGCCGCCACAGGTCGACCGCGGGAAGTGTTCTGAAGGATTGAGTGTGCCGCAGGCCTTCGGCGTGACGCCGTCCAGCTGGTTCCCCTGAGGCAGAACCGGTCAGGGCACAAACAACCATTGTGCCACGGATACCCCTACCCGCCAAAACGTCTCAGCCGGCGGGCGGCGCCTGCTTCTCGCTGATCACGATGACCTCGCGCTCCGTGGCCGTCGGCCCGTCGGCCGACTCCTGCGGCGGCGGGATGTAGGCGACGCCCTCGGTGGTGTGCAGGACGACGCGCGACGGTCGCGCCTCGCTCCAGAGCTGCCACAGCGCGAGCCAGAACAGGCCGATGCCGGCGAGGATGGCGACGACCATCATGGGCGCCCACCACGACTGGACGAAGAAGCCGAGCGAGATCACCAGACCGTGCCAGACGGTGAAGCCCAGGACGTCCCACCATGACACCGCGCGCTGCGCGCGCACCGTCCCCCGTGCGCGCACCAGGAGGGTGAGGATCAGCTGCCACACGAACACGCCCGGGATGGCCAGGAACAGCACCCACAGGAATGCCCAGCCGCCCGCGTTGAACACGGCCCACCCGATGAAGAGCCACAGCGGGAGCAGGAAGGCCGCGGGAATCAGCCAGCCGAAGAATGCGCGACGCAGCCACATGTCACCGATGCTACGCCGGTGCCGGTCCGGGTGGGACCGCTCCTGCGCGCCGCGGAGGATCCTCCCAGCCAGACCGCCGTGGGCCCGGCAGAATGGAGGGAGGGAACGAGAGGAACACCACATGATCGAGTTGCGCACCCCTGCCGAGATCGAGGCGATGAAGCCCGCCGGGCGATTCGTCGCCGAGACGCTGGCGACCCTGCGCGACGAGACGAAGGTGGGAACGAACCTCCTGGCGATCGACCGCCGCGCGCACGACCTGATCCGTCGCGCCGGCGCAGAGTCCTGCTACATCGACTACCACCCGTCGTTCGGGGCGAGCCCGTTCGGAAAGGTGATCTGCACGTCGGTGAACGACGCCGTGCTGCACGGCCTCCCGTTCGACTACGCCCTCCGCGACGGCGACCTGGTCTCGCTCGACTTCGCCGTGTCGGTGAACGGGTGGGTCGCCGATTCGGCGGTCTCGTTCGTCGTCGGTACGCCGCGCGACGAGGACCTCGCCCTCATCGACACGACAGAGCGGGCTCTGGATGCCGCCATCCGGACGGCGACCATCGGCAACCGCATCGGCGACATCTCGGCGGCGATCGCGAACGTGGCCCACGGCGACGGCTATTCGATCAACACCGACTTCGGCGGGCACGGCGTCGGCCGCATCATGCACGGCGACCCGCACGTGCCCAACGACGGCAAGGCGGGTCGCGGCTACCCGTTGCGCGCGGGCCTCGTGGTCGCACTGGAACCGTGGTTCCTGCAGACGACGGACGAGCTCGTCACCGACCCCGACGGCTGGACGCTGCGCTCGGTGGACGGCTCGCGCGGCGCGCACGCCGAGCACACCGTCGCGATCACCGAGGACGGCCCCATCGTCCTGACCGACCGGTCCTGGCTCGGCGTCTCCTGAGCCGGGCGCCTGCGCTCAGGTGCGCAGCTCCGCACGCGGAGCGTGCGCCGGCGCCACGGCACCGGCGAGCGCAGCGAGCGACGCCGCCACGGAGTGGTCGAC
>Ga0160450_100694_pt1 | contig 17435 bp, 17 predicted proteins | sample HID1975K_E1MG_FD_108257 | JGI IMG/M metagenome (GOLD analysis project Ga0160450, IMG submission 108257) | Enriched soil microbial communities from UW Madison campus, WI, USA - HID1975K_E1 MG | ecosystem: Environmental > Terrestrial > Soil > Unclassified | place: USA: Madison, Wisconsin...
CCGCACGATCTCGTGCAGCGCACCCAGGATGAGCCGCACGCCCTGCTCGTCGCGCAGCACCGTGAACAGGGTGTGGGTGCACGACCGGCAGCGGACGATCGCCGCCGCCTCGTCGAGCTCGACGACCGTCTCGGCGATCGGCGCGGCCGCCCCGCAGCCGCCGCACACCCCGACGAGTGCCGTGACGTCCGTGCCGAACACATCCCACAGCATCCCGGCGGCCGCGTTGCCGTCGACCGTGCTCGTCGCGTTCTCCGCCCGCATCATGCGCCTCCGAACCGTTCGGTCTTGATCCGCTCGGGCGCGTGCCCGAGCTCGACCAGCGCGTCGGCGACGTGCTCGACGAATCCCGTCGGACCGCACACGTACACGATCGGCCGCTGCGCGGGCGCCCACACGGCGGACCGCAGCGACTCGATATCGATCCTGCCCACGCCGCCCTGCCAGCCGTCCGGCGCCGTCCGCGTGTAGCGCCAGGTGACCGCCACTCCCCCGTCGTCGGCGCCGCGTTCGAGCTCATCGCGATATATCGCGTCTTCCGCTGTCCGCACGGAGTAGAGCAGGCGAAGGGATGCCGCGGCCCCTGCATCCTTCGCGGCCCTTGCGATCGCCACCAGCGGGACGATCCCCGACCCGCCCGCGATGAGCTGCACGGGGCCTGCTCCCCCTGCCCGCCACACGAAGTAGCCGCCCAGGGGACCTTTGACCTCCAGCTCGTCGCCGGGCAGCACATCCCGCACGAGGTACGGCGACACCTCGCCGTCGGGGATCTCGTCGACGGCGAGCTCGATCGTGTCGGACGGTCCGTACGAGCCGAGCGAGTATGACCGCACCGCCTGGTATCCGTCCTCGGCGGTGAGGCGGACGTCGACGTGCTGACCTGCGGCACTGCCGGGCCAGCCGGGCACCGTGACATGCAGCACCCGCGCGGAGGGTGTGACATCGGCGACCCCGACCACGCGCGCGGCGCTCCAGCCGCCGACGGTCACCAATACCGCTCCTCGGCCCACGGGTCGCCGTGCATGTTGTACCCGTTCTGCTCCCAGAACCCGGGCTCGTCGTCATCCATCAGGGTGAGGCCGCGCACCCATTTCGCGCTCTTCCAGAAGTAGAGGTGCGGCACAAGGAGTCGCGCCGGCCCGCCGTGCTCGGGGTCCAGCGGTTCACCGTCGAACTCGTACGCGACCCAGGCCTGTCCGTCGCGCAGCTCGTCGAGCGGGATATTCGTCGTGTAGCCGCCGTACGAGTGGGCCATGGCGTACCCGGCGTCGGTGTCGACGCCGTCGAGGAGCGTGTCGAGCGACACGCCGCGCCACGAGGTGCCGAGCTTGGACCAGCGCGTCACGCAATGGATGTCGGTGTGCACGTCCTCCGACGGGAGGGCGAGGAACTCGTCCCACGTCCACGACACCGTCGTGCCGGCCTCGGTCCTGATGCCGAACCGCCAGTCCTCGGTCTCGATGCGCGGCGTGGGCCCGGCCGAGAGCACCGGGAAGTCCTCGGTCAGGTACTGCCCCGGCGGCAGGTGCGGATCACTGTCTCGGCGTCGGGCGCCGAATCCTCTGGAGATGACGGCCATGAACGCTGTTTTACACCCCGCGGCCGGTCGTCGCAGTCATGTTCGACGTGGGGTCTAAGCTTTAGCCGCATTCCATTCAGGAAACTTTCAGAAAGGCACCCCTCATGTCCACCGCATCCGAGGCCGAGAAGTCGGCCGTCAACGGAATCCGCACCGCGCTCGGCATCGGCGGCGTCCTCGCGCTCATCGTCGGCATCCTGATCCTCGTCTGGCCGGGCAAGACCGCAGCGGTCGTCACCGCCATCATCGCGATCTACGCCATCGCCGCGGGTCTCGTGTACGCCGGGCTCGGCATCTTCTCCAAGACCAAGGGCGGGTGGGCGCGCGTCGGCCACATCGTCCTGGGAATCCTGTTCATCATCGCCGGTGTCGTGGCGCTGTTCAACCTCGCCGCCTCGACCGCGTGGCTCGCGCTGTTCATCGGCATCCTCGTCGGCATCATGTGGATCGTCGAGGGCATCGTCGCGCTGTCCACGCTCGGCGACGCGGCGTCGAAGGGCTGGTCGATCTTCTTCGCCATCCTGAGCATCATCGCCGGAATCATCGTGCTGTTCTCGCCGGTCTGGGGCACCATCGTGCTCTGGTGGATCCTGGGCATCTCGCTCATCGTCCTCGGCATCATCAACGTCGTTCGCGCCTTCACCTTCAAGGGCGACCTCTGATCCGAGGCCGAACGGCAGAAGGCCCCGGGAGCATCGCTCCCGGGGCCTTCTCATATCCGTCAGCCGCCGACCGGCAGGTGGCGCGCCCACCAGTCGAGCACGGCATCGAAGCGCTCGACGCGGTGCCGAGGCTGCCCCGAGCGGGTGAGCTCGTGGTTCTCCCCGGGGAACACCAGCATCTCGGCCTCGGTGCCCTGGCGCTTGAGCGCCGAGTAGTAGCGGGTCGCCTGCTCCAGCGGGCACCGGAAGTCGAGCTCCGAGTGCATCACCAGCGTGGGCGTCGTCACCTGCCCGACGACGGCCATGGGGCTCTGACGGGCGATGTCGTCCGCCGAGACGCCGACGTACTCGTCGCCGAAGAACGAGCCGATGTCGCTCGTGCCCTGGAACGACACGGGCTCCAGGAAACCGCGCTCGACGATCGCGCCGGCGAACCGGTGGTCGTGGGCGATCACCCAGGCCGTGAGATAGCCGCCGTACGAGCCGCCCTGGACCCCGACCCGGTCGCCGTCCAGCCGCTCGTCCGACGCGATCGCGCCCTCGAGGAAGTCGATCACGTCGGCGAAGTCGACGGTGCCCATCTGCTGGCGGATGCTGCGGCCGTGCGCGGGACCGTAGCCCGCGGATCCGCGGGGATTCGAGTAGACGACGGCATACCCGGCGTCGACGAGCACCTGCGTCTCGTCGAACAGGTGCACGCCGTACGTCGCGAACGGACCGCCGTGGATCTGCAGGATGACGGGGAACGGCCCCTCGCCCTGCGGCGCCGCCACCCAGCCGTGGACGGGATAGCCGTCGCGGCCGGTCACGGTCAGCTCGCGCGGGATCGCGATCCCGGATGCCGCGGCCCCCGCTCCGAAGTCCGTCAGGGTGCGGGCGACCCCTCCGTCGACCAGCACCAGCTCGCCGAACGAGTCGGGGCGTGCCACCGCTGCCACGACACGGTCGCCGGCGGCGGCGTGGCCGCCGACCTCGAGGTCGCCGCCCAGCACCTCCGACACGGCGCCGTCGCGCGAGACGCGCAGCAGGCGCACCCGGCCGCGTGTGCCGTCGTGGGCGAGGAAGTCGTCGCCGTCGGCGGTGAGGTGGCCCTCGCCGAGGTACAGCTCGTCGGCGTCGGTCAGGCGGCGCGGGCCGTCGGCCTCGAGCAGCCACAGCCCGACCCCCGGAGCGACGAAGTCACGACCGTCGCCGACCTCGTGGCCCAGCACCGCGACCGTGCCGTCGTCGGCGACGGCGATGTCGAACACCGACAGGCCGGCATCGACGCCCAGCACCTCCCGCTCGCCCGAGCCGTCCACGGCGATCGCGACCAGGCGCGTGCGCAGGTCGCGCACGGCCGGCTCGATCGCGTCGGTCGAGGTGAGCACCTCGCTGCCGTCGGGCGAGAACACCAGCCCGGCGTGCGAGGTCGTGCCCTCCGTCAGCTGCCGCGCCTCGGCGGCCACGATGGTCTTCTTCGGGGCCGGCGCATCCTCGTCGCGGACGGCGGCGGCCGGCTCGTAGAACGGCTCGGCGCCGGCGTCCGGCACCGCGATCACGAAGACGTGCGCCGGGCGGTCGCCGATGTAGCCCAGGCCGTTCGCATGCCAGCGGATGCCCGTGATGTGCCGCGGCGACTCGGCGGCGGCATCCAGTCCCTCCACGCTGCCGTAGCGGCCCTTCTCGGGCACGCGCGCGAGGAACGCGATCGAGGCGCCGTCGGGCGACCACGCGTACTCCTCGACGCCGAGCACGGCCTCGGTGGCCTGCACCGGCTCGCCGCCCGCGGCCGGCACCACGTGCACCTGGGGCTTGCCCTTCGCGTCGCCGCGCACGAACGCCAGGCGCGTGCCGTCGGGCGACAGCCGCGGGGCGCCGTCGGCCGTGCCGCGCGTGAGGCGGCGGGGCGTGCCTCCCGGAAGATCGACGCGCCACACCTGGCCGACGCCGCGATTGGCGGTGATGTCGGGGCGCGATGTCGCGAACACGGCGAACGACCCGTCCGGGGCGATGGCGGGGCGCGAGACCGAGATGAGCGTCTCGATGTCAGTGGCGCGCATCGGTCACTCCTGCCCGAACGACGACACGTCGCCGATGAGGCGCGTGTTGTCCGCCGGGACCGGCTCGTGCGCGGCGGCGGCCACCTCGGCGGCGAACTCCGACACGTTGTAGAGCTTGCCGGCGTCCTCGCGGCGGGCCGCGATGGCGCCCGGGTTGGCGCGCTCGAGGAGCGTCGCCGTGATGGTGCCCTCGATCATGTCGCCCGATACGACGACGAACTCGACGCCGCGGTCGGTGAGCGCCGGGATGCGCTCGCGCAAGGCATCCTCGCCCGCGCGCTTGGACAGCGCGACCGGCTCGTACTCGGGCATCGTCGGGGTCGTGCGGATGAAGTGGGCCTGGTGGCTCGTCACGAACACGACGCGCGAGCCCTCGCCGAGCAGCGGCAGCGCCGTCTCGAGCACGTTCACCTGCGCGTCGCGGTTGAGCTTCAGCGCGTAGTCCTCCGCCATGCCCGACTCCATGCCGCCCGACGCGTTCAGCACCAGGATGTCGAGGCCGCCGAACGCCCGCTGCACCTCGTCGAACATCGCCTGGACGGATGCCTCGTCGGTGAGGTCCGCGCCCACGACGAGGGTCTGCACGCCGAGCTCACGCAGCTCTCCCGCGAGCTTCTCGGCGCGCGGTGCCTTGTTGCGGAAGTTGATGACGACGTTCGCGCCGGCCTCGGCGAGGTAGCGCGCGGTGTCGGCGCCGATGCCTCGTGACGAGCCGGTGACGAGGGCGGTCTTGCCGCTCAGCGAACCAGCAGGAATCGGGGTGGAAGTCTCAGTCACGAAACGACCCTACCTGCTAGGTTCGAGGCAAGAGGAGGCGCACCGTGGAGCTCATCCAGACCATCGAGCAGTGGGCGTGGATCGGCTGGCTCGTCCTGATCCTCGTCTTCCTGGTCATCGAGATGCTCACGCTCGATTTCACGTTCCTGATGCTGTCGATCGGCGGGCTCGCAGGACTCGGCGCAGACCTGCTCGGCGCCCCCATCTGGCTGCAGGTGATCATCGCCGCGGCGGCCGGCGCCCTGCTGATCCTCTTCCTCCGGCCACCCCTTCTGCGGCGCTTGCGACGCGGCGAGGACCCGACCCCGTCGAACGTCGACCGGCTCATCGGCCTGACCGGCACGGTGGTCTCGACGGTGGGGGCTCACAGCGGACAGGTCAAGCTCGCCAACGGCGATGTGTGGACCGCCCGGGCGGAACGCGGCGACCTCGAACCCGGCACCCGCATCCTGGTCAGCCGCATCGACGGCGCCACCGCGATCGTGCGCACCCCCGAACCGCTCAACCCCGCTGAGGAGCCCCACCTGTGAACGACTCCATCATCCCCACCGCGATCGGGTGGATCCTCGCGATCGCGGTCTTCATCTTCGTGCTGGTCGTCATCTTCCGGTCGATCCGCATCATCCCGCAGGCGAGCGCCGGGATCGTGGAGCGCCTCGGTCGCTATCACAAGACGCTCTCCCCCGGTCTGAACCTTCTGGTGCCGTTCATCGACCGTCTCCGCCCGCTGATCGACATGCGCGAGCAGGTGGTCTCCTTCCCGCCGCAGCCGGTGATCACCGAAGACAACCTCGTCGTCTCGATCGACACCGTCGTCTACTTCCAGGTGACCGACGCGCGCGCGGCGACGTACGAGATCGCGAACTACCTCGGCGCCGTCGAGCAGCTCACCACGACCACGCTCCGCAACGTGGTCGGCGGACTCAACCTCGAAGAGGCCCTCACCAGCCGCGACAACATCAACGGGCAGCTGCGCGTCGTGCTCGACGAGGCGACCGGCAAGTGGGGCATCCGCGTCGGTCGTGTCGAGCTCAAGGCGATCGACCCGCCGCTGTCGATCCAGGACTCGATGGAGAAGCAGATGCGCGCCGAGCGTGACCGCCGCGCGCTCATCCTCACCGCCGAGGGCACCAAGCAGTCGGCGATCCTGACCGCCGAAGGTCAGCGGCAGGCCGAGATCCTGAAGGCGGAGGGGGACAAGCAGGCCGCCGTGCTGCGTGCGCAGGGCGAGGCGGAGGCGATCCAGACCGTCTTCAACGCCATCCACGTCGGCAACGCCGACGACAAGCTGCTCGCCTACCAGTACCTGCAGACACTGCCGAAGATCGCCGACAGCGCGTCGAGCAAGCTGTGGATCATCCCGAGCGAGTTCACTGAGGCGCTGAAGGGTCTGTCGGGCTCCTTCGCCGGGGTGATGGCGGATGCCGCAGGCAAGGGCCGCGCGTCGGGCACGAGCCCGACGGGCCCCGCCGGGTCCCCCGGTGCCGTGACCCGGGGTCCCGACCCCGCGCCGTGATCCAGCCGCTGTGACCCATCCCTGGTTCGCAGGCGTGGCGCGTCCCCGCGTGCTCGCGCACCGCGGCCTCGTGACGCCCGATGCCGCAGCGAGCGGCATCGCCGAGAACTCGTTCGCCGCCGTCGCCGCCGCGCACTCTGCGGGCGCGACGTACGTCGAGTCCGACTGCCACCTCACCGCGGACGGCACGGTCGTGCTGTTCCACGACGGGGACCTCTCGCGCGTGACCGGCGATCCCCGCCGGATCGCCGAGGTCACCGTCTCGGAGCTCGAAGCGCTCATGGCCGGCCGGGGTGGGCTGATCACGCTCGCGCAGGCGCTCGACGCCTTTCCGACGGTGCGGTTCAACCTCGACGTGAAGGCGAAGGATGCCGCCACCGCCGTCGGGACCATCGTCGCGCCCCACGCCGCCCGCGTCCTCGTCACCAGCTTCTCGGACGAGCGGCGTCAGGCGGCACTGGCCGCCGCCGCGGCAGCGGGGCGCGGCATCCTCCCTGCGACGTCTGCCGGAACGGGGACGATCACGCGGCTCCTCGCGGCGCTGTCGATCCGCTCCGATCGCCTGGTCGCGCGCGCGCTTCGCGGCGTCGATGCCCTCCAGGTGCCCGAGCGGCAGGGGCGGGTCCGGGTGGTGACTCCGCGCCTTCTCGCCGCCGCGCATCGGAACGACGTCGAGGTCCATGTGTGGACCGTCAACGACGCCGCGGACATGCGCCGGCTGGTCGAGCTGGGCGTCGACGGCATCGTCACGGATCGGGCCGACGTCGCCCTCGACGCGCTCTTCTAGCACACCGGGATGGCGGGCGTCCGTCCCCGCTGTGCATCCACTGTGAAAGGCCGTTGAACAGGCCCGCTTCGGATGATCCGCTCAGGTCACTTCGTTATACCTGTACAGCGACGAGAGGACCACAAAATGGCAGACCGCAGCCTGCGCGGCATCCGACTCGGCGCCCAGAGCCTACAGAGCGAAGAGGGCGTCGTGTTCCATGAGCGTGCACAGCACATCTACACGTGTTCGACGTGCGGACGTGACACGACCCTGACTTTCGCGGCAGACGCCGAGGTTCCCCCGGCCTGGGAGTGCCGCACCTGTGGCGCCGAGGCGCTGCTGCGCGTCGGCGAGGGCACGGCCACCGTCGACCACTCGGGCGACAAGACGCCCCGCAGCCACTGGGACATGCTCCTGGAGCGGCGCACCCTCCCCGAGCTCGAAGAGCTCCTCGAAGAGCGACTCGCCTACCTGCGCGCCCGCCGCGGTGGAGAAGACGCCGCCAAGCTCAGCGCCTGACGCTCAGTCGATACCTGCGACGCCGGTCCCTTCGGGGGCCGGCGATTTCGCGTTGCGCCGGCGGCCCAGCACTCCGAGCGTCAGCAGCCCGACGACGGCGCCCCACACCAGCAGCAGCTGGATGCCGGCGCCCGCAAGCACCGCGGGGGTGAGGCCGGTGCGCAGCGGCACGTCCTCGAGCATGTGCCCCGCCGTGTCGGCCGGGATGCCGGCGATCTCGGACCCGTCCGGCGCGATGATCTGACTCGTGCCGACGGTGGAGATGTTGACCACCGAGCGCCCGGTCTCGACCGCCCGCATGCGCGCGAACGCGAGCTGCTGCAGATTCTCGTCGGTGCCGCGGAAGTCGGCGTTGTTGGTCTGGAACATGTAGATCTCGGCGCCGTCCTTCGCGCCGTCCCACACCACGTCGTCGTAGATCACGTCGAAGCAGATCGCGAGACCCACGCCCACGCCGTCCACATCGAAGTACGGCCGCGCGCCGCCCGGCGTGTACTCCCGCTGGATCAGGTCGATGAGCTCCGGCGCGAACAGCCGGTAGAACCCGCGGTCGGGCACCCACTCCCCGAACGGGACGGGATGCCGCTTGTCGTACACGTCGACCGGGTTGTCGGCATCCTGCTCCCACAGCAGCGACGAGTTGAAGTACTCGTCGCCGCGCTGGGTCACCGCCGCGACGATGAGCGGAGCGTGCAGGCGGGCGGCCAGTTCGTCGAGCGTCCGGGCCGTGCCGGGGTTCTGGGTCGGATCGGAGTCCACCCCGCCCTCAGGCCACAGCAGCACGTCGACGTCCTCGCCGAACAGCGGCGCCGTCGCAGACAGCTGGGCGTTGAGGACGTCGTTGCGGCCGCGCTCGTCGAAGTAGCCGGCGGGGCCGTTGCCCTGGACGGCCGCGACGCGCATGGTTCCGGCATCCGTCGTCGGGAACTGCGGGAGGGCGAACAGCAGCGCGAGGAGGACCAGCGTCGGCAGCGGCGTGCGCAGATCGCGGAGGCGGCCGAGCCGCACCCACTCGACGGCAGAGGCGCACAGCATCACGATGAAGAACGACAGGCCCGCGACACCGACCCACGAGGCGACGCTCGCGAGCGGGCTGTCGGCCTGGGTGATGCCCACCCTCCCCCACGGGAACCCGCCGTACGGCCATGTGCCCAGCAGCTGCTCCCGCAGCACCCACAGCGCCGCGACGAGCGCAGGAAGGGCCACCAGGCGCGCCCAGGCGCCGTTGCGCACTCGCGGCAGCCAGCGGTACGCCAGCGCGATGGGCACGGCGGCCACGGCCGTCAGCGCCGCCTCGAGGATCGACAGGGCGAGCCACGGCACCGGGCCGAGGTAGCGCGCCGTGAACGACACGTTCACGAGGAAGAACGCCAGTCCGAACACGAGGCCCACGAGCACCGCGCCCCACGCGCGGCGCCCGATGAGACTCACGAGCGTCAGCGGGATCGCGACGAACACCATGGGCCACCAGGCCAGCGCGGGGAACGCCGTCGTCAGCGCCAGTCCGCCCGCAGCCGCCGCGATGATCGCGGCCCAGAGGGGCAGGAGCGGGCGCTCAGAAGCGGGGCGAGGTGGCGCGTCGGGCACGGGTTCCACCCTAAGCGAGCCGCTCAGACGCCCGAGTACGCCACGATGCCGCGCCTGACGGCGTCGAGCGCCTTGCGGGCGGTCCCGGCGATCGGCTGGTCCGCGACGATCGACAGCTGATCGAGGAGGTCGATCGTCTGCTTCGACCAGCGCACGAAGTCGCCTGCCGCCATGTCGGCCTCGACCAGCACGCGGTCGAGCGTCCCGCCGCGCGCCCAGGAGTGCATGGCGCCGGACAGGCCGGCCGCGATCGGCTCGGAACCCGGCAGCCGGTGCTCGCGCTCCAGGTCGTCGAGCTCCTGCCACAGCGTCAGCGTCGCGTCGAACGCCGCGCGGAACGCCCCCCGCGGGAGCCCGCGCTCCCCCGGGCCGCCGTCGTCGCGCCGCGGTTCGTAGACCAGCGCGCACGCGAGCGCCGCGAGCGAGGCGGCATCCAGGTCCTTCCAGATGCCGCGACGCAGCGACTCGGCGACGAGCAGGTCCCGTTCGCCGTAGATGCGGCGCATGGTGCGTCCGGCCGGCGTCAGCGCGGTCGAGCCGTCGTCCGACACCCCGACGTAGTCCAGCGCGCCGAGCACATCGACGACGCGGTCGAAGATGCGGGCGACGGTGCCGGTGCGGGTCTCGATCTGGCGGCGCAGCTTGTCGACGTCGCGTTTCATGCGCCAGTAGCGCTCGGCCCAGCGAGCGTGGTGCTCGCGGTCGGGGCACGAGTGGCACGGGTGCCGCTGCATCTGCTTCCGCAGGCTCGCGATGTGCCGCTGCCGCTCGTCGCGGGTACGGCGCGACGCGTTGGCGTCCTTGCGGTTCGTCTTCTCCAGGTCGCTGAGCTCACGGCGGATGCGGGAGTACTCGGCGAAGTCGCCCCGATCGCACGTCATCGCCTTGGCGTAGCCGGCGAGCGACTCCTCCTGGTCTTTGACCTGGCGCGCCAGCCCGACGACCGCGCGGTCGGCCTGGAACTGCGCGAACGAGGACTCCAGGATCTCGCGCGCCTTCGCCCGGCCGAACTGGTCTATGAGGTTCACTGCCATGTTGTAGGTCGGCCGGAAGCTGGAGTTGAGCGGATAGGTGCGGCGAGAAGCAAGTGCCGCGACGGCCTGCGGGTCGAGCCCCTCGGTCCATTGGATGACCGCGTGCCCTTCGACGTCGATACCGCGACGCCCGGCGCGGCCGGTGAGCTGCGTGTACTCGCCCGACGTGATGGCGACGCGGGCCTCGCCGTTGAACTTCTCGAGCTTCTCCAGCACGACGGTGCGCGCGGGCATGTTGATGCCGAGCGCGAGCGTCTCGGTGGCGAACACGACCTTCACGAGCTTTCGCTGGAAGAGCTCCTCGACGACCTCCTTGAACGCCGGCAGCAGACCCGCGTGATGCGACGCGACGCCGCGTTCGAGGTTGTCGCGCCACTCCCAGAAGCCGAGGACCGCGAGGTCCTCCTCGAGCAGCGTCCGCGTGCGCTCCTCGATGACCTCGCGGATCTCGCGCCGCTCGTCCGGCGTCGTCAGCCTCACACCCGAGCGCCGCACCTGCTGCACGGCAGCATCGCAGCCGACGCGGCTGAAGATGAAGAAGATCGCCGGCAGCAGATTGGCACGTGACAGCAGCTCCACCACGTCGGGGCGGTCCAGCCTCTCGATGCGCTGCACATTGGCGGAGCGCACCGGCCGTTTCATGCCGCGGTTCGGACGGTGGCGGGATGCCTCGTACCCGCCGTGCCGCGCACTGTTCGAGGCCTGCACGCGCCGGTTGTTGTCGAAGTTCGACCCCTTGAACGAGCGGATGCGCATGAGCTCCTGATTGACCTGCGCGGTGGCGATGCCGGCGCGATCGTCGAAGAGCGGCAGCAGGTCGCCGCGGACGAGCACGTGCTGCTCCAGCGGGACCGGGCGGGTCTCCGACACGATCACCTCGGTGTCCCCGCGCACGGTGTCGAGCCAGTCGCCGAACTCCTCGGCGTTCGATACTGTCGCCGACAGCGACACGAGCCGCACGCTCGGCGCGAGGTGGATGATGACCTCTTCCCACACCGCGCCGCGGAACCGGTCGGCGAGATAGTGCACCTCGTCCATGACGACGTAGCGCAGCCCGCGCAGCGCCGGCGAGTCGGCGTAGAGCATGTTGCGGAGCACCTCGGTCGTCATGACCACCACTCGGGCGTTGCCGTTGATGTTGGTGTCACCGGTGAGCAGACCCACCTCGTCAGCGCCGTACACCTCCTGCAGCTCGCGGAACTTCTGGTTCGACAGCGCCTTCATCGGCGTCGTGTAGAACGCCTTGTCGCCAGGCTCGCGCATCGCGAGATGCACGGCGAACTCGCCCACGATCGTCTTGCCCGCCCCCGTGGGGGCGGCGACCAGGACGCTGCGGCCCTCTTCGAGGGCGCGGCATCCCTCCATCTGGAACGGGTCGAGATCGAACGGCTGGGATGCCGCGAACGCGGCGGTCAGCGGATGGCTGCGGCCGCGGCGCGCCGAGTCGCTCGCGCGCGCGTAGCGCTCGGCGGGGCCGGGATCGCTCACGAGGCCTCGGGCGGCAGGAGGGTCGCGTTGCGCTTCGCCTTGCGACGATCGAACAGCATCGACAGCCCGACCGCGGCGAAGTAGAGCACGCACAGGATGCCGGCCAGCAGCAGCATCGACGTGACGTCGGCCGCGGGCGTCGCCGCCGCCGCGAACACCGTGATGACGATGATCGCGACGCGCCAGCCCTTGAGAATGCCGCGGCCCGACACGACGCCGGCGAGGTTCAGTGCCACGAGGAACACCGGCGTGACGAAGGACACCCCGATCACGAGCAGCAGCTTGAAGACGAAGTCGTAGTACGTCGCGTAGTCGTAGAACTGTGCGATGCCCTGCCCGTTCGGCACGAAGTTCGCCATGAGCACGACCATGTGCGGCATGATCAGCCAGCCGACGTACAGTCCCGCGCAGAACAGCGGGATCGCGGCGGCGAGGAAGCCCACCGTGTAGCGGACCTCCTTGCGTGTGAGGCCCGGCATGATGAACGCCCAGATCTGCCACAGCCACACCGGCGCCGAGATCAGCAGGCCGATCGCGAACGCGATGCGCATGTGCAGATCGAAGCCGCTGGAGACCGTCGTGAAGTTGAGCGCGGTGTACTCGCGTCCCGCTTCGCTGGCGATCTGCTCGATCGGCTGCGACAGCAGGTCGATCACCGTGCCGCTGATGATGAACGCGACGATCATGCCGACGATCAGGCCGGCGGCCGCGATGAAGAGGCGCTTGCGCAGCTCGAGCAGGTGCTCCCTGAGCGACATGCGAGTGTCGCGCCGAGGCTGCTCAGGCTCCTCGATGCGCGGCGGTTCCGTGGTGACCACGGCAGGTCAGGAGGACGTGTCTGAGGTGCTGCTCGAGCTCGCGGGAGCGTCTGCTGCGGGAGTCTCGGGCGCGGCGTTGTCGGCCTTGGCGGCCTTCGCGGTCGCGTCGTCGTCCTTCATGGCCTTCATCTCGCCCTTGAACACCCGCGCGGACTGCCCGAGGCTCTTGGCGAGGGCCGGAAGCTTCGCAGCCCCGAACAGGAGCAGGATCACCGCCAGGATGATCAGAAGATGCGGCCATCCGAATGCGCCCATGCGGAGTCTCCTTGTCGGTGCGGATGTGGGTCCAGTGTAACCCGCGGGGAACCGCTGCGAACCGCGTTCAGCGGTACTGCGCGAGTCCGGTCTCGGCCCACTCCGCGACCGCACGGCGCGCCGCGGGAGGCTCGAGCACCTCGACCACCCCGCTGCGGCGTGCCGCAAGGCGGCGCAGGCTCAGCTCGTCGGCGACGCGCATGGTCGCGGTCGTCATGCCGTCGGCGGTGTCGAGCGTCGCGCGGTCGAGGTAGTCGCCCAGCAGCGGGGCGGCGGCCTCGGGGAACCGCACGCGGGCGACGACCTCGCCGGCGTCCGTGTCGAACCACGCCGGCGCCGGCTCCTCGGAATGCTCGCTGCGGATGCCGGTCAGCTCCAGGTCGCTCACCCGGTCGAGGTGGAACGTGCGCATCGCCTCTCGGAGGTGGCACCAGCCCTGCAGGTACCACTGGCCGCTCGCGATGTGCACCTTCACCGGGTCGACGGTGCGTGTCGTGGGGGCCGCATCCGGAGCCTTGTACGTGAAGGAGACCGCGACGTGGCGTCGCAGCGCGTCGGCGACCAGGTCGCGCACCGCGTCGACGGGCTCGGGCGCCAGGATGACCTCCGCCGGAATCGCAGACGCGCCGCGCGCGAGCTTGGCGAGCAGACCGGCGTACAGGGCGGTGTCGCCGACGCCCGGGATGGAGCGCGCCAGCTGCAGGCCCGCGAGGAGCGCAGCCGCTTCACGCGCCGTGAGCTTGGGCGCCCGCTCCAGGCCGACGGCGTTCGTGATGACGATGAGATCGCGCTCGTCGAGCAGGTCCCAGTCGATGTCGAACAGGTCGTTCGCCATCTGCCAGTAGCCGCGGTCGCCGGGCAGGCCGATCACGGTCAGCTTCTCGACCATCGACCGCATCTGCGCCGGCGTCACGTCGAACTCGGCCGCGGCCTCGTCCAGCGAGACTTCGCCCTTGCCGATGAGGTACGGCACGAGCTGGAGCATGAGGGCGGCGCGATCGGTCGCCACCAGCGGGCGGGGACTCATGCGACACCCCCGTGGGCCTCGCGGGTGGCCGCGAGGCGATCGATCACCCGGTCGCGCAGATCGGCGGGCGCCACGACGCGCACCTCGGGACCGTACGAGGCGAGCTCGTCGGCGAAGATGTGGACGTCGACGTACGGCACGCGGATGCCCTGCTCGGCGGGCGTCGCCCGGCGCGCGAGCCGCAGCGCCGCCTCGGTGCCGGGGTTCACTTCGAGGAGGGCGCTGTTGCTCGCCGCGACGGCTTCCAGGCCCGCCAGGGCCCGCTCTCCGGCGCCTTCGCGCAGCACAGGGTCGAACGAGCCACGGGCCTGCACGACCGGCCCCACGATGCGCGACAGCAGGAACGTCCGGTCGGCGTGTGCGTCGAGGTCGATGCCGAACACGTGCCAGCGCGCCTCGTACTCGACGAGTGCGAGCGGCTGGATGCGGCGGGTGCGCGGTGCGCTCTCGCCCGGCTTCAGGTACGGGAAGGTCACGACGCGGCTGACGTCGATCGCCTGATGCAGGGCGGGGAACGCGGGGTCGCGAGGGTTGAGCTGGGGAGAGAAGCCGATGATGGGCTCGTCGACGAGGTCGCCGAGCGCCCGGATCTTGCGCAGCCCGCTGCGTGCGTCCTCCGACATGGAGCTCTCGCTCCACACGCCGCCTGCCAGGTTCAGCAGGGCGAGCTCGGCGGGCGTGAAGTCGATGTCTTCGGGCAGCTCGTACTCCGCGCTCGGCACGCGGTACCGGGCCTCGCGGAGGTCGTCGGGATCGGCCCAGTCGCCGATCGTCTCGATGGGCACGCCGAGGCCGCGCAGCGACTCCTTGTCACGCTCGAACATCTTCTCGAGCGCGTCCTTCGACGCGCCCGCCTCGCTCTGCTCGCGGTAGCCCGCGACCGAGGTGAGGATCGTGTCCTTGGTCAGGCCTTGATCGGTCGCGATGAGGGCCACCACGAGGTTGAGCAGGCGCTCCTCGGGCGGGATCTTCGCGGCGGCGGTGGCAGGCACCCGCCTATCCTATGGCCGGGCCGGAGCCCGGTCTCGGACGCGCCGGATCAGCCCTGATCGGATGCCGGCGCCTCGGCGTCGAGACCGAGGATGTCGATCACGAACACGAGCGTCGAGTTCGCGGGGATCGACGCCTTCTCCTGGTCGCCGTACCCCTGGCTGGGCGGGATCACGACCATCACCTGCGAGCCCACGGTCTGTCCTTCGAGGGCCTTCGCGAACCCGGGAACGACGCCGTCGAGCGTCACGGATGCGGCCGAGCCGTCCCACGTGGTGTCGAACGACTCGTCGGCACCCCACACGACGCCCGTGTAGTGCACGCGCACCGGCTGGTCGCCGGTGACCTTCTCGCCGTCGCCCTTGATCAGCGTCTGGATCACGAGATCCTTCGGCGCGGGCGTGCCGCTCGGGATCGTGATGCCGGGGCGGCCGCCCGGGGCGCGCACGACGCTGGGCAGGCCGAAGCCGCTGTTGAACTGCAGCGCGCCGGTCGCCGACGCCAGGTAGACCTTCTGGAGGTCGAGCACCGCGACGACCGAGTCGTCTTCGGCGAGCTTGAAGCTGGCTGCCACATCGGAACCGAGGTCGTCCGGCGAGAGCGCGACCGCCACGCGCGAGCCGGCCGTCGCACAGTGCAGCGCCTCGGTGAAGCCGGGGAAGTTCGTCGCCCACTGCGACGGCGATGTCACGCGCGAGAGGTCGCCGTCGTATGCGGTGGCCACGATGGGGTCACCCGTCGTGCCGCTGTACAGCGACACGTCCATCACCATCAGCTGGTCGTCCGACGTGATCGCCGTGCCGTCGCCGGTCACGACGTCCTCGTACCCGAGGTGCGACGCGTGCAACGGCGTGTAGACGTCGACCTTCGGCTCGCTGCCGGTGTCGCCCGTGACGTCGATGAGCTTCATCACGTCCGGGTTGACCACGGGCGTCCGCGAGCAGTCGGCGGACGAGGAGCCCGAGAGCGAGCATCCGGTGAGGCCGACGGTCACCAGGCCCAGGACGACGAGGGCAACGGGGATCTTGCGCACCGGAACAGTCTAGGCGGTGCGCCCGGCCTCTTCCGCGCCGTCCGGGTCAGGCGTCGCGCTCTCGCGCTGCGATCCCCCGGCCGCGATGCGCGCACCCTCTGCGGCCCGCTCGGCCTCCCGCACGCGCTTGCGGAGGTTCTTGTCGGTGATCTGGCGGTCGCCGACGGCGCCGGGGGTCCACAGCTCCACGTCCTCGTCGCCGTAGCTCGACTTGGACGCGCGGCGCTTGACCTCGGGCGGCACGGCGCCGGGTGCGAGCCGCCGCGCCCACACCAGGAAGCCGGTGTGCGCCACCATGCGGTGGTCGGGGCGCACGGCGAGACCCTCGACATGCCAGCCGCGCACCATCGTCTCGTTCGCGTCGGGCTCGGTGAACAGGCCGGTGGCCCGGATGTATTCGGCGACGCGGCTCAGCTGCGTCGCCGTGGCGACGTAGCAGACGACGACGCCGCCCGGGGTGAGCGCGTCCGCCACGACGTCGATGCACTCCCACGGCGCCAGCATGTCGAGCACGACGCGGTCGACGGATGCCTCGGCCACCGCCTGCGGCAGCTCCGCGGCGAGATCGCCCACCACGACGTCCCAGTTGGCGGGCGTCGCACCCGTGAACGTCTCGACGTTGGCCTTCGCGACGGCGGCGAAGTCGTCACGGCGCTCGAACGACACGAGGCGCCCCTCGGGGCCGATCGCGCGCAGCAGCCACAGCGACAGCGCGCCCGATCCGACGCCGGCCTCGACGACCGTCGCCCCGGGGAAGATGTCGGCCTCGGCGAGGATCTGCGCGGCATCCTTCGGATACACGATCGCCGCGCCACGGGGCATCGACATGACGAAGTCACGCAGCAGCGGGCGCAGCGCCAGGTACTCGTGGCCGCCGCTGTTCGCGACGACCGAGCCGTCGGGCTGGCCGACCAGCTGCTCGTGCTTGAGCACGCCGTGGTGCGTGTGCAGCTCGCCGCCCTCGCGCAGCGTGATCGTGTGCAGGCGGGCCTTGGGCCCGGTGAGCTGCACGCGGTCGCCGAGGCGGAACGGGCCGCTCGGTCGGGTGGTCTCGTCGGTCATCGCGCGTTCTCCTCGGCGGTGGCGGTGTCACTCGCGCGCACGCGGGCGCGGTGGGTCAGATGGAAGTCGACGACGTCGGCGGCCGTCCGGCCGTCGAGCGTCTCCCAGAGCGTGTGGGCGCCGGCGCCGGTGAGGGACACCATGAGCGGCACGCCGATGACGGACGCACCCGACGCGACGGCCGAGCGCAGCCCGTTGGGCGAGTCCTCGATGGCCACGGTCTCTTCGGGAGCGACCCCGAGCAGCTCGCACGCCTGCAGGTACGGGTCGGGGAACG
>Ga0160450_100701_pt1 | contig 17219 bp, 15 predicted proteins | sample HID1975K_E1MG_FD_108257 | JGI IMG/M metagenome (GOLD analysis project Ga0160450, IMG submission 108257) | Enriched soil microbial communities from UW Madison campus, WI, USA - HID1975K_E1 MG | ecosystem: Environmental > Terrestrial > Soil > Unclassified | place: USA: Madison, Wisconsin...
ACCGGTCCGTCGCCGGCGTCGGCGGTGATGACGGCGACGCCGCCGGGGTGCCCGCGGAACAGCGACTTGAACTCGTCCGCCGACAGCGACATGCCGAAGCGGTGCTCGGGGGCGTCGACGGAGCGGGGTGCGGTCGCGGTGCGGGAGGTCATGGGGAGACGGTAGCCAGCGGTGCGCGCCGCTGCGCGGCCTCCGCGTCCGGCGGCGTCACACCGCGTCATGCGGCGCAATGTTCGTACACGCGGCGACACGGAGTTCGCGTCGGGGGTGCCGGGGGGATCACTATCGGGACACCCACGCACAGACGAACCAACGAACGGAGCGAGCATGTCACGCCACATCGCCTTCGGTGTCATCCTCACCGGCACCGGCGGCCCCGGAGAGCACAACCGGTGGCTCGACCCCGAGATCCCCGGTGACGCCAGTGTCGACATCGACTGGTACACCGAGCAGGCACAGGCCGCGGAGGCCGCGGGCCTCGACCTGGTGTTCATCGTCGACAGCCAGTTCATCACCCCGGACTCGCCGCCCCACTACCTCAACCGGCTCGAGCCGCTCACCCTGCTGTCGGCGCTCGCCGCCCGCACCGAGCGCATCGGCCTGGTCGGCACGGCGACCACCTCCTACAACTCGCCGTTCAACCTCGCGCGCCGGTTCGCCTCGCTCGACCTGATCAGCCGCGGCCGCGCGGGATGGAACGTCGTGACCAGCGGTGACGGCGGCACCGCCGGCAACTACGGACTCGACGAGCACTACGACTACGCCACCCGCTACGGCCGCGCGGCCGAGCACATCGAGGTCTCTCGTGCGCTCTGGGACTCGTACGAGGATGACGCGTTCCCGCGCGATCGCGAGAGCGGAGTGTTCCTCGACGCGGACAAGGTGCATCGCACCGAGCACACGGGGGAGTACTTCTCGGTGGTCGGTCCGCTCAACATCGAGCGCTCGCCCCAGGGGCAGCCGGTGATCTTCCAGGCCGGCGACTCCGATGAGGGGCGCAACCTGGGCGCCGAGCACGCGGACGGCATCTTCACGCACGCCTCATCGATCGAGCAGAACAAGGCGTTCTCCGACGACATCAAGGGCCGCGCCGCCGCCTTCGGCCGCAACCCCGACCATGTGCTCATCCTGCCCGGCGCCAAGATCATCGTCGGAGACACCGACGAGCAGGCGCGGGAGCTCGAGCTGGCGCAGCACCGCCTCTCGAACACGTTCGAGCAGGCGCTCGCCGAGCTGGGACGTCCGTTCGGCTGGCACGACTTCCGCCAGTACGACCTGGATGCGCCGTTCCCCGAAGAGGCTCTGGTCCACGCCGAGCGCAGCTTCAAGACGAACGCGACGCAGATCGTCGAGCGTGCGCGAGCCCAGCAGCTGACACTTCGTCAGGTCGTCGAGCAGCTCTCCGCCCCGCGGCTCTCGCCGTTCGTCGGTTCGGCGCAGACGGTCGCCGATGCGCTCGAGGAGTGGTTCCGCGCCGGTGCCGCGGACGGCTTCAACATCTACGTCTCGAAGCCCTCGCAGTTCCGCCGGTTCATCGATGAGGTACTGCCGATCCTGCGCGAGCGCGGACTGGCCCGGTCCGAGTACGAGGGCACGACGCTGCGCGAGCATCTCGGCCTTCCCAAGCCCGAGAACCGCCACACGGCCGAGCGTCGCAGCGAGCCGGCCGTCGGACTCGTCACCGCCTGACCCGTCCCGCACCACGACCCCGCAAGCACCGCCTCGCACCACGACCCCGCACCACGACACAGAGAGATCACCATGCCCAGGAACACCCGTCGACTCGCCCTCGCCGCCGCGACAGCCGCTGCCGTGCTGGTGATGTCCGCCTGCGCGACCGGGGGCTCCGGTACCGGCACACCCGAGGACACCGCCGAGATCACCGTGGCGTTGGCGTTGCCCACCTCATGGGACCCGATCACCAGCCGCACCGGGTTCGACATCAACACGATCTCGCTGCCGTACGCGTCGCTCACGCGCCTGGATGCGGACGGCAACGTCGAGCCCAGCCTCGCCGAGTCGTGGACCTACTCCGACGACGGCAGGTCGGTCACCTTCACGCTGCGCGAGGGGCTCACCTTCAGCGACGGGGAGCGGCTGGACGCCGCTGCGGTCAAGGCCTTCTACGACCGCGGCACGACGCAGCAGAACTCGCATCTGCGCGATCAGCTCGCCGGTCTGGAGTCGGTCACCGCCGACAGCGATCTCGACGTCACGCTCCACTTCGCCGAGGTCGACTACCAGATTCCGTATCTCGTCGCCGGGCGCACCGGTGCGATCGCCAGCCCGGCGGCCGGCGAGGATCCGGAGAAGCTGGCCATCGACCCGGTCGGTGCCGGACCGTTCGTGATCACCGAGTTCGTCGCGGAATCGCACGCGACGTTCGTGAAGAACCCCGACTACTGGGATGCCGAGAACATCCACATCGACAAGCTGACGCTCAAGCCGCGTCTCGACGCCTCGACGGTGGTCGCCGCGATTCAGTCGGGCTCGGTCGACGTGGCCGTCATCCCCGCCACGCAGGTGCAGGCCGCCGAGTCGGCCGGCATCACCGTGACGATCGACACGGCGCTCACCGCGAGCGACGCATCGATCAACCTGAACAAGGAGCCGTTCACCGATCCCGCCGTCGTCGAGGCCTTCCGCTACGTGTTCGATCGGCAGGCCTTCGTCGACGTGGTGACCTCGGGCCTGGGCACCGTGACGCACCAGCCGTTCCCGCAGGGATATCTGGCGTTCAACCCCGCGATCGAGGACCTCTGGGAGTACGACCCGGCCAAGGCGAAGCAGATCCTCGCCGACGCCGGCTACGCAGAGGGCGAGCTGTCGCTCACGATCACCGCTCAGGCGACCGGTGAGGTCGCCGCCGAGCTCACTCAGGCGCAGCTGGCTGCGGTCGGCGTGAAGTCGACGATCGAGCTCGTCCCGGCCGGTTCCACGACGTGGCAGGACGAGGTGTACGTCGCCAAGTCGCCGCAGCTCGCCCTCGACGGCACGATCGGCCGCGAGTCGCCGGTGGCGAATCTGCTGGCCACGTACGGTCCCGCCGGCATCATGAACCTGAGCGGTCCGCACGCGAGCGACGAGTTCCTCGAGGCGCTGGACGCCGTCCGCGGCACGCCGATCGATGCGCCCGAGTACCAGCAGGTGCTCTGGGACGCGGTGCAGATCGGGGTGACCCAGTCGCCGACCAACTACCTGTACAGCTCGCCGTGGATCTTCGCGACCAGCGACCGCATCGGCACGCTCAACCTTCTGCCCTCCCAGGTGCGCTGGGAAGGCGTGACCGTCACGGGTTGACGCGGACCATGACCACGACAGCCCCGGCCGCCCCGCTCGCTCTCGCCCCCGCGCGAGGGCGAGCGGGGCGCGCCCTGCGCCGCGCGACGGTCGCGCTCGGCCGCACCGCGCTGATCGTCGTGCCGGTCTTCTTCTTCGCGACGCTCATCACCTTCGGACTCGGGGCGGCGAGCGGACTCAGCCCGGCCGCGTCGCTGTCGGGGGATGAGGCGACGCCCGAGCGGATCGCGGCCATCAACGCCGAGCTCGGACTCGACCAGCCCCTCGTCGCGCAGTACGTCACGTGGATCGGGAACGTCCTCCGGGGGGACCTCGGGGTGAGCTGGTACAACGGCTTCCCGGTGTCGCAGCTGATCGCCGAACGGCTCGCCATCACGGCGTCGATCGCCGGGCTCGCTCTGCTGATCGCGCTCGTGGCCGGCCTGACGCTGGGGCTGATCGCCGTCGTCCACCGCGGCCGCGCCGTGGACCGCGGGATCACCGCGTTCACGACCGCCATCTCGACGCTGCCGCCGTTCGTGGTCTCCATTGGACTGATCGTCGTCCTGAGCGTCTGGCTGCGACTGCTTCCCTCTGCCGGCTACGTCCCGTTCGCCCAGGACCCCGTGCTCTGGTTGAAGCTCATCCTCATGCCGGCGATCGCGTTGAGTCTCGACCCTGCCGCCGAGCTCGCCCGCCAGCTGCGCACCGGACTGGTCCACGTCATGGATCAGAACTTCATCGTCGGCGCGCGCGTGCGCGGCCTGAGTCCCGCCCGCATCCTGTGGGTGCACGCGCTCCGCAACGGCGCCGGACCGGCCGTCGCGGTGCTCGGAATGAAGATTCCGACTCTGCTCGGCGGTGCTGTGGTCACCGAGACCATCTTCAGCATGCCCGGGTTCGGAATGCTGGCTGCCGACTCCGCCCTCCGCGGCGATGTCCCGGTCGTGCAGGGAACGCTGGTCGTGGCGGTCGTCCTGGTGCTCGCCTTCAGCCTGATCGTCAATGTCGTGCTCGAGGCGCTGCAGCCCGCGAGCCGACGGGGAGCGAGGTCCGAATGACCGTGTTGCCGTCCACCCGTCTCGTCCTGCGCTCGGCGTCCGCCAGGGCGGCTGCGGGCATCCTCATCGTCGTCGCGCTGCTCGCGGTGCTCGGTCCGGTGCTGGCCCCGCACGATCCGCTCGCGCAGAACACCGCGACGATCCTGCAGGGACCGTCGGGCGAGCACTGGCTCGGCACCGACGCGCTGGGTCGCGACGTGCTGAGCCGGCTGCTCGCCGGTTCGCCGGTGTCGCTCGCCGCCGCGCTGCTCGCCGTCGCCGTCGGGCTGGTGCTCGGCGTCGTGCCCGGTCTGCTGTCGGTCTATCTCGGCCGGGCGTTCGAGTGGGTGTCGCTCCGCCTCATGGACACGCTCATCGCCCTGCCGTTCCTGGTGTTCGCGATCGCGATGACGGCGCTGCTGGGCAACGGCGTGCTCCAGGCGATGGTGGCAGTCGGCATCCTCATCTCACCCGCCTTCTATCGCGTGACGCGGGCCGCAGCGCTCACCGTCGCCCGGTCGCAGTATGTCGAGGCCGCGACGCTCGTCGGCGCATCGACGCCGTGGATCGTGTCGCGACACGTGTGGCGCCACGTGCTCCCGGCCGTCGCGGTGACGACCGCCGGAGTGACCGGGGCCTCACTCGTGATCGTCTCATCGCTCACGTTCCTGGGCATCGGCGTCGTCCCGCCCGACCCCACGTGGGGCGGACTGCTCGCCACGGATCTGCAGTACCTGTACCAGCGGCCCTGGGGACCCGTCGCTCCCGCGCTGCTCATCGTCGCGACGGTATGGGCGCTGAACGCGCTCGCCGATGCGCTGCGCGATGCCCAGACGGCCAGATCGAATCGCGCGGTCGCCGATCACGACGACGCCGACTCCGTTCCCGCCGACGCGTCGTACCCGCCGGCATCCTCTCCCTCGCCTGTCACTTCTCCGGAGGTCGTCCGATGAACGAACCCGCTCCTCTGCTCGAGATCGCCGGCCTGCGGGTGTCCAGCAGCTCCGCGGCGCTGGTGCGCGGTGTCGATCTCTCGGTGCACCGCGGTGAGAGCGTCGGGATCGTCGGGGAATCCGGCAGCGGCAAGTCGCTGACCTGTCGCGCGGCGCTGGGCATCGTGCCCTCGGCCCTGCATGTGAGCGCCGACCGCCTCGTCTTCGACGGTCAGGACCTCGCCACGCTCGGTGAACGACAGTGGCGGTCGGTGCGGGGCAGCCGGATCAGCGCCGTCTTCCAGGACCCCGCCTCGTATCTCAACCCGTCGTTGACCGTCGGGCGGCAGCTGGCCGAGGTGTTGCGGGTCAAGCTGGGGCGCCGCCGCGCCGCCGCCCGCCGCGACGTCGTGGACCTGCTCGACAGCCTGGGGCTGCGCGACCCCGCTCGCGTCGCGACCCGCTATCCGCACGAGCTCAGCGGGGGGATGCTGCAACGCGTCCTGATCGCACTGGCGATCGTCGAGCGGCCCGACCTCCTGATCGCCGACGAACCGACGACGGCGCTCGACGCGACCGTGCAGGCCGAGGTGCTGGACGTCCTGGCCGACCTCCGGCGCGCGCACGGACTGGCGCTGCTGTTCGTGTCGCATGATCTGGCGGTGGTCGCGCAGGTGTGCGAGCGGATCGTCGTGATGCGGCACGGGCTCGTCGTGGAGGAGGGTCGCACGGCCGACGTCCTCGCCGCGCCGTCGCACCCGTACACGCGTTCGCTGCTCGAGGCGCACCGTGAGTACGGACTCGATCGGCTGCGTGTGCCGGAGGTGGTCCATGTCTGACCCCATCGCCGAGCTGCGCAATGCGTCGGTCGGGTACCACCGCGGCACCCCCGTGCTCCACGACGTGAGCCTCCGCATCGAGCAGGGCGAGTCGGTCGGCCTGATCGGCGAGACCGGTTCGGGCAAGACCACGATCGCCCGCACCCTGCTCGGGCTGACGAAGATCGTCGGCGGTGAGGTCACCGTCGGCGGGCGCGACATCGCGCGGCTGCGAGGCCGGTCGCTGCGCAGCTTCCGTCGCGACGGGGTCGTCCAGTACGTCTTCCAGGACCCGCTGCGCAGCCTCGATCCGGACATCCCCGTCGGGGACTCGGTGGCCGAGGGCCTGGATGTGCGCGGCCGGATCGACAGACGCGTGCGTTCGGCCCGGATCGATGAGACGCTCCGCGCGGTCGGCTTGGATCCGGCGCTCGCCTCGCGGCTTCCCGGCGATCTGTCGGGCGGGCAGCGACAGCGCGTCGCCATCGCCCGCGCGCTGATCCTCGAGCCGCGGCTGCTGATCCTGGACGAGCCGGTGAGCGCGCTGGATGCGGCCAACCGGGTGCACGTCCTCGACCTGCTGCGGCTGTCGTCGACGGAGCGCAGCTTCGCGAAGCTGTTCATCTCGCACGATCTCGGATCGGTCGCCGGGGTGACCGATCGGGTGGTCGTGGTCTATCACGGTCGCATCGTCGAGGACGGACCCACCCACCAGGTCATCGCCGACCCGCAGCACCCGTACACCCGGCTGCTCATCGAGTCGGCCCCGACCCTCGACGCCGCCGGAGCGGACCGTGCCCGTCGCGCCCAGCTGCGCGAGGTCGTGGCCCAGAGCGGACCCTGATCGGCGGTCGACGCGTGCACAACTCCTCCAAGGCGGTGCCCGTCACCGGCGGGAGGCCCTGAATACCGGGCTCCGCGTCCGGCAGCGACCGCGATCTGGAGGAGTTGCGCACCCGCGGATCGCAACAGTGCGCAACAACCGGGCGGCGCACGCCCGCCTGCGATGAAATGGACCCCATGACTTCGACCATCGTCTCTCCCGCCGTGCATGAGCCGCCCGCCGCCGTGCGCGTGCGCGGTGCGCTCGCCGTCGTCGCCGGAGGCGGCGAGAGCGCCCGCGTCTACGAGCGTTTCGGTCGTCGCCTGGCCGTCGACGGCTACGTGGTCGCCGTGTTCGAGGCCGCCGCGTCCGACGAGGCGGCCCGCTGGCTCGAGGCGCAGGAGCACGCTCCGCGCGTTCTGGTCGGCTCCGACCGGGGCGCCGCCGCCGTCCTCGCGCTCGCCGCCGCCGGCGCGCGCTCCGACGGGGTCATCGTCGCCGGGATGCCCGCGGGCGAGCGCGCTCCCGAGGCCGACGCCGCGCAGCGCACCGCATGCCCGGTGCACCTCGGCGTGCTCGGCGAGGCCGGCGCTCGCGCGGCTGCCCCCGCCCCCGCCGTCGCCGTTCCCGATGCCGCCGTCCTGAGCTCGATCGTCGCCCCGGTGCTCGCGATCCACGGCGGTGCCGACCAGGTCGCCCCGTTCGCCGCGGTGCGCGAGACCCTCGGCGCGCTCCCCGACCTCGAGCTCGTGGAGACCGTCGACGGACTGCACGACGCCCTCAACGACCAGTCGCACCGTTCCGTCGCCGCCACGATCGTGCTGTGGCTCGAGCGGCTGCGGGCGACCGGCATCCACCACCCCATCGTGCGGAAGGCGATCTCATGACCGACGGATTCGCATCGGTCCAGGTGCAGCACGGGTACACGCCCGGCACGCCGCAGAACGCGGTGGCCCCGCCGATCTACCAGACGACGGCGTACGAGTTCGCCTCGCTGCAGGACGCCGCCGACATCTTCGCGCTGCGCAAGACCGGCAACCTCTACAGTCGATCGGCCAACCCGACGCAGCTGATCCTCGAGGAGCGCGTCGCCGCACTCGAGGGGGGACGCGCGGCGGTCGCGGTCGCGTCCGGGCAGGCCGCGGTCGCTATCGCGATCCTGGCTCTCGCGAAGTCCGGCGAGCACATCGTCGCGGCAGGCCAGCTGTACGGCGGCACGGTCGACCTGTTCCAGGACACCTTCGCCGACTGGGGCATCGATGTCACCTTCGTCGATCAGGACGACGCCGAGGCGTGGCGGGATGCCGTGCGTCCCACCACGCGCGCCTTCTTCGCCGAATCGGTGACCAACCCCACGGCGCAGGTGCTCGACATCCGGACCGTCGCCGACATCGCGCACGACGCCGGCGTGCCGTTCGTCGTGGACAACACGGTCGCCACCCCCTATCTCCAGCGACCGGGGGAGTTCGGCGCCGACATCGTCGTCCACTCGGCGACGAAGTACCTCGGCGGACACGGCACCTCGATGGGCGGCGTCATCGTCGACATCGGCTCGTTCGACTTCGGTGCCGAGCCCGAGCGCTGGCCGCAGCTGACCCAGCCGTACGCGCGCATCGCCGATGTGGTGCTCTGGGACCGCTTCGGGGCGGAAGGCCAGGCGCTGGCCGCCCTCATCAAGACGAAGTACGTCCACGACCTCGGCCCGTCGCTGTCGCCGTTCAACGCGTTCCAGCTGCTGCAGGGGATCGAGACGCTCGACCTGCGCGTGGCCAAGCACGCGGCATCGGGACTCGCTGTCGCCGAGTACCTGTCCGGGCACGAGGCGGTCGCGACGGTGCACCACCCCGGCCTGCCCGCAAACCCCTGGCACGCCGCGGCGCAGGACTACTTGCCGCGCGGAGTGCCGTCCGTGTTCGCCTTCGACCTGGTGGCATCCGGCGATGCCGAGGTCGACCGTGCCCGAGTGCACCGATTCGTCGACGCCTTGCGCCTGGTCAAGCTCGTGGCCAACATCGGCGATGCTCGCAGCCTCGTCGCGCACCCGGCATCCATGACCCACAGTCATCTCAATGACGTCCAGCTCGTCGAAGCGGGCATCTCGCGCACCACGATCCGACTGTCGATCGGACTCGAGGATCCCGCCGACATCATCGCCGACATCGCTCAGGCGCTCGTCGCCGCCGACGTGCCGGCCGGCGTGGAGGTGCTCGCATGACCATCGACCTCGGCTACTGGACCCCCGTCTACGGCGGCTTTCTGCGCAACGTCGGCGACGAGGAGGGCATGGCGGCCACGTGGGAGTCGATCCGCGACGTGTCGGTGACCGCCGACCGCCTCGGGTTCCACACCACGCTCGTGCCCGAGCTGTATCTGAACGACCGCAAGGGCGTCGACGCGCCGAGCCTCGAGGCCTGGTCGCTGACGGCCGCGATCCTCGCCGTGACCTCGCAGCTGCGGGTGATGACCGCCGTGCGTCCCGGCTTCCATCTGCCGGCCGTGCTCGCCAAGACGGTCGGCACACTCGACTCGATCGCCCCCGGACGCATCGCCCTCAACGTCGTCGCGGCGTGGTGGGCCGAGGAGGCGCGCCAGTTCGGCGGACGCTTCACGACCCACGACGAGCGGTATGTGCAGGCCGAGCAGTTCGTGCAGGTGCTGCGCGGGCTCTGGGAGCGGTCGCCCTTCACCTTCCAGGGCGACTACTACGAGCTGGAGGGCACGATCGTCGAGCCCAAGCCGTCGGCGCAGCCGGTCGTCTTCGCCGGCGGAGAGAGCGAGGCGGGGAAGGAGTCGATCGCGCGCTTCGCCGACGCGTATGTCATGCACGGCGGCACCCTCGACGAGGTTCGCGCGAACGTCGCCGACATCAACGAGCGGTCGCTGCGCATCCATGGGCGCGAGATCCGCGAGATCGGCATGCCCGCCTACGTCATCGTGCGCGACACCGAGGCCGAGGCCCAGCGTGAGCTGGAGCGGATCACGACGGTGGACCCGGCTTCGCCCGGCTACGCGTCGTTCGAGCAGTTCCGCCAGAACTCCAACCTGTCGCTCGAGCTCACCAAGCGCGAGTACTCGGTCGGCACGCGCGGCCTGCGCCCGAACCTGGTCGGCACGCCCGAGCAGGTCGCCGAGCGCATCCGTGCGTACGGAGATGCCGGGATCTCCCTGTTGCTCATCCAGTCGTCGCCGCTGCGCGAAGAGCTCGAGCGCATCGCCGAGCAGGTCTTCCCGCTGGTCCCGCGGGGCGCGGTCGTCTCCGCCTGAGTCTGAGTCTGAGTCTGAGTCTGAGTCCGGGTCCGGGCCGGGAGTCCTCCGCCGAGAGGGCGCGAGGGTGCGGGGCCGCGAGGGCGAGAGGCCGTGGGGCCGTGTTCGCAATTCAGGCAGATCGGTCGCTGCGGACGGGTCGTCCCGCGTCATCCTGCGGCGGAGCATCGGCCGGCCGCACGAATTGCCTGAATTGTGAACGGGCTGTCGCCGAGACCCGCGCGGCGATCAGCCGCCGAGTCGCGCGGTGCTCAGAGGCGTGCGCCGAGCCAGTCCCTCGCACGCCCGACCACGTCGCGCGCGATCTGACTGTCCGGCGCCCACGCCTCCACGGCGTGCGGTGCGCCGGAGATCACGTCGAGGGTCACGTCGACGCCCGCGGCGCGCAGGCGCTCGGCGTAGGCGACGTCCTCGTCGTGGAACAGCTCGATGTCCGAGGCGTAGATCCACGTCGGCGGCAGCCCGGTGAGGTCTTCACGGCGCGCAGGGACCGCGTAGGCGGGCGTCGCCGCCGCGCCGGGCTCGGCTCCGAGGTAGGACCGCCAGCCCACGAGGTTGGCCCGGTTGCTCCAGACGAGGTGCCGTTCGGCATCGCGTGAGCGGTCCGCCGCGGTGCGGTCATCGAGCATAGGGCACTGCAGCCACTGCGCCGCCACCGTGGCGCCCTCGTCGTGGAGGCGCTGCACCAGGCCGGCGGCCAGCCCGCCGCCCGCGCTCTGACCGCCCACGGCGATGCGCGCACGATCGACGCCGAGATCGTCCGCGTTCTGCTGCAGCCAGTGCCACCCCCGGTACACGTCGTCGTGTGCGGCAGGAAAGGGATGCCGCGGCGCGAGCCGGTAGTCCACCGACACGATCGTGGTGCCGAGCTGCCGCGCGGTCTCGCCGCAGTGGACGTCGTCCATCGCGGCGGCGCCCAGCACGAGGCCGCCGCCGTGGACCCACAGCAGCGCGGCCCCCGTCGCCTGCGCCGGTGTGTAGACCCGAAGTCGGACCCCGCCGCCGAGCTTCACGATGCGGCGGCCGACCCCGTCGACGCGCTTGCCGCGCATCAGCGGGCCGAGGCGCGTGAGGGTGCCGAGGATGATCGGGTTCTCGAGGTTCAGCTGCGGGGAGCGCTGCGCCGCATCACGCAGGCTCGGGTCGACGCGGGAGATGTCCATCGTGCGATTCTGGCAGTCAGCGGCTGCCGTCGACCGTCGCGACACCGAGCGCGCTCCACGCGCGCAGCAGTTCGCGGTCTCCGCGAAGCGGCGAGGGCGTGCGCGGTGTCAACCCGCCTTGCGCGCGGCGAACTGCTCGAGCGTGAGGTCGTCGAGAAAGTATCCCGGCTCTGTGTCGAGCGCGATCGCGATCCGGATGAGGGTGTGGATGCTGGGCATCGCCCGCCCGCTCTCATAGCTGCGGATGTTCGAGGAGTCGATGCCCGTGTCCGCGGCCAGCTGGTCCTGCGTGCGCGAGTAGCGCCGACGCGCGTCCGCGATCCGCTGACCGATGTGGGCGGCTGCGGCGGAAGGGACTCGGGGCACCTATCAAGGGTCACGACTCCCGGTTGCATGTGCCAGGGCGAGTGTCCCCGGGTGCAAGTACACTCAGAATCATTCTGGGTGAGGGGAGCCATGGGTGGCTGATGAGCGGCTGGTGAAGTCGCGCCAACGAGTGGCGGATCACGGTGAGGTCTTCACGCCGCGGTGGCTCGTCGACGACATGCTCGACCTGGTCAAGGGTGAGACGGAGCGCATCGATTCGCGGTTCCTCGAACCGGCGTGCGGGTCGGGGAACTTCCTGGTGCCGATCCTGGAGCGAAAGCTCGCCGCAGTGCAGGCGCGGTACGGCAGGAGCGAGTTCGAGAAGCGTCACTACGCCCTGTTCGCCCTCATGTGCGTCTACGGCATCGAGTTGCTGCCCGACAACGCCGCGGAGTGCCGCCAGAACCTCGAGGGTACTTTCGCCCGGGTTCTGAAGCTGAATCTTGAGGACGACCTCGTGCACGCAGCCCGTGCCGTCCTCGAGATCAACGTCGTGCAGGGCGATGCGCTCGCCATGACGGATGCCGTGGGTGAGCCCATCGTCTTTCCCGAGTGGGGCTACCTCGGAAAGGGCAGGTATCAGCGCCGCGACTTCCGTTACGACGCGCTGACGCAGCGCTCCGCGGCCTCCGGCACCCTCTTCGACGCCTTCGAGGAGCACGAGATCTTCACGCCGGTGCGCACCTACCCGGTCATGACCGTCGATCAGATCGCGCAGGGGAGCGCCGCATGAAAACGGATGTCGTCAAGCCGCAGGGAGTGTTCGTCAACCCGACCCGCCTCGTCGTGCCGCTGTTCCAGCGCCCGTGCGTGCGCGCCGAGTACCTCGCAAGCCTCGGTGAGGCTGATGTCGATGTGGACGACGAGTCGTGACCGCTCCCGTCCTCGACGGCAAGGCGAGCTTCGCCCTGCGCGGACACAACCCCGATGTCCTCACCTGCATCGCGAACCTCTCGAACGACGAGGTGTTCACCCCGCCCGAGCTCGCCAACCAGATGCTCGACACCGTGGCGGACGCCTGGGCCGAAGCGAACGGCGGTGCCGTGATCTGGCAGAACCCCGACGTGACGTTCCTCGACCCCTTCACGAAGTCGGGAGTGTTCCTGCGCGAGATCGTGTCGCGGCTCACCGATGGCCTCGCCGCGGCGATCCCCGACCTCCAGGAGCGGGTCGACCACATCCTCACGAAGCAGGTCTATGGCATCGGCATCACGCAGCTGACCGCGCTGCTCGCCCGTCGCAGCCTCTACTGCTCGAAGGACGCCACGAGCAAGCACTCCATCGTGAAGAGCTTCGATCGCGACTGGGGCAACATCTGGTTCGAGCGCACCGAGCACACCTGGGCCGGCGACAAGTGCGCGTACTGCGGGGCACAGCGAGCGCGGTTCGAGCGCGACAACGAACTCGAGACCCACGCCTATGCCTTCACTCACACCACCGATATCAAGAAGCGCCTCGCGCAGATGTTTGGAGCCGACGTGCAGTTTGACGTCATCATAGGAAACCCGCCGTACCAGATGACCGATGCTGCGGGAGGTGGCAGCGATGCTTCGATCTACCAGCTGTTCGCTACACAGGCTCAAAAGCTCACCCCACGCTACCTAACGATGGTGGTCCCATCGCGCTGGATGGCCGGAGGACGTGGGCTCGATGACTTCCGGGAGCAGATGCTGAACGATGGGCGGCTTCGCTCCCTGACTGACTTCCCGAACGCGAAGGACGTCTTCCCGGGCGTGGAAGTGAAGGGCGGAGTTTGCCACTTCGTGTGGGACGCCAGTTACGTCGGACCGTGCGAGGTAAGAACCGTTCGCGGTAACGACACCGTGTCCGCCGTCCGCGACCTGGGGGAGTTTGACGTCTTTGTCCGGGATCCGCGGGCCGCCAGTGTGCTGCGAAAAGTACGGGCACTGGGCGAACAGACGGTGGATGGCATATTGACCAACACAGAACCCTTCAAGTTCGAGTCCAACTTCACTGGTTACCACGACGACGTTCGTGAAGGTGACGTGCCTCTCCACTTGATCCGCGGGGGCAGGAGGGATGTTGGGTTCGTCTCGCGCAACTCCGTAGAAAAGAACACCCACCTGATTGGCGCTTGGAAGGTACTGGTTGTGCGCGGCTACGGTGCCGGAGAGACGGTGCCGCATCAGATCCTCGGTGTGCCTCAGATCTCAGCCCCACCCTCTGCATGTACCGGATCTTTCATGTTCTTCTACGTCGAGGATCACGCTCAGGCTCAGAGTCTTCAGTCCTACTTTGCAACGAAGTTCTTCAGGTTCATGGTCTCACTGCGGAAGATCACTCAGCATGCGTTTCGATCGACGTATCAGTTCGTTCCCGCGCAATCGTGGAACCGTACTTGGACGGACGAAATCTTGTACGCGAAGTATGGGTTGTCTGACGATGAGATCGCCTTCATCGAGTCGCAGATCAAGCCGATGACGCTCGACGCGGGGCCCACCGATGCCTAAGCCCATCGAGTCCCTCCTACCCGCCAAACCCGAGTCCCGCCCGCGCATCTACGCTTGGTCGTCCGACGAGGTCGCCGAGCGGTGGCGCGGGTGCCTCAAGGTCGGGCAGACCGCGCGAGACGTCAACACGCGCATCAAGCAGTCGCAGGGCCAGGCACGCGTCGACTACACGCTCGTGGTCGACGAGCCGGCTGAGCGCGAAGACGGCAGCGTGATCACCGACACCGACGTGCGCCGGCGCCTCATGGAGAAGAAGTTCGAGAACGTCGTCTTCGAGTCGAGCAAGGAATGGATCCGCTGCACCGCCGACGACGTGAAGACGGCGATCGCCGAGCTGCGCAATGGCACGCGGTACGAGGGCACGCACCACGCGACCTTCGGGATGCGCGCCGAGCAGGCATCGGCCGTCGAGAAGACGCTCGAGTACTTCGCGGACATCTGGAGCAAGGACGCCGACGCCGTGCCCGAGTTCCTCTGGAACGCGAAGATGCGGTTCGGCAAGACGTTCACGACGTACCAGCTCGCGAAGCGCATGAACGCGAAGCGCGTGCTCGTCATGACGTTCAAGCCCGCGGTCGAAGATGCGTGGGACACCGACCTGAGGACCCACGTCGACTTCGATGGGTGGCAGTATCTGTCACGCAAGACCGGGGGAGACCCGGCATCCGTCGATCATGATCGCCCGCTCGTGTTCTTCGGCTCCTTCCAAGACCTCATGGGCCGCGACGGCGCGGGCAACTTCAAGCCGAAGCACGCATGGTTGACCGAGCTGTCGTGGGACCTCGTCGTCTTCGACGAGTACCACTTCGGGGCCTGGCGCGACGCGGCAAAAGAGCTGTTCGAAGGTGAAGAACTCAAGGCGCAGAAGAAGGCGACCGAGGACGAGTTCAGCAAGGACCTCGCGACGTTCGCCGAGAATCTCGAAGAGACGGGCCTCGATGAGGACGCCTTCGTGCCGATCAGGGCGCGCTCGTATCTCTACCTCTCCGGCACGCCGTTCAAGGTGCTTAAGGAGGGGCGGTTCATCGAGGAGCAGATCTTCAACTGGACCTACACCGACGAGCAGCGCGCGAAAGCGGCATACGCCGTCGAGCATCCGGATGAGCCGAACCCCTACGCGGCCCTGCCCGAGATGCGGCTGCTGACCTACCAGATGCCCGAAGAGCTCATCGCGATCGCCAGTCAGGGCGAGTTCGACGAGTTCGACCTCAACGCGTTCTTCGAGGCCACCGGTACAGGGACGGATGCCCGCTTCGTGCACCAGGACGACGTGCAGAAGTGGCTCGACATCATCCGCGGGCAGTACGCGCCGAGCCAGGTCGACTACCTCAAATCCGGCACGCGTCCACCCTTCCCGTACTCCGACACGCGCCTGCTGCCGTACCTGCAGCATTCCATCTGGATGCTGCCGCGCACGGCGTCGTGCGCCGCCATGGCGAACCTGCTCGCCGAGCCGCACAACACGTTCTGGCACGACTACCGTGTCGTCAACGTCTCGGCGCCGGGGGTCGGCGTCGGCCTCGACGCACTGCCCCCGGTGCGCCGGGCCATCGGCAGTGGGTTCGACACCAAGACGATCACCCTCACGGTCGGCAAGCTCACGACCGGCGTGACGGTGCCGCAGTGGTCGTCGATCCTGATGCTGCGCAACCTGCAGGCCCCCGAGACGTACTTCCAGGCGGCATTCCGTGTGCAGTCACCGTGGACCATCCGCAACCCGGACGGCGATGATCCCTCCCGCGAGGAGATCCTCAAGCCCGTCTGCTTCGTCTTCGACTTCGCTCCGACCCGGGCGCTGCGTCAGATGAGCGAGTACGGCGTGGGACTGGCTCCCGAGGAACGCAACCCCGAGAAGGCCGTCGAGGAGCTGGTGAAGTTCCTGCCGGTGCTCGCCTACGACGGTTCGAACATGACGCAGGTGGATGCCGGCGGGATCCTCGACATCGCGATGGCGGGCACCTCGGCAACGCTCCTCGCGCGCAAGTGGGAGTCGGCGATCCTCGTCAACGTCGACAATGCGACCCTGCGAAAGATCATGGACGACCCGGCCGCGATGGATGCCGTCATGAACATCGAGGGGTTCCGCGCGCTCGGCGCGAACGTGTTCGAAACTGTCGTCAACAAGAGCGAGTCGGTCAGCAAGACCAAGAAGGAGAAGGGCGACGACCTCACCCCCTCCGAGAAGAAGGAGCTGAGCGCGGAAGAGAAGGAGTACAAGTCCAAGCGCAAGCAGATCCAAGAGAAGCTGATCAAGTTCGCGACGCGCATCCCCGCGTTCATGTATCTCACGGACTACCGCGAGAACACGCTGTACGACGTCATCACGAAGATCGAGCCCGACCTCTTCAAAGCCGTCACAGGGCTCACCGTCGACGACTTCAACCTGCTCGTCGGGCTCGACGTCTTCAATGCCTCGCACATGAACCAGGCCGTGTTCGCGTTCCGCCGTTACGAGGACGCCTCGCTGTCGTACACCGGCATCGCCACGAACGGCGGTCGCCGGCGGGTCGGGCTCTACGACACGGTCGTCGCGCTCGAGGAGGCGTAGTCGCGTGGCAGGGCAAGAGGACTCGGAGATTCGCGCCGCGCTCCGGACATGGCGTGAGGGCCTCGTCGGCCTCACACGGCAGAGCCGTCTGGTCAAGTTCCGTGCCACGAAGACCTCGTCGCTGCTGATCGACTCTCCCGATCCGGATGCCGTCCTGCAAGCGCTGCGATCCGGCGACCCGCATCCCTTCCGAGGCGACCCTGTGTCGATCGTCGAGGACCCAGTGCCCGCTGACGACGAGGAGCGTGCGGAGGAGCCTCTCCTCGGAGATGCCTTCCACTCGCCTCGCCCCGACAACGAGATCGGGCCCGTGGTACGCAACCTCATGCGTCGCGCGACCGCGGAGTTCCTCGATCGGGGACTGTCCGTCCTGTATGTCGCGTTCGGCATGCTGGACTGGCGCGACGAGGACGGCACCGCGATGGTGTCCCCGGTCCTGCTGGTCCCGGTTCAGCTCCTCCCGGACGGGCCTAGAGCGACACCGAGAATCACGCTGGGCGAGGACGACCCGGTGG
>Ga0160450_100702_pt1 | contig 17205 bp, 20 predicted proteins | sample HID1975K_E1MG_FD_108257 | JGI IMG/M metagenome (GOLD analysis project Ga0160450, IMG submission 108257) | Enriched soil microbial communities from UW Madison campus, WI, USA - HID1975K_E1 MG | ecosystem: Environmental > Terrestrial > Soil > Unclassified | place: USA: Madison, Wisconsin...
GTTCAGCCGTGCGCCGCCGGCGCGGAGCTGCTCGATCGCCGCGCCGAGCTTCTCGGGGCGCGCGTCGACGACGAGGTGCCCCACCATCTCGCGCAGCACGCGCCGGGCGATGGGGACGACCGGCGAGGGCAGGACGGGCGCCATCGCACCGCCCACGCGAACGGCCGAGCGCAGATACCAGGGCAGGAACCCGGGGACCAGCGGTGCGACGCGGTGCAGATGCGACGCCGCCGCCGACAGGCTCTCGGGACGCATCACACCGTCGACGAAGCCGATCGTGAAGGGCAGCCCGTTCGGGTCCTTGAGCACGCCGGCGAGACGTTCGGCCGCGGGGTCGGCCTCGACCTCTGCGCTCTCGGCCGTCCAGCGCTGCGCCAGCGCGACGGCGGCATCGACGAGTCGGCGCTCGGTATCGGGATCCCTGCGCACTTCTTCCACTTCTTCGTTCACCTCTGCGTTCACGTGTGTGACTCCAGCCTGCACCTCTTCGTGCGCGATCGGCTCGACATGTGCCATGAGGTCAAGGGTGCGGCATCCATTCATTCACGAAAAGCGAGCATCTATGATCTGTATCGTTCGCTTCTGTCGATGGGATGCCGGTGTTCGAACTTCGCCGTCTCAGGCTGCTGCACGAGCTCGCGCTGCGCGGCACGCTGGCCGCGGTCGCGGAGGCGCTGTCGTACAGCCCGTCGACGATCTCGCAGCAGCTCGCCCTGCTGGAGAAGGAGGCGGGCGTCGCGCTGCTCGCGCCGGACGGTCGCCGCGTGCGCCTCACCGAGCACGGGCGCGTGCTCGCCGCGCATGCGGCACGCGCGCTCGATCTCGACGAGCAGGCCCACGGCGAGCTCGAGTCGCTGGCGCCGGGCCTCGCGCCCGTGCGGGTCGCGGTGATGCAGACGGCGACGCTCGCGCTGCTGCCGGCCGCGCTCGGGCTGCTCGCCGAGCGCGCCCCTGGGCTGCGGGTCGAGCTCGTCCAGCTGCCGCCCGAGGAGGGACTGTTCGAGCTGACGGCGCGCGGCGTCGACCTCGTCATCGCCGAGCAGTACCCGGGGCACACCCGTGCGCACGTCGGCGGGCTTGAGCGCGAGGTGCTCGGCACCGATCCGATCCGGCTGGCCGTCGCGCCCGGTGACCCCGCTCGCTCGATCGACGACCTCATGGAGCGGGCGTGGGCGATGGAGCCCGCCGGCACCGCGGCACGGCAGTGGGCGGTGCAGCAGTGCCGCGCCGCCGGCTTCGAGCCGGATGTGCGGTTCGAACTCGCCGACCTCACCGCCCACGCCCGCCTGGTCGCGGCAGGGCAGGCGGTCGCCGTGCTGCCCGACCTGCTGTGGTCCGGCGTCCCCGCTCCGGTGACCCTGCTCGACCTGCCCGGGCGGCCCACGCGCGAGGTCTTCCTGGCGCAGCGGACCGCCTCACGCGGACGCGCCGGGATCGCCGAGGTCCGCCGCGCGCTGCGCGATGCCTTCGCCGTCACTCGCGGTGATCCCGGCCCCTAGGCTGGGCAGGTGTCCGAGCCCCCCGTCGCTGAGCGCACGCGTGCGCGCCGGCGCCGGTTGACGTGGCTCCGCGCGGCCGGCGACCGCGTTCCGACGGCGTGGTTCGCGGCGATCGGGACGGGTGTGTTCCTCCTCGCCACGGCGGCCTTCGGCGGACTCGCGACGGCGGCCGAGCCTCCGCTGGCGCAGCTCAGGCCCGGCACGACCCACGTGAACGACATGCGCTCGCTCACGGTCGAGCGCGCGGTGCTCATCGACGAGCTGCCCGGGTCGGGGACCTCTCCCGACAAGGGCGAGCGGGTGCTCGCGATCGTCGTCGACGTGGAGAACCACTGGACCGAGCCGCTCCGCCCCGAGGGCACCGGCAGCGTCGCGGAGTCGTTCTCGGTCGCCGGCCTCGACGAGCCGTCGTCTTCGGCGCGCATGGACGACGCGACAATCGGCCCCGTGCTGCAGCCGGGAGTGCCCGCCCAGGTGGTGTACACCTGGGCTGTCGACGCGGAAGACTTCGCCGCGGGCGATCACCTCGTCGTCACGCTCAACGATCTGTCGCTCTACACGGGATCGTTCGTCACGAGTGGCACGAGTTGGCAGGATCCGACGCCGTCCGCGACGATGACGCTCGTCATCAAGGACGTCGGGGCGGGCGTCGATGCGGAAGCCGGCGATGAAGGCTGATGCCCCTCCCGTGACGGCCGCGCCCGCCGCTCGCCGCCTGCCGATGTGGGCGGCGTGGACGATCGGCATCGGCTGCGTGGTCATCGCCTGGTTCGTCGCGCTCGTGACGCCGGATGCGGATACGGCGCAGGCCCCGTTCGTCGTGTCGGCCGCAGTCGGAGAGTCCGCGACGGGTCGGAACATCGAGGTGACCGTCACCGACGTCCGCCGGGCTGAGCATGTCGCGGCCGGAGGCTGGTCGGCCGAAGGCAACTGGGTCGTGGTCGACGTCGAAGCGGCCTCGGTCCTGTCCGAAGTTCAGCTGAATCGCGCGGTACTCGTCGTCGACGGCACGCAGTTCAGCGCCAGCGAGCGGCCGGACTCGATCCGGCAGGCCTCACTGACCGCCGGCATCCCGCTGTCGGGCAGCCTCGCATTCGAGCTCCCGGAGGGCCTCGACGCGGGCGATGCGAGCCTGGAGATCGCCCTCGCACCCCGGGGCGACACCCGGCTGGACTCGATGATCGTGCTCCCCTTCGAGCTCGCCGAGGTGGCCGAGGTGGGCGACACCGAACTGCTCGCGACGGAGTGGACGAACCTGTGACCGGCTGGTGGCGCTCCAACGCGATCGCGCTCGGCGCGATCGTGCTGCTCGTGCCCGCGACATACGCCGCGCTGACGTGGAACGAATGGTCCGCGATTCTCCAGAGCAGCGACAGCCGACCGATCGCGCTGGAGCCCGGGGACACGCTCGAGTACGCGGGCGCGACCATCGGTCCCGTGACGAGCACGTACTCAGAGCTCCCCTCGGCACCGCGCGGCACCAAGATCGTGACCGTCACGGTGAAGATCGACCCCGGCGGCCCGCCGATCATCTGCGACGCTCCAGTGCTGCACGAGAGCGGCGCCGACCCGCGCGAGTGGAAAGCGAGCAGCGACCTCGGCCGCGACTGGGACCCCGACCTGCGGACTTTCTGCAGCAGCGAAGAGACCGGGCCGTACCAGCTGGACCTCGACTACCTGGTCCCCGACGACGCGTCGGGTCCGTTCACCCTCGAGCTGGGATCGGCGGCCGGCCGGCCGGAGTTCGTGAGCGCTGTCGTCGACCCCTGATCCGCGGGGGCCGCCGCCGGGAAGGTGGGGGACGCGGCATCCACACCGCCGCCGGGCTCGGCCTCGCGCGACCGGAGACGACCGATGACGCCGTCATACCCGCCGGCGACAAGCACGATGCGCACGGGCTCGATGAGGACTGGGGCGATCAGGAAGATGAGCTCGTCGTTGATCATCCAGAAGTCGTTGAGATCCTGCGGCCCGAACGCACGCGGGATGGCCATCTCGAGCACGCCCTGCAGTCCGAGCAGCAGGGTGTACAGCAGCACGAAGCCGCCGATCAGCACGGGGCCCGCGCGCCACATCAGGACGAGCGCGTTGCCGATGGGGGTGAAGCGTCCGGTGAAGTCGCTCCACAGGTCGCCGAGTCGCGCGCGAAGCCGCGCGGGGAGAGAGCGGTAGCGCGCGCGGATGAGGCGGCCGACGTCGCCGCCGACGTGCTCCGTGGATATCGCCTCCGGGGCGACCGCTTGCCCGTAGAGCACGCCGGCGATGGTCAGCCAGGCGACCGGGAGCAGGATGATCCCACCTGCCTCGCCCAGCAGCCATTCGACGCCGCCCCACACCCAGCCGAACGGCACGAACACCGATTCCATCGCCGTACGGACGTCGCCGAGCCACACCATCCCCTGGCGCGAGGCCACCCACGACGAGATGGCTCCCACGACGATCGAGATGACGACGGCGGCGAAGTAGACCCAGACGGCCTCGAGATACGCCGCGAAGACGCCGAACCAGCGCGGCAGCCGATCCTTGTAACGCTTGAGCAGCCACCGGAGCACGTACGCCACGATCACGATCGCCACCGTGATCGGCGTGAGCGTGAGCTCGCCGGCCAGGCCGTCGCCGCCTGCCTCGGGGCCGCCGAACGCCTCGGCGAGGTTCCGCTCCGTCGTCAGCTCCAGCACGCGCGACGAGTACGCGACGGCATCCTCGCGCAGATACCCCCACGCCGCGTAGAACGCGAAGAACGGCAGGATGCCGGCCATCAGCGCATCGACGAACTCCCGGCGCCGCGTGGCGCCGTCGGCCGGCAGCGGGGCGATCGCGCGCAGCTGGCGCATGCCGTCGCGGAGCACGAGGAACATCGCGACGAGCGCGACGAGTCGCACGAGGACGGCGACGGGGAGCAGCAGCGAACCGGCGACCGCGTTGTACGAGCCGAGCCATCCGGCGACCTCGATGACCCCATACCGGGCGAGGATCGCGCCGAGGTAGAGCGCCAGCAGCACCGGCCAATGCCGCCACAGCAGGCGGCCGGCGGTGCGCAGCACGTCGAGCACGTCGGTCACCCGCTTTACGCTAGCGGGCGCCGCGCCCGCCCCGGACGTACGACGAGAAGCGGCCGCGCCGCGAGGCCCCCGGCCGCGGCGCGGCCGCGGTCAGGGACGCTCGGAGCGCGTCGGCGGCTGGGCCGTCACCTCATCGGCGGCGACCTCGTCTCGGGTGCGCGCCGCGGTGGTCGCGTCTGTCCGCCCATCGACGCCGTCGTCGTGCAGGTCGTGGCCGTCGACGCCGCGGTCGGCCGCGGGCGCGACGCGCTCGCTGTCGGCGTCTCGCGCGGCCGCGGGCGCCGCCGCGGCGCGATCGTCGTCGACGTACGGGTCGACCGCGTCGGCCTCGCGAAGCGTCGCCGCCCGTCGCTCGCGGAGCTCGGCGGCTTCATCGCGGTGCTCGTCGATGGTCCCGGCACGACGATCCGCGTCGATCGCCGCCTCGGCCGCGCGCGCCTTCGCCGCCTCGGCCGCAGCAGTCGCCGCGGCCGCGTCGGCCTGCGCACGCGCTGCCTGGGCCTCGTGCTCACGCGCGGCGAGCTCGGTCTCGTGGGCGTCGGCACGCATGCGCTCGGCCCGGTCGTGCTGGTGCTCGAGCCGCCGCGTCCTGCGGCCCCGCGCGGTCAGCAGCAGGGCGACGATCACGACCGCGAGCACGATCGCGATGCCGACGATGATCCAGATGAGAGTTGTCGTGTCCACGGCCTCTTCTCCCTCCGGCGCCGGCTGGGGTACCGGCGCCACCTCAGCCAGCGAATCGCCATCCGCGCGCGCCGTACAACCCGTTGCGCCGACGCCGTCGTTGCGCTAACCCCCGGGGCGGGCCGCCTCGTCCCCGGGGGTGGTGAGGCCCAGATCGCTTCTTCTCGCGACCGGGTGCCGGGCTTAGGATGAGGAGGCTCGCCGGCGCCGTTCCCCCATCCCCGCGCCTTGAAGGGCCCGCGTTGACAGATATCCCCCGCCTCGCCTTCGATGGCGACCCGTCCCGCGACGAAGCAGAGCTGCTGCGTCTGCGGGAATGCTCGACCGAGCCGATCCGGATGATCGGACGCATCCAGTCGCACGGCGCGCTGTTCGGTGTCGACGAGCAGACCGGCCGCGTCGTCGTCGCGAGCGAGAATGTCGGGCATTGGCTCGGCCGCGACCTGCGGGAGGCCGAGAGCGCCGCTCTCACCTGGGCTCTCGACCACGGCCTCGCCGTCGACCCGGTGCGTGCCGAGTTCGAGGGCGTGACGTACGACGTCATCCCCCACAGCGGGACCTCGCCGAAACTGCTCGAGTTCGAGCCGGTGATCCCCGGACTCGACTATGTGCGCACCGGCGTCGTCGGCGCCATCCAGCGCCTGGCGACCATCTCCGATCCCGACGAGCTGCGCCGCCAGGCAGCGCGCGAGATCAAGGCCGTCACGGGCTACGACCGGGTCATGTGCTACCAGTTCCATGAGGACGGGCACGGGCGCGTCGCCGCCGATGAGCGGGAACCCGACATGGAGTCGTACTTCGACCTGCACTTTCCGGCGTCGGACATCCCGGTGCAGGCGCGGGCGCTCTACCTGGAGAAGCGCTCGCGGGTGATCGCCGACACGGAGGATCCGGGCCTGGCGCTCCAGACGCTCCTGCCCGAGGAAGCCCCGGTGGATCTCGGCCCGTCCGAGCTGCGTGCGGCATCGCCGCACCACCTGCAGTTCATGCGGAACATGGGTCAGGCGTCCACGGTGTCCCTCAGCATCGTCGATGGCGACCGCCTCGTCGGCATGTTCACCTGCGCGCACCGCACGACCCGTCGCCTGCCGGTGCTGCTCCGGCGCGCTCTCGAAGTGCTGGCGACCCACGTCGCCACGCAGCTCGCCGCCGCAGAGCAGATCCGGCGACTGCGACGGCAGCTGGAGGTGCGCGAGCGACGCATCGCCCTGACGGCCCCCATCTACGGACGATCCGAAGTGGCCTCGGTGCTCATGACGGGGCCGCGCACCGTCCTCGACGTCGTCCCCGCCGATGGAGCGCTGCTGCGGCTCGACGGACGGGTGACCACCGTGGGCGTCGTGCCGCCGCCGGACCGGCTCTTCGCCGTCGTCGACGAACTCGGCGCCGGCCGCTCCATGTGGGAGGCCCTGCCGCTGGAGCGTCCCGAGCTCGCGATCGAGGTTCCCGGCGTCACCGGTCTTCTCGTCGTCCCGCTCGGAGGAGACGGCGACGGGCTCGTCTTCGTCCGCAGTGAAGTGGCCCGGACGGTCGACTGGCTCGGCGATCAACGGCCAGGAAACCGCGACACCCCCCTCTCGCCGCGGCGCTCCTTCTCGGCGTGGCGCGAGAGCGTCACCGGCCGGAGCCTGCCGTGGGGCGAGCATGCCCAGGACGCCCACGACCTCGGCGAAGACATCCGCGCCGCCATCGTGGCGCGCACGCAGGCGGAGCTGGCCGAGCTCGCGCTGCGCGATGCGCTCACGGGGCTCCACAATCGCCGGTTCCTCGACGACCGGCTCGAGGGACTGCTGGAGGGCCCTGAGAAGCCTGTCGCCGTCGTGTTCCTCGACCTGGACGACTTCAAGCTGGTCAACGACACCCACGGCCACGAGGTGGGCGATGCGGTCCTGGCGACCGTGGGACGGCGATTGACCGGCGTCGCCCGCACCTCGGACGTGGTGGTGCGGCTGGGCGGCGACGAATTCGTCATCGTGTGCATCGACGCGGGGGCCGACGAGGCCGCGGCCGTGGCCGGCCGCGCTCTCGGGGTGCTCCGCGAGCCGATCGTGGTCCGCGACCTCGTCGTCGGCGTCAAGGCATCGGCAGGAATCGTCGCCGCCGCGAGAGGCATCTCGCCCAGCGAGCTGCTGGATGCCGCCGACGCCGCCATGTACCGCGCGAAGCGCGACGGCGGCGGACGCGTCTCAGTGTGAGGAGGGCTCCGGTTCGGGGACGATCCGCAGCCCGCCCGAGGAGTTCGCGGTGTCGACGAGCTCGTGGAGCCACAGCCGGTTGATCTCTGGCATCGGCCCGTCGTACTCGAAGCGCAGCTGGGTCACGGGTGAGATCCACATGGACTGTCGAGCGGACGTCTTCTCGTCGACGATCGCGAACGACAGGTTCTCACGGCGGCGGAGCTTGGCCAGGATGACGAGCTCGATGTGCGCCAGCGTCCGGTCGTCGAGGGTGAACGGCGCCGAGGGCGAGCCGTAATGAAGTGTGCCCACCCCCTGATCCTACGGGTGTCGGGCCCGCGCTACCCTGGACTGCATGGCGATCGTGAACCGGCTCACCGTGGATGGACGCGACTACTTCCTCCCTGACCCGGTCACGGAGCTCAAGGGGAAGATCCTCGAGGCGATCAAGGCCGGCGGCGGCTACGTCAACGTCCCGCCGCTCCGCGGCGGTCCGGGCGTCGACATCCTCTTCTCGCCCGGGATGCCGGTGACGTGGTCGCAGTTCGAGGTCGGCGACTCCGCTCCGCCGGCCGACGAGCCGGGCGACGACAGCGCCGACTTCGACCTCTGAGTCGTCGCCGCGCCGGCGGCCGACCGCAGCGCGCGCTACGCGTGACGCAGGAGCTCGTCCATGGCGTCGGCGGCCATCGGCGCGCCCCACAGGAACCCCTGACCACGGCGGCAGCCGCGACTCACCGACCGCTCGAGGTCGGCGACCGTCTCGATGCCCTCGGCGACGACGCGCCAGCCATGGTCCGCGCTGGTCTCCACCACTGCGGCGATCGCGTCGTCGGCGGCGGCATCCGTGCGCTGGGTGAGTGACCGGTCGATCTTCACCTCGTCGATCGGCAGCAGCTCCAGCATCCCGACCGTCGTGTCGCCGGCGGCGAAGTCGTCGACCGAGATCGTCACGCCGACCGCCCGCAACGACTCGATCGCCGCGAGCATGGGTGGGCGCAGCTGCGGAGACGGGGCCTCGGTGATCTCCACCGTCACCGCGCGCGGGTCCAGGTCGAGCTCGTCCAGGCGGGCCACGACGACCTCGGCGTAGCCCGAGGAGAAGTGCGCCGGCGACGCGTTGACCGCGAGCCCGACGTCGTGGCCCGCCTTCCTCCATTGGGCGATCCGTGCCGCCGCACGCGAGAACACGTGCGCATCCACCTGGTCGAGGAACCGTCCCTGCTCGGCGAGCGGGATGAAGACATCCGGCGGGACGGCCCCCAGCACGGAATGATCCCAGCGACAGAGCGCCTCGAGCACGACCGGGCTGCCGGCCGACGGCACGTCTGTCGCCACGGGCGCGAGGTCGTACTGGCCCTGGAAGGCGATCGAGAGCTCCCCCGCGGCGAGGGCTCCGCGCAGATCTTGGGTGAGCTGGGCGGAACTGAGCATGAGACCACCTTCATCAAACGACGCCACACACGCAACAGCAGACAGACGGGGCCCCGATGCGTATAATGGCGCGCTCGCCCGATCCGGCACGGCTGCTCCCGCATCCCCCGGGGTCGGGGCTACTGTAGGTGCGATGGGCACGCTCACCTACGACTCCCGCGTCACGACCTCGTTCGACGACCGCATCCTGGCGCACCTGCAGGCTGTCATCTGGGCGAAGCTTCGGCGAGGCGAATCGTTCCCTTTCACCTGGACCGACCCGGCGCGCAGCGGTCTGGGACGCACGTCGATCTGGCTCAGCCCGAGCGTCTCTCTGACGTTCGAGTACTTCGGTGGTCGCGCGCCGCGCCTGAACCCGGCCTGGGTCGAGGCGCTGACGAAGTCGGCGAACTCCCCGGGCGGCCTGCTGCTCGTCCCCGAGCCCGAAGGCCCGGCGGCGCCCGCAGGCGCGAGATAGCCGCCCCCTCCTCCACCTGTCAAGCCCCGCCGCGCCGCAGCGGAGGCGACCTAGCGTCGAAGCATGACGCAGCACGTTCATGACCTGGACACCGGCTCGGCCGTCCGCTGGACGAGCCCCGAACGCGGTGAGTGGACGGCCGACCGCAACGGCACGGTGGTCGGCGAGATCCATCGCGACGCGGGCCGCTACGTGGCCACGCGCGGACGGCGGACGCTGGGACGATACCGTTCCCTCGACGCGGCGCTCGAAGCCGTCGACCAGCGCGGCCCGTCGACGCTCGAGCCGAGCCGCGCCTGGGCGGTCATGCTCGTCGGCATCAACGTGGGCATCGTGACGGCGATCTCACTGGTGGCGACCGCCATCCTCCGCTGACCGACGAGCCGCCTTCAGTCCCAGAGACTGGGTGCTGCGGCTCGCGTCGACGGCAGCGCGGCGCCGTCCGCCCAGTCCGAGACCCAGTCGGGCAGCGGCGGCAGATCGTCGGGGCGGCCGAGCGCGGCGAACAGCTCCTCCGTGTTCACGACTCCGCCGCTCTTGCGCAGGAATCGGGCGCGCACGATCATCTCGGCGTAGACCTCGCCGCCGACCACGGCACGGTGGATCTGGTAGACCGCCTTGTCGTCGTGGCCGTACAGGCGGGACTCGACCGTGAAGCGCTGCCACAGCTGCAGCGACTTGCGGAATGTGACGGTCTCACTGGCGACGACCGCGTACCAGTCGCGTTCGGCCATGGCGTCCCACAGACCGGTGCGGATCAGCAGGTCGAACCGGCCGAGGTCGAACAGCGAGGCGTAGCGCCCGTTGTTCATGTGCATCAGCAGGTCGATGTCGGTCGGCAGCGTGGTCAGCCGCACGCGCCCGACGGAGCGAGGAGGGATCGGTCCGCGGCGGCGCAGCATCGCCTTGGCGCGCAGGATCGTCAGCAGGGTCCGCCACCACACGTTCACGAGGTGCGATCGTAGCGATCGTCGACGCCGTTGCCGATTCGGTTGCCGATTCCTACAACGGCGGTGGCGGCATCCCCTCGACATCCACAGATGGGGAAGCGGACCCCGCACGCGCTCTGATATCAATTCGGGGTGACCGACACCGCCCCCGACATCGTCGCCCCGCTCGCCGTGCAGGATGCCGGCGAGCTGCTCACCCTTCAGCGCGCGGCGTACGCGAGCGAAGCGCAGATCTACCGCGACCCGTTCCTGCCGGCGCTGACGCAGACGCTCGACGAGCTCACCGCCGAGCTGCGGGGCCCCGGACTGGGACTGCGGTCGTCGGGACGTCTCATCGGGGCGGTGCGCTGGCGCGTCGACGGCGGCGTCGCGCACATCGGCAGGCTGACCGTCGCCCCGGACCTGCAGGGCCGTGGGATCGGCACGCGGCTGCTGCGCGCCGCCGAGCAGGCAAGCGGCGCCGGCCGCTTCGAGCTGTTCACCGGGCACTTGAGCGAGGCGAACATCCGTCTCTACGAGCGAGAGGGCTACCGCGTCGACCGCCGCGAGCCGCTGCACGCCGGCGTGGACCTCGTGTACCTCGTCAAGACGGCGTCGAGCTGATGACGGCCGCGCCGGCCGCCCGGGCGACACGGCGCGGCATCCCGTCGTCACACGTCGTTCACCGGGCGTTCGCGCGATTTCACGTCTCGCGGCGACCCGCGTAGAGTCTCGCCCATGGAAGCCGAAACCCAGACCGACATCGTCGTCCGTCCGGTGCGCGACGTCGACGCCGAGGCCCTCGGGCGCGTCCACGCGACGTGCTGGCACGAGACTTACGACCACCTGATCAGCAAGGCCGCCCTCGAAGCGGTCTCACCCAAGCGCCTCGCCGAACTGTGGACCCACTGGGCCGTGCAGGGCCCCGAGTTCAAGATGTTCGCCGCGCTCGTGAACGGCGAGATCGTCGGGTTCGCGGGCTCCGGCCCCGCCCGAGACAAGGACGCGCCGCGGTTCCGCGAGCTGTACTTCATCTACCTGCTCGACGCGCACCACGGCACCGGAATCGGCCAGAAGCTCTTCGACGCCGTCGTCGAGCCCGCCGAGGGCCTGTACCTGTGGGTCGCCGACGACAACCCCCGAGCCCACCGCTTCTACGTGCGCAACGGTTTCACGCTCGACGGCGCACAGCACACCGAGCCCTTCCTCGGTGAGACGCTCACCGAGGTGCGCTTCACGCGCTGACCGCCTGCACGAGGGGCGTGTCCGGTTCGCCGGGCGCGCCCTTCGGCGTTTCCCGGCGTCGCCTGACCCATGGCGACGGGGGATGCCGCCCGCCCGTGATCCCGCCGGCGCGGCGATCCGCGAGACTGGTCGCATGCCCCCTCGCACCGCGCTCACCGTCTGGCCGCTCGACGGCATCCCCGAGATCCAGGCCGGCACCGACCTCGTCTCCGTCATCGCGGACGCCGCCGCCGGCGACCTGCAGGACGGCGACATCCTCGTGGTGACCTCGAAGATCGTGTCGAAGGCGGAGGGCCGCTTCGTCGTCGCCGACGACCGCGAGGATGCCATCACCGCCGAGACGGTGCGCGTGGTGGCATCCCGGGTGACCCCGTCGGGCTTCACGACGCGCATCGTCGAGAACCGGCTCGGCATGGTGTCGGCCGCAGCGGGCGTCGATGCTTCGAACACCCCCGAGGGCACCGTGCTGCTGCTGCCGGCCGACCCGGATGCCTCGGCCCGGGCGATCGCGGGCGGCCTGCGCGAGCGGCTCGGCGTCGAGGTGGGCGTCATCGTGTCGGACACCCTGGGTCGCGCCTGGCGCGAGGGGCAGACCGACCACGCGATCGGCGCGGGCGGCGTCGAGGTGTTCGAGGACCTGCGGGGCGGCACGGACGCCGAGGGCCGCCCGCTCGTCGTCACGATGCCCTGCGTGGGCGACGAGCTCGCCGCCGCGGCCGACCTCGTCAAGGGCAAGGCGGCGCGGCGCCCGGTCGCCGTCGTGCGGGGCCGTGCCGACCTCGTGGGCCCGCTCGACCTCCCCGGCGCCCGTTCGATCGTGCGCCCGCTCGAGCGCGACATGTTCCGGCTCGGCGCCGACGAGGCCTATGCCGAAGGGTTCGCCGCGGGGGCGGCATCCACATCCACGGGCGAGGGCGGTGTCGGCGGCGCGGACTAGGGTGCAGGGGTGGCGATTCGCACCAGGAGCACACGCGGCAAGGGCGGCACGCAGGCGCCGTCGTTCGACTTCGACGAGGCGGTCGTCCTGGCCGACCTGACCCCGGGCGACGCCGACGCGTTCGACGTCTTCGACGGCGTCGCGTACCGCGGTGTCGCGCGCGAGGACTGGACCCTCGCGGTCGGCGACACCGTCGAGGCCTGCCGGTTCGACGGGCTCGATCTCGACTCATGGACCCTGCGCGGCGCGCACCTGCTCGAGAGCGTCGTCGCCGGTGCCAACGTTCCTGCGGTGTCGGGCGCGCGCAGTGGGTGGCGCGACGTCGAGGTGCGCGACAGCCGCTTCGGCTCGATCGAGGTGTACGACACCTCCTGGCGCGGCATCCGCTTCACGCGCTGCAAGCTCGGCTACGTCAATCTGCGCGCGGCCGAGCTGCTCGACGTCGCCTTCGTCGACTGCACGATCGACGAGATCGATCTGATGGATGCCTCGGCCCGCCGCGTCGCCTTCGACGGCAGCCGCATCGCCACGCTCAACGCCGCCGGTTCGCGGCTCACCGACGTCGACCTGCGCGGCGCCGAGCTCGGTCAGGTCGTCGGCCTGGAAGGGCTGCGCGGCGCGACCATCTCGATCGAGCAGCTGCAGCTCATGGCCCCGTCGCTGGCCGCCCTCGCCGGCATCACCGTCGAGGGCTGACCCGGCGGGGCGTCAGCGGCCCGACACCTTGCCGAACAGACGAGCGATCGGGGCGAGGACGAGCGGTCGCGCGGCGATCCAGGCCGCGGCGATCACCACGAGCGAGGCGACGAAGAGCCAGAAGCCGGTCCAGTTGTCGGCGTAGGCGTTCGGGTCGGTCGAGCCCTGTGCGGCGTACATGTGGTTCAGGTTGCGCAGCGCACCGGTCGCGAACACCAGGAACACGTGTACCGCGATGAACACGACGAAGTACAGCATGACCGGGAAGTGCACGGCGCGCGCCCACTCGACCGGGTACGCCTTGTTCAGCCCGGCGGCGTTCTTGGGCCAGATCCCCGACATGCGCACACCTGTGATCGCCGCCAGCGGTGCGGCGACGAACACCGTCGTGAAGTACGCCAGCTGCTGCAGCGCGTTGTAGTTCACCCACCCGTTCTCGGTCGGCCAGTCCAGCGACACATACTGCAGCGCGGCCGACAGCGCGTTGGGGAACACCTCCCACGACGTCGGGACGATCCGCAGCCACTGCCCGGTCGCGAACAGCAGGACGACGAAGATCACGCCGTTGACGAGCCACAGGATGTCGAGCGACTGGTGGAACCACAGGTTCAGGCTGATCTTGCGGCGCCCGTTGGTGCGCGGCGACCAGAACACCGTGGGCCGCTTCTCGGTGCGCACCGTGAGCCCGGTGCGGATGATGAGCACCATCAGGAACACGCTGAAGAAGTGCTGCCACCCGAGCCACGCCGGGAAGCCGACCGGCGCCCCTTCGGGCAGGTGGTACTCGCCCGGGAACGCCGCGAGGAAGTCCACGCCCCACGCGGTCGACAGCAGCCACCGCACCGCGAACACGGCCATCGCGGCCGCGTACAGCAGGCCGGCACCGCCGACGATCACCGCGCCGGCCCATTGGCCGCGGCTGAAGGGGCCGATCCGCGTGGGCTCGGGCTTGGGCTCGGGGCGGGTGCGAGCACCGGCCCCGGCCCATACCGTCCGAGGGAACGGCAGCGGCTGCGACAGCGGCACGCCCGACGGCGTCGCGGGCACGGCGGGGACGACGGATGCCGCCGCCTCCGTGACGGGCTCGGCCGGCGGTTGGGCGACCACCGCGGGTGCGGCGTCGGTCGCCGTCGGCGCGGCCGACGGTGCGAAGCCTTCGGGGGGCCACGGCTCGCCGCCGGGTGTGCGCGGCAGGCCGCGGCGCAGCGCGGTGGCGCCGGCCGTCGAAGCGGCCGCGGGTGGCGCGGCCGCGGGCTCGGGCGCGACGACGGCTGCCACCTCGGGTGCGGCCGTGGGGACGGGAAGCGGCGCCGGGGGCTCGGCCGGTGCCGCGGATACTGCCGCGGCAGCCTTCGCCGGAGCGGTGGATGCCGGCGGCCACGGCTCGCCGCCGGGTGTGCGCGGCAGGCCACGGCGCACTGCGCGACCCCCGGCTGCCACGGCGGCGTCTGCGCTCGTCGAAGGGGACACCGCGGACGCTTCGACAGGCTCAGCGACCGCAACGGGCGCCCCGTCGACCGCAACGGGCGCCCCGGTCCCTGAGCTTGTCGAAGGGGCCGCGACGGACGCTTCGACAGGCTCAGCGACCGCGGGCGGCTCAGCGACCACCGGCGGCTCAGCGACCACGGGCGGCTCAGCGACCGCGGGCGGCTCAGCGACCACGGGCGGAGCCTCTGCCGACGCCGCCTCGGACCCGCCGGGTGCGACACCCGCGGGCGGCCAGGGCTCGCCACCCGGCGTGCGCGGCAGTCCACGCCGCAGAGTCCCCCCGAATGTCGCCATGCGGGTTACGCCTTCTTCGCCTCGAGCGCGGCGATCAGCTGCGGCACCACCTGGAACAGGTCTCCGACGACGCCGAAGTCGGCGATCTCGAAGATGGGGGCGTCGGCGTCCTTGTTGATCGCGACGATCGTCTTCGCGGTCTGCATGCCGGCCTTGTGCTGGATCGCGCCCGAGATGCCGATCGCGACATACAGCTGCGGCGACACCGACACACCGGTCTGGCCCACCTGGTAGGTCTGCGGCACGTACCCGGCGTCGACGGCGGCACGCGAGGCGCCGACAGCGGCGCCGAGCACGTCCGCCAGCTGCTCGACGAGCGCGAACTTGTCGCCCGACCCGAGTCCGCGGCCGCCCGAGATGACCTTCGCGGCGCCGCGCAGCTCCGGGCGCGACGACGACACGACGGCCTCGTCGACCGACACCACCGTGGCCGCGCGGCGTCCCGAGGGGCGCACGTCCAGCTTCCCGACCTCGGCGTCGGCGACGGCCGCGGCGCGGGCGTCCACCGATCCCTGCCGGATGGTGATGACCGGCGCGCCCCACGTCACCGCGGAGTCGACGTTGTAGGCCCCGCCGTAGACGGAGTGATGCGCGACCACGCCCTCGGCGTCGCGCGAGACTCCGACGGCGTCGGCGGCGACGCCTGAGCGGTTGCGGGCGGCGAAGCGGGCGGCCACGTCGCGGCCCTCCACGGAGTTGGACACCAGCACGGCGTCGGGGCGCACCAGGTCGGCGGCGGACGTCAGCGCGTCCACACGTCCCGAGCCCAGCCCCTCGCCGGGAGCGGCGACCAGCACCGACGCGGCGCCGAGGGCCGCGGCATCCTTCGCCAGAGCCTCGTCGCCCACGATCAGGGCGACCGGCGTGCCGACCGACGCGGCGGCGCCGAGCACCTCGGCCGCGGACTTCGCCAGAGCGCCGGACGGGGTCGTGTCCAGCAGCACGAGGATCGAGTCGTCAGCGAATCCCATGTCAACCATTCCCTTACGCGAGCCGGTTCTGGATGAGGAACTCCGCGAGCTTCTCGCCCGCGTCGCCCTCGTCGACGATCTTCACGCCTGCCGTGCGCGGCGGCTTCTCGCTCAGCCCGATCACGATGGAGCGCGACGCGTCGGGATCGTGCGCGTCCACGTCGAGGTCGGCCAGGGTGAGCGTCTCGAACGGCTTCTTCTTCGCCGCCATGATGCCCTTGAAGTTGGGGAACCGTGCGTCCGGCAGCGCCTCGGTGATCGAGACGAGAGCGGGGAGGGATGCCGTCACGCTCACGGTCGCGCCGTCAGAGGCGCGCGTGCCCGAGACCTCGGTCTCGCCGATCTCGACGCTGCTGAGGTACGTGGCCGACGGCACATCGAGGATCTCGGCGACCATCGCCGGGACCACCCCGCCTGAGCCGTCGGTGGACTGGTTGCCCGCGATCACGAGGTCGAACCCGGTGCGCTGCAGCGCCGCCGCCAGCACCTCGGCGGTCAGTCCGAGATCGGCGCCCAGCAGGGCGTCGTCGACCACCTGCACCGCCGACGCGGCGCCCATCGCGAGGCCCTTGCGCACCGTCGCCGACGCCGACTCGGGCGTCATCGACAGCACCACGACCTCGGTGCCCGAGGTCTTGTCAGCGTACGACAGCGCCACCTCGAGCGCCCGCTCGCCGATCTCGTCGAGGACCGTCTCGCTCGCCGCACGGTCGGCGAGACCCGTCTCCAGCGACAGCTTGCGATCCCCGTACGTATCCGGGACTTCCTTGACCAGGACGACGATCTTCATGACGATCTCCTCACGCTAGGACGAGTCTAGAGGCAGACGTCCGTCGCGTCGAACTGAGTTCCAGCTTTACTGACACTGAGTGTCATCGGCTCGGCCACTGTCGCGAGTACGGTGGAATCAGGAGGTCGAGATGGCAGCACCGAAGCGTCTGGCGGTCGATCCGATCGCCGAGGCGAAGCGCCAATGGGTCGCCCACGGCTGGGAGCCTGCGGCTGCGGGCATGACCGCTGTCACGTCGATCATCCGCGCGCAGCAGTTGCTGTTCGCCCGCATCGACGCGACGCTCAAGCCGTTCGGGCTGTCGTTCGCACGGTACGAGATGCTGCGGCTGCTCGGGTTCACCCGGGAGGGACGGATGCCGATGGCCAGTGCCATCGCCCGCCTCCAGGTGCACCCCACGAGCGTCACCAACACCGTCGACCGCCTGACGCGCGACGGCCTGGTCTCTCGCGAGCAGCACCCGGACGACGGCCGGGCGGCGATGCTCGTGCTGACCGAGAGCGGCCGGGAGCTGGTGGAGCGGGCGACGGCGGCCCTCAACA
>Ga0160450_100708_pt1 | contig 16990 bp, 14 predicted proteins | sample HID1975K_E1MG_FD_108257 | JGI IMG/M metagenome (GOLD analysis project Ga0160450, IMG submission 108257) | Enriched soil microbial communities from UW Madison campus, WI, USA - HID1975K_E1 MG | ecosystem: Environmental > Terrestrial > Soil > Unclassified | place: USA: Madison, Wisconsin...
CCCGCCACCGTGACCGGCACCGTGGAGGTCGACGGGCTCGACACGCAGACCACGCCCGTCGCCGAGCTGAGCACCCGGGTCGGCATGGTCTTCCAGGACCCCGACGCGCAGCTCGTGACCGGCACGCTGCTCGACGAGGTGGCCTTCGGACCCGAGAACCTGCGGATGCCGGTGGCCGAGGTCCTCGCCCGCGCCGAGGCTGCGCTGCGCCGCGTCGGGCTGTGGGAGCGTCGCTCCGAGAACCCCGACCGCTTGTCGGGCGGCGGGCGTCAGCGCCTCGCGATCGCGTGCGCGCTCGCGATGGGCTCGCCTCTGCTCGTGCTCGACGAGCCGACCGCCAACCTCGACCCCGCCGGCATCGAGGACGTCTACGCCGCCCTGGCAGAGCTCGTCGCCGCCGGCGACCGGGCGATCCTGCTCGTCGAGCACAACCTCGACGCCGCCGTCGGCTTCGTCGACCGCGTCGTCGTGCTCGACCACGACGGCCGCCTGGCCTTCGACGGGAGCGTCGACGATGTGCTGCGCGGCCGTGCAGCCGACCTGCATGAGATGGGCGTGTGGCTGCCGGTCTCGGCGATCGCGGCGCTCCGCCTGCGCCGCGCGGGCTTCGTGCTCGACCCGCTGCCGCTCACGCCCGACGAGCTGCACGAGGCCCTGGAGGCCGAGGCCGGGCCGACTCGTTCGTCCCACGACGTCCCTTCGACAGGCTCAGGGACCACGCCATGGGCGTCGCTGGCGCCCGCCACCCCGGTCGCTGAGCCCCGAACCCCGGTCGCTGAGCCCCGAACCCCGGTCGCTGAGCTCGTCGAAGCGCCCGCCTCCCCCCTCATCTCGGTCCGCGGCCTCACGCTGCGCCGCGGACGCACAGAGGTTCTGCACGGCATCGACCTCGACGTGCCGCGCGGGGCGTTCGTCGCCGTCGTCGGCGCGAACGGCGCCGGCAAGACCTCGCTCATCCAGGCCCTCGCAGGCGTCGTCGCTCCGCCCAAGGGCACGGTGCACGTCGACGGGCTCGACGTCGGGCGTGCCGACGCGCGAACGCTCAGCGCGCGCATCGGGTTCGTGTTCCAGAACCCCGAGCACCAGTTCATCGCGCACACCGTGTTCGACGAGATCGCGCACGGGCTGCGGCTGCAGCACCTGCCAGACGACGAGGTGCGCACACGCACCGAGGCGCTCCTCGAGCGCTTCGGGCTGACCGACAAGTCCGAGAGCCACCCGTTCCTGCTGTCGGGCGGGCAGAAGCGCCGCCTGTCGGTCGGCACCGCGCTCGTGGCGGGGGCGCCGGTGCTCGTCCTCGACGAGCCGACGTTCGGCCAGGACCGCGCCCGCGCCGACGAGCTGCTGTCGCTGCTGGCCGAGCTCAACGCCGAGGGCACCACGATCGTCGTCGTGACGCACGACATGCAGCTGGTCACCGATCACGCCGACCGCACCGTCGTGCTCACCGACGGCCGTGTGCTCGCCGACGGCCCCACCGCCGACGTGTTCGCCGACGACGACCTCGTCCGGCGCGCCGGCCTGCGGCCGCCGCCGCTGCGGCGTGCCCTGCGGGGACTGGTGCGGCATCCCGAGCTGTCGCGCGTCGCGCGGCTCGCCGACCTTCCCGACGGCGTCGAGGCACCGGCGGGGGGTGCCGCATGACCGACGCGGGACCCATCACCGCGGCCACGGCGGTGCACCGCCCGGTGGATCCGTATGCGGCCCGGGCGGCGGCATCCCCGATCCGCTTCCTGTACGGACTGAATCCGCTGGCCAAGCTCGCGGCGCCGCTCCCGGCGATGGTGCTGCTGGTGTTCGTGCGGGATGCCGCCACCCCGGCCGCGTTCCTGCTGCTGGCGTACGCGGTACTGCTGGTGGGCGTGAACTTCACACGCCGGCTGGCCGCCGTGCTGCTGCTGGCGGTGCCCCTCAGCGCACTCGTGATCGGGTTCGGGTTCGCCCTGTGGACCGACGCGTCGCGCGTGGACCAGTCGGTCGTGGTGTGGCAGATCGGCGGCTGGACGATGTACGGCGGGGCCCTCGCGGTGGGCTTCGCGACCGGCCTGCGGCTGGCCGCCATCGTCGCGCTGACGCTCATCGCCGGGCTCTCGACCACAGGTCCCGACCTCGTGCGGGCGAGCGTGCAGCAGCTGCGCGTGCCGTACCGGATCGGGTACACGGCACTGGCGGCGTTCCGCTTCGTGCCCCGGTTCGGCCACGAGCTCGACGTCATCCGCCAGGCACACCGTGTGCGGGGCGCCCACGGCGGGCGGGGTCCGTTCGCCGCCGTCGCGCGCTGGTTCGGGTACATCGTGCCGCTGCTGGCAGGCGCCATCCGGCACGCCGAGCGCGTCGCGCTGGCCATGGACGCGCGCGCCTTCGGCGCCCACCCCGACCGCACCGAGCGGCACCTGGTGCCGTGGCGCGCGCGCGACACCGTGTTCGTCGTGGCGTTCTGGGCCGTCTCGGCCGCGCTGCTCGTCGCATTCTTCCCGTGGGGGCTCGCGTGACGCGCACCCGCCAGACCCTCGATCGAAACGGAGCAGCCTGATGGCCCCGGCCCCTCGACTCGTCAAGCCCGAAGCACCCGGTCTCGTGCACCTCACGGTGCTGCGCACCGCGCAGCTGTCGCCGCATTGGATCCGGGTGACCCTCGGCGGCGGCGAGATCGACCGCTTCCGCCCGATGGGCTACGACCAGTGGTTCCGCATCTTCCTGCCGCTCGGCGGCGATGAAGGCCTGGAGCGCATCCCGGCCAAGGCCAACAAGCTGTTCGGCTACCTCAAGTACCTCCGCATCCCCGACGGCGTGCGCCCCGTCATGCGCAACTACACCGTGCGCGCCTTCCGGCCCGCGACGGCGACGAAGGGCGCCGAGCTCGACGTCGATTTCGTCGTGCACGGCACCGCCGAGGACGGCACCGCCGGCCCCGCGTCGCGCTGGGCGCAGTCGTGCCAGGCGGGCGAGAGCGTCGTCGTGATCGACGAAGGCCTGTCGTTCAACCCCGACCGCGGCACGGACCGCGTCGTGCTCGTGTCGGACGAGACCGGCCTGCCGGCGATCGCGGGCATCTGCGCCTCGCTCCCGGCGGATGCGTCCGGTCTCGCGATCGTCGAGGTCCCCGCGGCTGACGACGCTCTCGGGTTCGCGCACCCGGCGGGCGTCACCGTGCGGTTCATCGTGCGCGAGCCCGACGTCAAGCCGGGCACCCTCGCACTGCAGGCGCTGCGCGACGCCGCGCTGCCGGCATCCCCGTTCCACGCCTACGTCGCCGGTGAGCAGGCCCTCGCCGCCGACGGCCGGCGTCATCTCGTCGCCGAGCGCGGCGTCTCGAAGGACCACGTGAGCTTCATCGGCTACTGGCGCGTCGGCGCCGCCTCGCCCGCCCCCAAGTCCCAGCGGGCGACCGCCGAGGCGCACTCGTGAGCCGGGCGACCACGGCGTACCTGCTCACGTGCGCGGCGATCGGCGTCGCGGGCGGCGTGATGCTGTGGGGTGCGACCGCGCTGTCGACGCTGCTGTTCGCCGTCGTGCCGTTCGTCTCGGTCGGCCTCGCCGGCCTGTGGCTCATGCCGGCCGTGATCGCCCTGCGGCTCATCGAGCGCCCGCTCGCCGGTCTGCTCGTCGGGCTCATCTCGGGACTCGTGGTGTTCCCGTACCTCGCGACCAACCTGTGGTGGGCGTTCTTCGCGGAGCTGCCGTTCCTGCTCGCGCTGTACCGCAGCTGGCGCACCTGGCAGTACTACGCGGGCGCGGCCGTCGTGGGCGTGCTGTACCCGATCCTGGCCGCGGTGTCGTTCGACCTCGCGTCGATGACGATCGGCGCCCAGGTCGGCTTCTTCGCGCTGTCGGTCGCGAGCTGCGTCGGCGGCACCGCGCTGGGCATCGTCATCGCCGACCGGCTGCGCAGGGCCGGCGTCGCGAAGCTCGCACGCCGCCGGGGCCTCGCCGGACGCGGCCTCGGTCGCGGCAGCGGTCCCGCCGGCCAGCACTGACGCGAACGTGGGATGCCGCCGCCCCTGCCCCTCGCGGGGGTCGGGGCGGCGGCATCCACCCTTCGACGGGCTCACGGACCGTCCGCGCTCTGGGAGCCTCGCGGGCTCAGGTCTCCGACAGCGCGGCGCGGGCGCGGGCCAGCGCCTCGGGGCCTGCTCCCGCCTGCGCGAGCGCGGCCAGCGCCGCGCCCACGATCGGCGGGGTCGACAGCCGCACGAGACGCGCGTGCGGCGCGACCTCACGGACGCCGGCGGCGATGCGGTCGTCGAGCAGCGCGTGACCGGCCGACAGGATGCTGCCGCCCAGCACGACCGGCACGGCACGATCGGCGAAGCCGAGGCGCGCGACGATGGCCCGTACGAACGCGACGACCTCGTCGGCCTGCCGTTCGACGAGGTCGACGGCCGTGGCATCGCCGTGCGCGGCGGCGGCGAACACGTCGGGGGTGACGGTGTACAGGTCGCTGTGCGGCCGCCGGCCGAAGTGGATGTCCTCGATGAGATCGGAGATGGATGCCGCCCCCAGCCGTTCCAGGATCAGCGGCGTGAGCGCGGTGCGGGGTCCGCGGCCGTCTGCCTCGCGGGCCGCGTGCCACATCGCCGCCGGGCCGATCCCGGAGCCGCCGCCCCAATCGCCCGACAGTGCGCCGAGCGAGTGGAACCGCACGACCTCGCCGTCGGCCCTGACGCCGAGCGCGTTGACGCCGCTGCCGCAGATGACCGCGACGGCGTCGGGCTCTTCGGTGCCGGCCCGCAGCGCCGCGAACAGGTCGTTGTCGACGACGACGTCGCCCTGCGCCCAGGCGCGGTCGGCGATCGCGTGACGGTACTCGTCGATCTCGACCGGCAGGTCGAGCCCCGACAGGAACAGCGACGTCTGCACGACCGGAGTGTCGCCGGCGACGCCGCGGACGAGCTCGTCGATCAGGTCGACCGACGCGGCGAGGCCCTCGAAGTGCGGGCTGCTCCCCCGGCCCCGGCGACGTCCGACGAGCGTGCCGTCGAGGGTGAGGGCGACGGCATCCGTCTTGCTCCCACCGCCGTCGACGCCGACGGCGAGGCCGGCGCTCACGACGCCCACGGCAGGAAGCCCGCGTTGGCGGCGAGCAGCAGGTCGGTGAGCTTCTCTGCGCGGTCGTGCTGCAGGACCAGCGGGTGGGCGCGCATCGCGCGCAGCACGCGGTCGCGGCCGCCGTGCACCGCGGCATCCAGCGCGAGCCGCTCGTACCCGGCGACGGCCGAGACGAGCCCCCGGATGTCGTCGTCGAGCGGCGCGATCGGGTCGGCGACGAAGCGGCCGTCGCGGAAGGTCGCGGGCACCTCGATCACATGATCGTCGGGCAGGAACGGCAGCGAGCCGTCGTTGCGCAGGTTCACGACGCGCGAGGGTGCGGCGGTGTCACGCATGGCGGCGAGCAGCTCGACGGCGGCCTCGGAGTAGAACGCGCCGCCGCGGCGCTCGAGGGCCTCGGGCTTCTCGTCGACGTCGGGGTCGGCGTAGAGGGCCAGCAGCTCGTTCTCGATCGCCCGCACCGCCGCGGCACGGGACGGCTCCACGAGCTGCGCGGCGAGCACCTCATCATGCGCGTAGTAGTAGCGCAGGTAGTACGACGGCACGACGCCGAGTCCCGACAGCAGGGCCGGCGCGAGGTGCACCTCGTCGGCGAGCGTGTCCAGCCCGTCGGCGAGCATCGACGGCAGCCGGTCGACGCCGTCGACCAGCACCGAGCGCTCCCACGTGAGGTGGTTGAGGCCGACGTGGCCGAGCGACACCCGCGACGGGTCGACGCCGAACATGCCGGCGAAGCGCCGCTGGAACCCGATGGCCACGTTGCACAGGCCGACGGCGCGGTGCCCCTCCGACAGCAGCGCCCGCGTCACGATGCCGACCGGGTTCGTGAAGTCCACGATCCAGGCGTCGGGCTTGGCGTGCGCACGCACGGCGTCGGCGATGCGGAGCACCACGGGCACCGTCCGCAGCGCCTTGGCCAGCCCGCCGGGGCCCGTCGTCTCCTGGCCGATGCAGTGCACGTCGTGCGGCCACGTCTCGTCCGAATGCCGGGCGTCCTGACCGCCCACGCGCAGCTGCACCAGCACCGCGTCGGCGTCGGTCACCCCCGCGACGAGGTTTGTCGTCGCGACGACGGTCGCCGGGTGACCGGCGCGTGACAGCATCCGCCGCGCCATCCCGCCGACCAGCGCGAGCCGCGACTCGTCCGGGTCGACGAGTGCGATCTCGTCGAGGGGGAGCACGTCGCGCATGCGGGCGAACCCGTCGATGAGCTCGGGCGTGTACGTCGACCCGCCGCCGACGATGGCCAGTTTCATGTCGTTCTCCTTGTTGGTTTTCGAGGGTGGATGCCGGCGCTCAGCCCTTGACGGCGCCCGCGGTGAGCCCCGACACGAGCTTCCGCTGGATGAGCAGGAAGAAGATCAGCACCGGGAGCGAGAAGATGACGGACGCCGCGATGGTGGCGCCGTAGTCGATCTGGTTGGACGTCGAGAACGACACCAGCCACACCGGCAGCGTGTAGTTCTGCTGCGACCGCATCAGCACGTACGCGAACAGGTAGTCGTCCCACGCGTTGATGAACGCGAAGATCGACGTCGCGACGATGCCGGGCGCGAGCAGCGGCAGCACGACCCGCACGATCGCCTGGAAGCGGCTGCAGCCGTCGATCATGGCGGCCTCCTCGAGCTCGATGGGCAGGTTCACGACGAACCCGCGCAGGTTCCACACAGTGAACGGCAGCACGAAGGTGAGGTAGGTCAGCACGAGGCCCGGCATGAAGTCGAGCCCGCCGATCTGGCGGAGCATCAGGTAGAGCGGGATGATCATCGCCGAGCCCGGGATCATCTGCACCGCGACCAGGACCACGAGCAGCGCCTTGCGCCCGAGGAACGTGAACCGCGCGGTCGCGACGGCCGCGCCGACGGCCACCACCATCGCCAGTACGACGGTGGACAGCGACACGGTGAGCGAGTTGCGGAGGTAGACGAAGAACTCGTCGCCGCCGAGCGCCCGCGTGAAGTTGTCGAGGCTGATGGGCCACGGGAAGAACTGCGGCGTCGCCGACAGCACGTCGCCGGGGGCTTTGAAGGCCGTCGCGAACATCCAGTAGACCGGGAAGATCATCACAACGAGGACGAGCATCGCGGCGACCGACGCCCACGTGCGAGAGCGGCGCGAGTTCATGAGATTTCTCCTTGCGCGGACAGTCGGCGGACGTACACGATCGCGAACGTCGAGAGGATGAGCACGGTGAGGATCGAGATGGCCGCACCGGCGCCGTAGTCGTTGGCGCTGAGCGCCTTGACGTAGGCGTAGATGGAGAGGGTCGTCGTGCCGCCGGCCGGACCGCCCTGGGTCAGCACCCAGAACGGCGTGAACGAGTTGACCGACCAGATGACCTGGAGGGTCGTGAGCACGCCGATGATCGGCGCCAGCATCGGCACGGTGATGTTGCGCGTGATCGCGCCGGCCCGCGCGCCGTCGAGCGCCGCGGCCTCGTACAGCTCCTCGGGGATCTGCGTCATGCCGGCGTAGAGGGTCAACGCGACGAACGGGAGGCCCTTCCAGACCACCATGACGATGATGATCGTCAGCGCCTCGAACGTGTTGCCGAACCAGTTGTGCGCCGACAGGTCGCCGAAGATCACGAGCCGCGTGAGGATCCAGTTCATGACGCCGTACTGCGGCTGGAACATCCACTGCCAGATGATCGCCGACGACACCATCGGCATCGCCCAGATGAGCACGAGCCCCACCAGGAGGGTCACCCTGGCCCAGCCTGCCGCCTTGCGCAGCAGCTGGGCCAGGCCGAACCCGGCCACCATCACGGCGAGCACCGTGACGATCGTGACGCCTGCGGTGCGCGCCAGCACCTCCCAGAACTGGGGGTCGGTGAGGACGCGCGTGTAGTTGTCGAAGCCGACCAGCGGCGCCTCACCCGTGAACAGCGACCGCGAGTCGAACCGCTGGAACGACAGCAGGATCAGGCGCGCCATCGGATACGCGAGGATCGCCAGGAGGATGAGGACGGCGGGCGCGATGAGCGCGTACGCCAGCCGCCGGTCGGCCCGCATCAGTTGCCCGTGCTGTTCAGGACGTCGGCCACGTGCGCGTCGTACGTCTTCGCGGCAGCCGCCGTGTCGTCGCCCGCTGCGATGCTCGAGAAGAACTGCTCGTTGTAGCGTTCGGTCTCCAGCGTCGCCCAGCCCGGCACCGCAGGGAGCGCCTTGTTGTACTTCGACGCCTCGACGCTCGCCTCGATGAACGGGGTCGCACCGCTCTCGGGCATGAATGCGGGCGTGATCGGCAGCTGGTTCTGCTCGAGCACGAGGCGCGTCTGGATCTCCTTGCCCGTGATGATGCGCAGCCACGCCTTGGCGGCCTCGGGGTTGTCGGTCGCGGCCGAGATGCCGATCGTCGACCCCGACACGATGACGGGCAGCGGCGTGCCGGTCTCGAACCCGGGCATGGGCATGAAGCCGAGCTGGTCGGCGAGCTCGGGGTTCTTCTCGACCACCGACGCCGGCTCCCAGCCGCGCGCCGAGATGATCGCCGTGCCGCCGTCGGCGAACACCTGCGCCTGGTCGGGGTTGTTGGTGTTGACGCCCACCGACGAGGGGGTCGAGCAGCTGTTCTGGAAGTCGCGCCAGGCCGCGAGGCCCTCCTGCGCCTCGGGCGTCGACAGACCGCCCTCCCACACGCCGTCGTCCTCGGCGGCGAGCTCGCCGTCGAGGGCGAACACGAACGGCGCACCCGAGAACCAGTACTGGCCGGGCATGTAGAAGCCCGAGAAGTTCGGCGTGCTGCCGAAGGTCTGGCTCAGACGTGCGCACACGTCCTTGAGCTCGTCGAGGTTCTGCGGCAGCTCCGTGATGCCCGCCTCGGCGAACATCGCCTTGTTGTACATGACGATCTTCGTGCCGCCGTACATCGGCACCGCGTACAGCTTGCCGTCGTACTCCGACGGCGCTGCGAGACCTTCGAGCCACGTGTCGGAGTCCTCGAAGCTGTCACGGTCGGCCGTGATGTCGAGCAGTCCGCCCGAGTAGGTCTGCAGCGGCGTCTGCGTGTTGCCCATCTCGACGATGTCGGGGCCGTTGCCCGACGCGAGCGCGGTGGTCAGCTTCGTCGTGATGTTGTCCCACTGCTGCACCTCGACGGTCACCTCGACGTCGGGGTACTCCTCGGCGAACGTCGCGTTGATGTCGTCGATGATGTCGGTCTCACCGGGCCCGCCGGCCATCAGCCAGATCGTGAGCGGGGCGTCGTCGGACGCCGCGGACTGCGCGGGGGTGCCGGAGCACCCTGCCGCCAGCAGTCCCACGGCCGCGATGGCCGTGAACAGCGCCGGGCGAAGGGTCGTCTTCATCGAGGTTCCTTCCTCTGATCGCCCACGTCGACGTGGGGCGGTTCGGGTTTTCGGATGAGCGGTGCGTGCGTTGACGCAACTGTCTCCGGCAGATACTGTCTCTGACGTTACCCATATTTGTCAACAGCCCGGACCACGAAGGAGCACCACCGTGACGGCATCCAGACGCCGCGAGCGTCGCATCTGGCAGGATCTGTCCTGATGAAGTCGGGAACTCCGCGAGTCCTGCGCACCCTCAACGAAGGCGCGGTCATCGACGCGCTCTTCGAGCACGGCGCCATGACCCGTCCCGAGATCGAGGCGCGCACGGGCCTGTCCAAGCCCGCCGCCGCCCGCCTTCTGCTGCGCGTCGAGGCGGCCGGCGTCATCGAGCGCGCCGGCGAGCGCCCCAGCCGCTCCGGTCCGCCGGCCGCGGTGTGGCGCGTCAATCCGCGCGCCGCACTGGTCGCCGGCGTCACCGTGCGCGCCGGCCTGCTCACCGCCGAGGTGTGCGACCTGCAGGGCGAGACGATCGGCGTCGCCGAGTCCGACCGGACGGTGGTGGATGCCGCCGCCGCCGTCGACGCCGTGCACGACGTCGTCGCGCGAGCCGTCGGCGACATCGCCCAGCTCGACGAGGTGCGCGACATCGCCATCGGCCTGCCCGGCACGATCGACCCCGACACGGGCATCCTCCGCTACGCACGGAGCCTCGACCCGTGGGTGGGCATCGACCTCATCGGCCTCGTCGGCGAGCGCTTCGCCGGCGCGACGGTCCAGACCGCCAACGACGTCGCCCTCACCCTCACGGCCGAGACCGCGTACGGCTCGGCGCAGCAGAGCTCCTCGGTCGCTCTGCTCTGGGTCGGCTCGGGCACGCGTGTCGCCTACGCACGCGACGGCGTGCTAATGCTCGGCCCCCACGGCGCCGCGGGCGAGATCGGCACGATCGTCGCTCCCGCGTTCGGCGGCGAAGCCGATCGCAGCACGCCCCGCGGGCAGGCCGTGCCCGGGGGCGGCATGCTCGTCGAACAACTGCTGGGACCGGCATCCATCGACGCGATCGGCGACGATGCCGCCGAGACGGCCGCACGGATCGCAGCGGTGCTGTCATCGGTCATCGCACTGCTCGACCCCGAACTGGTCGTGCTCGCGGGCTCCGTCGCGGACGCGGGCGGAGCGACGCTCGCGAGCGCCGTCGAGGACGCGCTCGCCTACCTCCCCCACGAGCGGCCGCACGTCGTGTGCGCAGAGCTCGGCGCCCGCGCGCAGGTGCGCGGCGCGGTGCACCTGGCGCAGCTCAGTGCCCGGGCCCGGTTGGTCGACGCCGGCAGCATGGCCGACGTCGTCCTGCCGGACCCGGCACGCTGAGCCGCCGCCGGCCCCTCCAGCGACCCTCGTCGCGCGCCGTCGTGCGCGCTCTCTCCTTCGTGAAAGGCCCCCATGAACCGTCATCTGAAAGTCCTCGTCGTCGTCGCGCACCCCGACGAGGCCGAGGAGTACGCCGCCGGCACGCTGTCTCTCCTCGCCGACCGCGGCCACCACGTCAAGGTGCTCTCGACCACCAACGGCGACGCCGGCCACTACACGCTCGCGCCCGACGACCTCGTGCGCCGGCGCCTGGCCGAGGCGTACCGGGCGGCCGAGGCGATCGGCCTCGCCGACTACGAGGTGTGGGACGAGCACGACGGCGACATGGTCGACACGCAGGAGCTTCGCCAGCGCATGCTGCGGGTCATCCGCCAGTGGCGCACCGATCTGGTCCTCACCTTCACCGACGAGGGCCCCGGCCACAACGACAACCGCCTCGCCGCCAAGCTCGTGCGCTCCGTCGCCGGCCTGACGTCGCTGCCCAACCCGTGCCGCGACATCCCGCCGCTGGCAGAGCGCCCCGCGGTGCTGCGCATGATCGACTACGGCTCGGTCGACCGCCACCGTCACGATGTCGCCGTCGACATCACGCCGGTGCTCGACCGCAAGCTCGACGCGTGCGCGGCGCACGCGTCGCAGTTCCTCGAGTTCGCCCCCGCGCAGCGCGACCTCGTCGCCCCCGATGCCGCGGACCGGGCGGCGGTCGACGCGTTCATCCTGACGCACTGGAGCGAGTACTTCGAGGCCCCTGCCGGCGCCTCGCCCGCGCTGCAGCGGGTGTACGGCGACGCCGCCGACGGCATCCGCTACGCCGAGTCGTTCGAGATCGCGCCGTATGGCCGCGCACTCACCGTCGCCGAGGCCGACGCGCTGCTGCACGGCTGAGACGACGGATGCCGCCACCCGGGCCCCTGCGAGGGTTCGGGTGGCGGCATCCAGCCTTGCAGGCTCAGCGCCCTTCGACAGGCTCAGGGACCGCCCGGGGTCAGCGCTTGCCGACGATCTGGCGCGACACCAGGTCGCGCATGATCTCGTTCGTGCCGCCGTAGATGCGGTGCACGCGGGCGTCCAGGTAGGCGCGGGCGATCGGGTACTCGGTGATGTAGCCGTAGCCGCCGTGCAGCTGCACGCCGACGTCGAGGAGCTCCGCCTCGCGGTCGGTGGTCCAGAACTTGACCTTGGCGGCCTCTTCGGCGGTGAGCTTCTGGTCCTTGTAGAGCATCATCGCGCGGTCGGTGTACGCCCACATGACATCGACGGTGGTCGCCATGTCGGCGAGCTTGAACCGCGTGTTCTGGAAGTCGGCGATGCGCTCGCCGAACGCCTCACGGCTGAGCACGTAATCGCGGGTCCAGACGAATGCGGCCTCGCCGGCCGCCGCGGCGGCGACGCCGATCGACAGGCGCTCCAGGGGCAGGTTCATCATGAGCTGGATGAAGCCGAGGCCCTCCTTGCCGCCGATGAGGTTCGCGTCCGGCACGAAGACGTCCGTGAACGACAGCTCGGCGGTGTCCCAGCCGTGGAAGCCCATCTTCTCGAGCTTCTTGCTGTGGTCGAAGCCCTCCATGCCGTCTTCGAGGATCAGCAGGCTGAAGGCGTCGGGGCGGTTGCCCTCGCCGGTCTTCACGAACGTCACGACCATGTCGGCGGTCTTGCCCGACGAGATGAACGTCTTGGCGCCGTTGACGACGTAGCCGCCGTCGACCTTCTTGGCGGTGGTCTTGATTCCGCGCAGGTCCGAGCCCGCGCCGGGCTCGGTCATCGCGAGGGCGCCGAGGATCTCGCCGGTCGCCATGCCGGGGAGCCACTTCTCCTTCTGCTCCTGCGTGCCCATGTGGACGACGTAGGGCACCGCGAGGTCGTCCTGGATGCCCAGGGCGCCGGCCAGCGAGCCGAGGCCCGCGCCGATGGTCTCCTCGAGCACGATCGAGCGGAAGCGGTAGTCCTGCAGCATGCCCGCGCCGCCGAACTCCTCGGGCACGCTCAGGCCGATGATGCCGGCCTCGCCCGCCGCGAGCATGGTCGCGCGGTCGATCTCGCCGGCCGCGTCCCACTGCTTGCGCTTCTCTTCGGACGCGTAGCGCTTGATGAACTCCTTGACGACGTCGCGGAACGCCTCGTGGTCCTCGTCGTAGATGTCGCGCTCCATGTGCGCCTTCCTCTCTCGTCTTGCCGTCTGCACTGAGGCGGTAGAGATTGAATCCCAAGAAGAATGGTACTCAGTTTCACCGAGGGGATGCCGCACACCGGCATGTGCAGGTCAGTTGAGGTAGCCCGGCGCGGCCTCGAGCCCGAAGAACTCCTCGAGCGAGGTCCAGCCGCCGTCGTGGTACGCCTTGGCCAGCTCCGGGCCCACATACCGCAGATGCCACGGCTCGGGCGTGTAGCCGGTGACCGGCGTCGCCCCCTCCACGTACCGCACGATCCAGCCGTGCTCCCACGCGTGATCGACGACCCACTGCCCCTGAGGGGATGCCGCCAGCTCGTCGAGACCCGTGCAGCTCCCCGCGCACGCCACGACGTCGGCGCTGAGCCCCAGCTGGTGCTCGCTGTACCCCGGTCGGGCGCTCACGAGGTCGGCCCGCTCGCCGCGCTCGGCGAAGTGCCGCCCATACGTCACCTGCTGCGTCTGATACGACCGGAACCCGCTCTCCAGCGCGAGCTCGCCCGCCCCGGCGTCGCGCGCGGCGGTCACCATCGCCGAGAGGGCGGCGGCCGCGTCGGCCCGCAGCGCACCGCCTTCGATGTTGCGGACGCCGTCGGGCAGCACGAGACTGCTCGGTCGGTAGTCGATGGGGCTCGCCGGCCGGTGCTTGTCGAGCACCGTCCAGATGCGCGACGAGTCGGTCAGGTTCACGCACGGCGCCCGGCCCTCGACCACGGCCGCACGGAACGCCTCGCCGCCGCCCGCGGCGACGATCGCCCCTTCGTCGTCACCGGCCTGCAGTGCGTCCGTGAACGTCGAGAGCGTGCACAGGTCGGCTGCGGGCGGGGACTCCTCCACGTCGGGGACGGGCAGCTGCTGGATCGTCGGCGGAGCGACCGTGAGCGCCAGCGCGGTGTCGGACGACTCGACGGGAGGCGCCATCATCGCGGTCACTGCGGCCGATGAGCCGAGCAGCAGCGCGGCGCCCGTCGCGAGCCCGGCGACCAGCGCGATGCGCCGCGGGAGCCGGCGCGGGCGCACGTGGCGGGCCGGGGTCGCATCCTCCGTCACGAGGGTGTCGAGCGGTTCGGGCTGCGTCGGGGCGGCGGCGACTTCGACGACAGGATCGGTGGATGCCGCCGGCCCGGTGCCGATCGTCAGCACCGGCGCGGTGTCGACAGTGAACAGGGGCACCGTGTCGGTGGGGGCGGGCGGGGTCGCGGCCGCCTCGGCCGCGGCGCGTTCGGCATCGAACGAGGCGCGGCGGATCGGATCCTCGCCGACCACGTGCCCCGCCGCGCGGGCACGACGTTCTGCCTCTTCGCGCATCGCTCGGGCGGCGCGACGAGTCTCGGGGGCGGCTCGGGGGGTGGCGAGCCCGCCAGGCTCCGTCACGTCTGCCATTCTGGCCGCGACCGCCCGATTTGGCCAGGCGGACGGCATCCTCCCGCTCGGTGTTCGATATTGACGGCATCGTATCTTGACTTAAGTTCGAAGCTTTGTTCTCATGGAGTCATGCGGTGGCAGGGGCAGGAGCTGGGAGTGGCGGATGCCGCGGCCCTGCCCGGCATGGAGCAGCTGAACGGTCTGGTGCGCTCGGTGACCACACCCGACTTCGCCGGCGTGACCTTCCACGAGGTGCTGTGCAAGTCCGCCCTCAACCACGTGCCGAGCGCTTCCGCGATGCCTTTCGACTGGACGGTGAATCCCTATCGGGGCTGCTCTCATGCGTGTGTGTACTGCCTTCATCCCGACACCCAGGTGCTGATGGCCGACGGCCGGAGCAAGCGGATCGCGGACGTGCGGGCCGGCGATGAGGTCGTCGGCACGCGGCGTGAGGGCTCGTACCGGCGGTATGTGCGGGCCACCGTCTCGGCCCAGTGGAGCACACGCAAGCGTGCGTACCGCGTGACGCTCGCCGACGGCACGAAGCTCATCGCGAGCGGCGACCACAGGTTCCTGACGGAGCGTGGCTGGAAGTTCGTGCAGCCGGCCGCGTCCGGATCACAGCGCCCGCACCTGACTCCGAACAACAAGCTCATGGGCTTCGGAACAGGCGGCGCCGTCTCGACGACGGGTGCGCAGACGGACGAGTACCGTCGCGGCTACCTGAGCGGGATTATCCGCGGCGACGCGATGATGTTGAAGCGGGAGTACTCGCGCACCCGTGGGAACGGCAGTTACGTCGCACATCGCTTCCGCCTCGCCCTCGCCGACGCGGAGGCCCTCGACCGGTCGCAGGAGTTCCTTCGACTCAGCGATGTGGCGACGAATCGCCGCGTCTTCTCAGCAGCCACCGCCCAGCGACGTCAAGTGGACGCGATCTTCACCTCCAAGGCGGCAGACTTCACCACGATCTCTGCCTTGATCGACTGGCCCCACGAGGCGTCCCTCGAGTGGTCGCGGGGTTTCCTCGCTGGGATCTTCGACGCGGAGGGAAGCTGCAGTCGCGGAGTGCTTCGCATCACGAACGGCGACGATCAGATCCTTTCGCAGATCTGCTGTGCGCTCCGTGCCCATGGATTCCGATTCGTGCAGGAGGCTCCGCGGCTGAACGGGGTGAGCAGCGTCCGCCTGCTGGGCGGATTGCCCGCGCGACAGCGCTTCTTCGAGCTCACCCGGCCTGCGATCACGCGAAAGCTCAGCGTTGTCGGCGCGGCGGTGAAGTCGGACGCGCCCCTTCGGGTCGTGGCGGTCGAGGACCTCGGCGAGACGATCGACATGTTCGACATCACCACCTCGACGGGCGACTTCATCGCCAACGGCGTGGTGAGCCACAACTGCTTCGCTCGGGGGACGCATGAGTACCTCGAACTCGACGCGGGGCGGGACTTCGACACCCAGGTCGTCGTGAAGATCAATGTGGCCGAGGTGCTCGGCAAGGAGCTGCGGCGCGGCAGCTGGCAGCACGAGCCGGTGATGCTCGGGACGAACACCGACCCGTACCAGCGGGCCGAGGGGCGGTACAAGCTCATGCCGGGCATCGTGTCGGCCCTCACCGAGTCGGGCACGCCGTTCTCGATCCTCACGAAGGGGACGCTGCTGCGACGCGACCTGCCGCTGCTGCGCGAGGCCGCCCGCGAGGTGTACGTGTCGCTCGCGATGTCGATCGCCGTGTTCGACGACGAGCTGCAGCACCTCATCGAGCCCGGCACGCCCAACGCGACGGCCCGGCTCGAGACCGTGCGGGCGGCGACCGAGGCGGGGTTCCGCGTGACGGTGTTCCTGATGCCGATCATCCCGCACCTCACCGACTCGATCGCCGCGATCGACCACGCGCTCACCCGCATCAAGGCCGCCGGCGCGGTGCGCGTCGTGTACGGCGCGCTCCATCTGCGGCCGGGTGCGAAGCAGTGGTTCCTGCAGTGGCTCGCGGAGCGGCATCCCGAGCTCGTCTCGTCGTACCGGGGCCTCTACCCGGGTGCGACGGCGACCGCCCCCAAGGCGTATCGGTCGTGGCTCGCGAAGCGGGTGCGACCGCTGCTGCGCGTGCACGGGCTCGACGGGCACGCCGAGGACGACAACGTGCGCGGCGGTCCGGTCGCGGGGCTCGCGTCGCGCGCCGACGCCCGGGCGGCACCGCCCATCGTCACCACGTCCCGCGGACGCACGGCGGCGGGGCTGCGCACGGCGAACTCGGGGGCTCAGAGCGCGGCGGAGGAGGCATCCACTCGGCTGTTCTGACGCCCGCGACAGCTCGGGGCCTATCGACGCGCCTCTCGCCGCAGGCGTTGGGATGCCTTGCGCCGCGCCTGCTCGCGGCGGGCACGCTCGTCGCCCGCAGGTCGCGGAAGCACGCCGCGTGCGGCACGGATCAGATACCCGCCGTTGTCGACGACGAAGCCGATGCCGGCGAAGACGCCGATGGCCAGACCGATGATCGCGATCCAGGCCGGAGTCGGCCGGGCGATGCCGACCGTGTCGAGCGGCCCGATGCTGTCGATGACCATCTGCACCAGCAGCGTTGCGCACAGCCCGGCCACCGCGAGCCCGACCAGCAGCAGCACCACCGCGGCGATCACTCCGGCAGTCGTGAGCACCTCTTCGCGTCGCCGTCTCAGCACCGTCCGATTCTGCCTCATCGCAAACCGCTCGCCGCGCGGTACGCGGGCCGAATCGGCCGGCGACTCAGCTCA
>Ga0160450_100710_pt1 | contig 16922 bp, 18 predicted proteins | sample HID1975K_E1MG_FD_108257 | JGI IMG/M metagenome (GOLD analysis project Ga0160450, IMG submission 108257) | Enriched soil microbial communities from UW Madison campus, WI, USA - HID1975K_E1 MG | ecosystem: Environmental > Terrestrial > Soil > Unclassified | place: USA: Madison, Wisconsin...
GGGCCCTTCACCATCTTGCCCGGGATCATCCAGTTGGCGAGGTCGCCGGCGGCCGACACCTGCATGGCGCCGAGGATCGCGGCGTCGATCTTGCCGCCGCGGATCATGCCGAAGCTCGTCGCCGAGTCGAAGAACGCCGCACCGGGGAGCGTCGTCACGGTCTCTTTGCCGGCGTTGATGAGGTCGGGGTCGACGTTCTCCTCCGTCGGATACGGACCGACGCCGAGGATGCCGTTCTCGGACTGCAGCACGACCGTCACGCCGTCGGGCACGTAGTTGGGCACGAGGGTCGGCAGGCCGATGCCGAGATTGACGTAGGCGCCGTCGGCGAGCTCGCGCGCTGCGCGCGCGGCCATCTCGGTGCGGGTGAGCGCCATGTCAGGCTCCTTCCGGGTTCGCGGGGGCGGCGACGGTGCGACGCTCGATGCGCTTCTCGACGCCGGTGCCGACCTCGATGATGCGGTGCACGTAGATGCCCGGGAGGTGGATGCCGTCGGGGTCGAGTTCGCCCGGCTCCACGAGCTCTTCGACCTGCGCGATGCACACGCGGCCGGCCATGGCGGCCAGCGGGTTGAAGTTGCGGGCGGCCTTGTTGAAGACGAGGTTGCCGTGGCGGTCGCCGCGCAGCGCGTGGACGAGTGCGAAGTCGGTGACGATCGCCTCTTCGAGCACGAAATCGCGGGGCGTGCCGCCGACCTCGAACGAGCGGACATCCTTGACGGGCGACGCGACGGCGATGCCGCCGTCGGCGTCGTACTTCCGGGGCAGGCCGCCCTCGGCGACCTGGGTGCCGACGCCGGTCTGCGTGTAGAACGCGGCGATCCCCGAACCGCCCGCCCGGAGCTTCTCGGCGAGGGTGCCCTGCGGCGTGAGCTCGAGCTCGAGCTCACCCGACAGGAACTGCCGCTCGAACTCCTTGTTCTCCCCCACGTACGACGACGTCATCTTGCTGATGCGCTTGGCGTTCAGCAGCACGCCGAGACCCCAGTCGTCGACGCCGCAGTTGTTGCTCACGATGCGGAGGTCGCCCGTCCCCTGCGCGAGCAGCGCCTCGATGAGCGCGATGGGGTTGCCCGACAGTCCGAACCCTCCCACCGCGAGAGACGCCCCGTCGGGGATGTCGGCGACGGCCTCGGCCGCCGAGCCCCAGGTCTTATCGATCACGTGCCACTCCTTCGTTGCGGATCCCTCTCATCCTCATCCGATCGAGGTGCCCGCGCGAGCCGCCGCTTGCCATGTGGATGACGTGTCGCCTAGCGTCCATATCGTGGACACCACGAAGCGCAGCGTGCCGGGCGCACAGTCCGTCGCGCGCGCCGCCCAGCTGCTGAGGCTCGTCACGTCGGCCGGTGACGAGGGGATGCCGGTGGCCGAACTCGCCCGCCGCGCCGACCTCACCCGCCCGACCACCCACCGGCTGCTCACCGCCCTCCGTCACGAGGGACTCGTCGACCAGGACGACCGGACGGGACGCTGGATGCCGGGACCGGAGCTCTACCTCATGGGCACGGTCGCGGCATCCCGCTACGACATCACCGCCATCGCGCGAGACATCGTGCGCTCGCTGGCGGTGCGCACCGAAGAGAGCGCCTTCCTGTCGGTACGGCGCGGCGACGAGACGGTGTGCCTGCTGCGCGAGGAGGGCAGCTTCCCGATCCGGTCCTTCGTGCTCTCGGAAGGCGTGCGGTTCCCGCTCGGCGTGGCCTCGGCGGGCCTGGCGATCCTTGCCTTCCTGCCACCCCACGATGTGGACGCCTACTTCGAGCGGCATCCCTCGCTCGCCGACGACTGGGGCGTCGCGCACGGCGAGCCGCGGCTGCGGGCGCGGCTGCGAGACACGCAGGAGCGCGGCTACGCCGTGAACCCCGGACTCATCGTCGAGGGGTCGTACGGACTGGGCGCCGCGGTGTTCACGCGCGAAGGGCACCCGCAGTGGGCGCTGAGCCTCACCGGCGTCCAGTTCCGCTTCGGCCCCGACCGGCTGCCCGAGCTCGGGCGCACGCTCCTGGCGCACGCGCACCAGCTGACGACGCGCATCGCGGCATCCCGTTAGCCCGCCTGCGCTCTACGAGCGACACCCGGTCGTCGAGCGAGCGAGACGAAACGCCCGACGCGCGGCCTATGACGCCGCGAGCTCTTCCCTCACGACGCCCGCCACGACCTCGGCGCCGGCCGGCGACATGACGATCGTGTAGTGGTTGAGTCCGCCGATGCGCTCGTGTCGCACATCGGGATACTCCCCCAGCAGGTCCTCGAGATGTGCGGGTGCGTACAGTCCCGGCGGCTCGTCCTGCAGACCGCGCGGCACGGTCAGGAGACGAACCGGATGCCGCAATCCGGCGAGCGCGTCGGGCAGGGTCGTCCCGGTGTTCATGTCGACGGTGTCGTCGGCGGTCGTCGCGTAGCTGGTGACCGGGCGGAAGGCGCCCTCGCCGTCCGGGACGAGGTCGTAGGCGAGGTACTGCTCCAGCTCGGGCGTCCAGGCATCCGCGAACGCCGGGTGCGTACGCCAGAAGTCGAGGTACTCCGCCGGGCCCGCGAACCTCATCGACAGCCGAGCGGCGGTCGGGCCGAGGATGCCCGCCACCAGCTCGTCGGTGCTGAGACCGGCGGGGACGTCGAGCGGCAGTCCGCCGTCGACGAGCACGAGCCGCGAGACGCGGTCGGGACTCAGGTGCGCGAACACGACCGACACGAACGCGCCCATCGAGTGGCCCACCATGGTGGTGCGGTCGACCCCGAGCGCGTCGAGCAGCGCGGCCAGGTCGGCGGCGTGCGCCGCCATGCCCGCCGGGCCCTCGATCTCGTTGCTGCGTCCGCGGCCGCGCAGATCGGGGGCCATCAGCCGCACGCCGGGCAGCCGGTCGACCACGAACGGCCATGCCAGGTGCGAGGCGGTGACCCCGTGCACCAGCAGCACGGTCGGCGCGTCGGGACCGGCATCCACGGGGTCCCACACCCCGACGTGCAGCATCCCGCCTTCGACCGGGACGTCCAGTTCGCGGTAGTCGTGCGCGCGCGTGCCGGCCGTCATCGTGCCGTCCATCCGCCGTCGATCGTGTACGAGGCGCCCGTGGCCATGCCGGCCTTGTCGGAGACGAGCCATCCGGCGAGCGAGGCGACCTCGTCCGCCTCGACGAGGCGCTTGACGGCACTCTCGGTGAGCATGATCTTCTCGACGACCTCGCTCTCGGGGATGCCGTGCACCTTCGCCTGGTCGGCGATCTGCTTCTCGACGAGCGGCGTGCGCACATACGCGGGGTTGATGCAGTTGCTCGTGACGCCATGCGGCGCTCCCTCGAGCGCAGTGACCTTCGAGAGACCCTCGAGACCGTGCTTGGCCGAGACGTAGGCCGACTTGAACGCGCTGGCGCGCAGCCCGTGCGCACTGGAGATGTTGACGATGCGGCCCCAGCCGCGCTCGTACATCGCGGGGAGCGCCGCACGGATCAGCAGGAACGGCGACTCCAGCATGAGCCGCAGCAGCAGCCGGAACGTGTCGGGGTCGAACTCGGGGATCGGCGACACCCGCTGGATGCCGGCGTTGTTCACCAGGATGTCGACGTCCAGCGTCAGCTCGTCGAGCGCCCGCGTGTCGGACAGGTCGACCACCCAGGCCTCGCCGCCGACGGCCGCCGCGGCATCCGACGCGGCATCCGCGTTGAGGTCTGCGATGATGACGTGCGCGCCGCGTCCGGCGAACTCGTGCGCGCATGCGAGCCCGATGCCGCTCGCGCCGCCGGTCACGAGGGCGCGCCGGCCGGCCAGGTCCTGGATGGTCATCGGACTTCCTCCTCGGTTCCTGCGCTCGTCGAAGGACGCGGCGCGAGCGCGTTGTCGATGAACCGGGTCATGCCGGTGAACACCCGCGGATCGAGCTCGGCGGGCGGCTTGCCGTCGGCGTCGCGCTCCCACAGCAGGAAGCGCATGCCGATCAGCTCGCCCATGCCCATGAGCGCCCACGCGGTGGTCTCGGGGTCGAGGGCGCGATCGACGTCGCCGGTCGCCTGCGCGGCGCGGAGCCCTGCCTCGTAGCCCTCGACGATGCGGGTGTAGTGCAGGCGCAGCACCTCGGGCGACACGAACTCCGCCTCGCGCACGACGCGGTACAGCGCCGGGTGCTCGGCCGTGAAGCGGAAGAACCCCGCGAACCCGGCGCGCTCGGCCTCCAGACGGCCGGAGGAGCCCGACATCGCCTCCGACATCGAGTGCCGTACGCGACGGTTGAGGTCGAGCACGAGTGCCTCGAAGATCGCCTGCTTGCTGTCGAAGTAGAGATAGAACGTGCCGAGCCCGATGCCGGCGCGCTCGGTGATCTTGACGATGGATGCCTCGTGGTAGCCCTGTTCGGCGAACACGAGCTCTGCAGCCTCGAGCAGACGGCGGCGGGTCGCTTCGCCGCGTTTGGTCAGCGGACGGCCCGTCGCGGACGACACCAGCTCCTCGTGGTGCTCGATCATCTCGTCGGACATGCTCATCAGGACTCCTCCCTGCTCGATGTGCGGTTCTCTGCGCGCGCGGGCGCACCGGCGCTGCCGCGCAGCGCCCGTGCCCGTTCGCGCAGCCGCGAGCGCGCGAGCTTCTCGATGGTCGACCGCGGCAGTTCGTCGACGAACTCGATGTGCACCGGGATCTTGAACGCCGCGAGATTGCGCCGCGCGTGGGCGAGCACCTCGTCGGCCGACAGGGCGGCGCCGGATGCGGGGACGACGAAGGCGATCCCGCGCTCTCCCCACACGTCGTCGGGCACGCCGACCACCGCCGCCGCCGCGACCAGCGGGTGCAGGCACAGCGCGTACTCGACCTCGGCCGGAGCGACGTTCTCGCCGCCCGAGATGTAGATGTCCTTGATCCGGTCGACCACACGGTAGACGCCGTCGGCATCGCGCGAGACGAGGTCGCCGCTGCGGAGCCACTCACCGCTCATGGCTCGCGCCGTCGCGGCGTCGTCACCGAGGAATCCGGCGAACACGCTCGGCCCGCGTACCCACAGCTCGCCGGTCGCCTCGCCCTCCAGCGTGAGCCCGGTCGCCGGATCGACGACGCGCACCGACACATGCGGATACGGCCGTCCGACCGCGCCAGGTGCGGCCGCGGCCTCCGCGGCGGGCAGGTGCAGCACGTTGGGCCCGGCCTCGGTCAGGCCGTACCCCTGCGTGAGCGGCAGGCCGCGCTGCGCCCACGTCCGCTGCAGCTCCACGGGCATCGTGGCGCCGCCGACCAGCGCCAGCCGCAGCGACGAGGTGTCGGACGACGCCGCGTCGCGCTCGGCGGCGAGCATGGCGTACTGGGTCGGCACGCCCATCATCGCCGTGATGCCGCGGTCGGCGATGAGCTGCAGCACGCGGGCGGGCTGGAACGACCGCTCCAGGACGACGGTCGCGCCGACCCACCACGCCAGCAGCGGCTGGCAGTTCCAGGCGGCGACATGGAACTGCGGCAGCATCGCCAGCACGACGTCGTCCTTCGTCAGCGGCAGCGCCTGCGCGAGGGCGAGGTTGTTCCAGAAGCAGTTCGCGTGGGTGAGCACGACGCCCTTGGGCGCCGCCTCGCTCCCCGACGTGAAGATGATCAGCAGCGGGTCGTCGTCGCGGACCGACCGGCGGGTGCGCGCGCGAGGACCGGGCGGAATTGATGCCTCGACCCCTGTGGTCCCGAGCACCGCGGTCGGCGGCATCCGCTCGGCGATCCGCAGCGCGGCGCCTGCGAGCGCCTCGTACTCGTCCTCGACGAGCACGAGTGCGGGATCGGAGCGCGTCAGCACGTCCGCGAGCTCGCGGGGCGTCAGTCGCCACGACAGGGGCACGAACGCGATGCCGGCCACGGCGCAGGCGAAGAACGCCACGACGTGATCGGTCGAGTTGCCCGACACCGTCGCGATGCGGTCGCCCGGGCCGTATCCGGCGTCGCGCAGCGCATCGGCGAGCGCCGCCGAACGTGCGGCGAGCGTCGCATAGTCGGTCGTGACGCCGCGGTCGTCGATCGCGATCCGCTCGGGCGAGCGCGCGGCGCGGTCCATCAGCCACCGCCCGACGGTGTGCGGCCCGTCGTCGATCTCGGGGTCGGCGGCCCACGTCATGCGCGCACGCTCTCGGATGCCGCGGCGCCCGCGACCGGCGTCCCGGTGGCGTCGTCAGCGTCGTCGAGCTGCCGCAGCGCGCCACGCGCCCTCTCCCCGCGACGACGGCGCACGGCCGAGTCGATGGTGCCGGCGATGCCGCCCGGCAGGAACATCACCACGACGATGAACAGCACTCCGAGGAGGAACAGCGGCTCCGACAGCGGCACCCGCAGCCAGTCCGGAAGACCCGCGATGGCGTCCGATCCGGCGAGGACCGTGAGTCGCTGATCGAGCAGCGTGTAGAGCACACCGCCAACGATGGCACCCCACCGGAATCCGACGCCACCCAGCACCACCATCACGAGCACGGTGATCGTGAGGTCGGCCGACACCGAGCGGGGCACGGTGCCCGACTGCAGCAGCATGTATGCCACGCCCGCGAGGCTCGCGAGACCGGCGGCGATCACGAACACGATGAGCTTCACGCGGTACGGCGAGAGCCCGAGCACGCGCACGCGCTGCTCGTTCTCGCGGGTCGCGCGCGCGAGGTGGCCCAGGCGCGAGGTGTCGACCCACAGCGTCACGAGGTACACGACCACGAGGACCGCGAGGGTGAACCAGTACAGGTTGCGCGTGTTGATCACGCCGATCAGGAAGTCGGGGACCTGCGCGGTGTTGAGGCTCAGTCCCTCCTCACCGCCGGTGATCTGCGAGTTGCGGCGCACGAGCACCGATCCCGCCTGTGCGAAGGCGAGGGTCACCATGGCGAACGGGATGCCCGACACGCGCATCGACACGGCGCCCGTGGCCAGGGCGATGACCATGCCTCCGACGAGGGCGATGAATACGCCCGGCCACAGCGGCACGCCGAAGTGCTCGAGCGCGATGCCGAGACCGTACGCGCCGGCCCCGAAGTAGAGGGCATGGCCGAACGACAGCATCCCTCCCGATCCGAGCAGCAGGTTGTACGACAGCGCGAGTGCGGCGAACACCATGCACAGCGACAGCAGGGCGAGCGTGCCCGGCATATAGGTGGGGGTGGGGAGGATGCCGGGAAGCGACAGGTTCAGCAGCGGCAGCACCGCCATGAACCCGACGAGCGCGGCGCCCACGACGGCGGGGATCCACCGCCCCGGTTGTTGAGCCCGACGACGCATCATGCCCTCTTTCCCAGGAGTCCGGTCGGGCGCACCAGCAGCACGAGGGCCAGCAGGATCACGACGATGAAGTCGCCGGTGCCGCCGAGGTAGAAGTTCGCGAACTGCTGCAGCACGGCCACGACGACCGAGGCGACCGCCGCACCGGTGAGCGAGCCGAGGCCGCCGACGACGGTGACGATGAAGGCGAAGATGAGGAGCGTCTGCCCGAGATGGGCGGACACGAAGGTCGAGTAGTGCATCGCGAGCACGCCCCCGATGCCGGCCGCCGCCCCGCCGATCGCGAAGACGAGCGTGAACGACCGTCGCACGTCGATGCCGAGCGCCGTGACCATCGAGCGGTTCTCGACACCGGCGCGGATGATCATGCCGTAGCGCGTCTTCTGCAGGAACAGCACCAGTGCCGCGAGCACGAGCACCGCCGCGATCATCAGCACCCAGTACGTGTTCGGGATCCGGGCGCCGAGCACCTCGGTGGTCTGCTTGAGCCACGACGGCCCCGAGATGTGCACCGGGTCGGTGCCCCAGATGCCCTCGAACAGCGCCACCGCCGCGAACGAGAGGCCCACGGTGACGAGCACCTGCTCGATGTGCCGCTCGTACAGCGGGCGGATGAGCACCAGCTCGGTGAGCGTCGCGAACACCGCCCCGACGCCCGCGCCGACCAGCAGCGACAGCAGGAAGGAGCCCCACGAGTCGGTGCCGAGCGCCTGTGCCACCATCCAGCCGACGAAGGCGCTGAGGGTGAGGAAGGCGCCGTGCGCGAAGTTCAGGACGTGCATGAGGCCGTAGATGAGGCTCAGGCCGCTCGCGACGAGGAAGTAGAGGGCGCCGAGGCCGACGCCGGTGATGAGGGTGAGGACGAGGGTGCTCACTTCGACTCGCTCCGCTCGCTCAGTGCATCGTATGCGTCTTCGTGCTCCACGTGGACGCCGAGGAGGCGGCGGGTGAGGTCGTCGTCGTCGAGGATGTCGTCGGCCTTGCCGACGTGGGCGACGCGCCCGCCGGCGATGACGACGGCGTCGTCGGCGAGGCGGCGGACCACCTCGAGGTTCTGCTCGACGAGGAGGATGGGGACGGTCTTCGACGCCTCCTGGAGCGCGTCGGCGACCTCGGTGACGATCTTGGGCGCGAGGCCCTTGGTGGGCTCGTCGACGAGCAGCAGCCTGTTGTCGTTGAGGAGCGCGCGTGCCACCGACACCATCTGCTGCTGGCCGCCCGAGAGCGTGCCGGCCGGCTGGTCGCGGCGCGCGACGAGGTCGGGGAAGAGCTCGGCGACGAACTCGCGACGCGGGCTGCGCTGACGTTCGGCGAGGGCGAGGTTCTCGGCGACGGTGAGCTTCGAGAAGACCTCCCGGTCCTCGGGCACGTAGCCCACGCCGCGCCGCACGATGCGGTGGGTCGGCAGGCCGTCGATGCGCTCGCCGGCGAGAGTCACCTCGCCGCGACGCGAGATGAGGCCGAGGACGCCGCGGAGCGTCGAGGTCTTGCCGACGCCGTTGCGTCCCAGCACCGCGGTGATGCCGGTCGCGGGCACGTCGAACGAGACGTCCTCGACGACCTGCTGGCCGGCGATCGTGCAGCGGAGGTGCCGCACGGTCAGGATCGGTTCGCCGCTCATGCCGCCTCCGTCCCCGCCGACCCGGTGCCGAGATAGGCGCTCTGCACGAGCGGGTTCTCCATGACCCGCTGCGGGGTGTCGTACGCGATGATCGTGCCGAAGTACATGACCGCGACCTTCTCGACGAGGCCCATGAGCACGTCGATGTGGTGCTCGACCATGAGCAGGGTGCACCCCTTCTCGCGCTGCATGTCGCGGATGTTCTCGACGAGCCCCGGCACGTCGCCCGAGGCGACGCCGGCCATCGGCTCGTCCAGCAGCACGATGCTCGCCTCGGTGGCCAGCAGCACCGCGATCTCGAGCTTGCGCTTGTCGCCGTGCGAGATGTCGCCGGCGAGCGCGTCGAGCTTGTGGCTGAGCCCGACGGCGTCGAGCTTGGCCAGGGCGAGCTCGGTCGCGGCATCCGTCCGTTTCGGGAAGCGCAGCAGCGACCCGGATCCGCCGAGCGACACCTGTGCGGCGAGCCGCACGTTCTCCTGCACCGAGAGCTTCGGGAACAGGCTCGATGTCTGGAAGGTGCGCCCCAGTCCCGCCCGCGCCCTGGCGGGCACCGACGCCGTCGTGATGTCGCGGTCGTCCAGCACGACACGGCCGGCGGTGGGCTTCATGAGCCCGGAGATCACGTTGAAGAGCGTGGTCTTGCCGGCGCCGTTGGGACCGATGACACCCACGAGGGAGCCGGCGGCGACGTCCAGTTCGACGTCCTTGAGGATCGTCGCGCCGCCGATCTGCAGGCCGAGGCCCTCGATCTTCAGCGGAGAGCCGCGGCGCGCGGTCTCCACGACGGGCGCGGACGGGACTGAGGTGCTCATCGCGTTGCGTGTCCCCGACTACTTCTTGGTCTCGGCGGGCGCGACGTCGTCGGCCGACACCGTGTCGACGAGCTCGGGCACGAAGGTGCCGTCCTTCGCGACGAGCTTCGCCTGGTACATCTCCTGGAGGAGCGCGTGGTCGCTCGCGCGGACCGTCATCGTGCCCTTGGGGCCCTCGAACTCGAAGCCCTCGAGCGCCGAGACCATCGCGTCGACGTCGCCCTTGCCCTCCTCGACGGCGTGGACGATCATGATGGCCGCGTTGAACCCGTCGGGGCTGAACAGGTCGGGCGTGCCGCCGGCGTCCTCGATGGCCTTGACCATCGCGGTGTTGACCTCGTTGTCGGGCGCGCCCGGGAAGTAGTGGTTGAGGAAGCTGATCTTCTCGGATGCCTCGCCGTAGGCGCCGAACGTCGCCGCGTCGCCGAGACCGGTGACGACGGGGATCTCGTCCATCACGCCCTGCTGGCTCATCGCCTGCCACATCGCCCCCGAGGTCGCGCCCGCCCAGGCGACGAACACGAGGTCGGGCTTGCCGGCGAGCACCTGCTGCGCGAACGGCGTGAACTCGGTGGCGTCCTCGGCGACGAGCACCGAGTCGACGGTCGCGCCCTTGCCGCCCAGGATCGCCTGCACGGCGGCGACGTTGCCCTGGCCGAACGCGTTGTCCTGCGCGAAGACGGTCACCTTCTTGCCCTCGATGTCGTCGAGGAAGGTTCCTGCCGTCGCGACGTCCTGCGCGCTCTGACGGCCGGAGCGGAAGGTGTAGTCGTTGATGCCGGTGATCGCGTCCGCGGCGGCGGGACCCGAGATGTAGAGCACCTTGTTCTGCGCCGCCTGCTCGGCGACGGCGAGCGCGACGCCCGACGACGCGGTGCCGGCGATGATGTTGACGCCCTCGCCGATGAGCTCCTTGACGGCGGTGACGGCCTTGTCGGGGTCGCCGGCGTCGTCGCGGTACTCGACGGTGATCTTGGTGCCGTCGATCTCACCGCTGCCGTCGGTGGCGTAGTCGAGCCCGGCCTTGAAGGCGTCGAGGTACTGCTTGCCGTAGCCGGCCAGCGGACCGGACTCGCTCGTGACGATGCCGACGGTGACCTCCGACGGACCGCCGCCGTCGGTCGCCTCGCCGGACGGCGTCTCCGCGGACGGTGCGCACGCCGCCAGGGCGAGCGCTGCCGTGACGACCACGGAGCCCAGGAGCAACTTCTTCGTAACCCGCATGTGCGTGCCTTTCCCCATTGGAAGGATCTGGTGCATCGGATCTCAACATGAAATCCGATTCAGGTATTTGCAATCTAGGAAACCACCGCACTCGGGGTCAAGTCGGGCGGAACCCCGTTACCGAATCGCGATACGACGAGACGCGGCGCTCATGAAGTGCATAACATTGGTATATATCACTGGTATGCTTGTGCGACGTGACACACGACCAGGACATCGAGACCCTCATCGTCGCCGCGCACACGCTCACGCGACTCGCGGCGCTCGAGACAGCCAACGAGACCCCCGCCGCCCAGTGGCGGACCCTCACGATCCTCCGCGACCACGGCCCGCTGCGCGTCGGCGAGCTCGCACGACTCAGCCGCGTGACGCAGCCCGGCATGACCCGGCTCGTCGGCCAGATGGTCGAACAGGGGCTGCTGACGCGGACGACGGATGCCGCCGACTCCCGCGCGACGGTGGTCGAGGCGACCCCGCTCGGCCTGGAGGCGCTCCACACGTGGCTGCTCCACCTGACGTCGGCACTCGCCCCCCACTTCACCGACCTGAGCGAGCACGAGTGGGAGGCCCTGCGCACCACCGCACAGGTCCTCACGCGCAACCTCGATCGCGCCGCCGCCACCGTGGAGGCCGCCCGATGACCGCTCACGGCTCCGCGAAGGTGTCGGTCTGGCGCCAGCCCGCACAGGTGTGGGCGGTGGCGTTCGCGTGCGTCGTCGCCTTCATGGGCATCGGCCTCGTCGACCCGATCCTCCCGGCGATCGCCGAGTCGCTGCAGGCGACCCCGGTGCAGACCGAGCTGCTGTTCACCAGCTACCTGCTCGTCACGGGTCTCGCGATGCTCGTGACGAGCTGGATCTCCAGCCGGATCGGGGCAAAGGCGACGCTCCTGATCGGCCTCGGGCTCATCGTCGTGTTCGCCCTCGCCTGCTCGCTCTCGGGCAGTGTCGACGCCATCATCGGCTTCCGCGCCGGCTGGGGCCTCGGCAATGCGCTCTTCATCTCGACCGCGCTCGCGACGATCGTCGGCGCCGCCTCCGGCGGCAGCAGCGCGGCCATCGTGCTCTACGAGGCCGCCCTCGGCCTCGGCATCGCCGTCGGGCCCCTGCTCGGCGGGCTCCTCGGCGAGATCAGCTGGCGCGGCCCGTTCTTCGGGGTCGTCGCACTCATGGCGATCGCCTTCGTCGCGGTGCTCGCGCTGCTGCGAGGACCGAGCCAGAAGCCCGTGCCGGTGCCGCTCTCGGCCCCCTTCAAGGCGCTCCGCATCCCCTCCCTCGCGGTGCTCGCCGTCGCCGCCCTGTTCTACAACATCGGCTTCTTCGTGCTGCTGGCGTTCTCGCCGTTCCCTCTCGGCTTCGGCGCGATGGGCATCGGCTTCACGTTCTTCGGCTGGGGCGTGGCACTGGCCGTCACCAGCGTGTGGGTCGCGCCGCTCCTGCTGCGGTTCCTCCCCCGCACGACCGTCATGCTGATGACACTGCCGCCGCTCGCGATCGACCTCGTGATCGCCGGCATCCTCGTCGACGACCCGACCGCCCTCGTGGTGTGCATCATCGTCGGCGGTCTGCTGCTCGGCATCATGAACACCGTGCTGACCGAGTCGGTCATGGAGGCCACCGATCTGCCGCGGTCGGTCGCATCGTCGTCGTACTCCGCCGTCCGCTTCCTCGGCGGCGCCGCGGCCCCGCCGCTGGCGGCGTGGCTGTGGCACGCGTACGGCGCGACCGTCCCGTACCTGTTCGCCGCGGCATCCATCCTCATCGCGACCGCGACGATCGCGGTCGGCCGGCGCGCCCTCGCCCGCATCGACGAGCGCGAGGCGGATGCCGTCGAGGAGGCCGCTGCGGTCCTCGTGGGCGACGCGGCCTGACCCGCGCGGCGCGAGAGCCCCGGTCCGATCAGGGCCGGGGCTCTCGTGTCCGGACGCCCCGCTCGGTAGCGTCTGAGTCGTGGAACAGCAGCACACCGAGGTGCTCGTGATCGGCGCCGGCCCGGCGGGGTTGGCGGTCGCGGCCTGCCTGCGTCGCCGGGGCATCATCCCGACGATCGTCGACGCCGGCGAAGAGGTCGGCCAGACCTGGCAGCGGCGGTACGAGCGCCTGCACCTGCACACGCCGCGCGTCCAGTCCGCGCTCCCCGGCCTGCGCATGCCGCGCCGGTTCGGACGCTGGGTCGCGAAGGACGACATGGCCCATTACCTGCGGGTCTATGCGCGCCTGCACGAGCTGCATCCCCGCTTCGGCGTGCGCGTGCGACGCCTCGAGCGCGACGGAGCGCGATGGCGCGCGCTCACCGACGACGGCACGATCACCGCCGATCAGGTCGTCCTGGCGACCGGCTTCAGCAACGTGGCCGTCGACCCGCACTGGCCGGGTCAGGAGTCCTACCCGGGCCAGGTCCTGCACGCCTCGCGATACCGCGATGCGGCACCCTTCTCCGGGCGGAGCGTCCTCGTGGTCGGGGCGGGCAACTCGGGCGCCGAGATCGCCGCCGATCTGGCCGAACAGGGGGCCGCCGAGGTGCGGCTCGCCATCCGGACACCGCCCAACATCATCCCCCGGCAACTGGGACCGTTCCCGACGACGCTCCTCGCGGTGCCGATGGACTTCCTGCCCGCCTGGGCCACCGACCCGGTCAACCGACTGCTCCAGCGGTTCGCGATCGGCGATCTCACGCCCTACGGCATGCCGGCCGCCCGAGCCGGCGTCGTCGCGCAGGCGAGGGCGACGGCCGTGACCCCCACGATCGACGTCGGCCTCGTCGCGGCGCTGCGTGCGGGCACCGTCACTCCCGTCGCCGCGCTCGACCGGTTCGAGGGCACGACGGCGGTCCTCGCCGACGGCACCCGGACCGATCCCGACGCGGTGATCGCCGCAACCGGATACTCGACCGGGCTGGTCCCGCTCGTCGGACACCTCGGCATACTCGACCGCCGTGGCGCCCCCGCCTCCACCGGCGGTCGGACGCACGCGGCCGCGCCCGGGCTGCGATTCGTCGGCATTCGGAGCCCACTGAAGGGCCTCCTCCTGCAGATCAACCTCGACGCGCGCTCGGCGGCGAGGTCGATCGCGAAGGAGCGTCGCCGCGGCGGCTGACGCCCGCCGCAGACGCGACGAAGGGCGGTCCTTTCGGACCGCCCTTCGCTGTAGTGCACCCCCAGGGACTTGAACCCTGAACCCACTGATTAAGAGTCAGTTGCTCTGCCGATTGAGCTAGAGGTGCGTGTTTCGGATGACCCGAACACGAGGGACAACATTACATGAGGATTCGCCTGACGTGAAATCGAGGCCGGAACGCCGCAGGTATCCTGGATCCCGTGACCACCCGACCCTCCGCCCCGACGTTCGACGCGCCGTTCGATGGAGACCTCCGGGCCGACCTCGAACTGGCCCTGAGACTGGCCGACGCGGCGGATGCGGTATCGATGTCCCGCTTCGACGCCGCCGATCTCGACGTGAGCCTGAAGGCCGACGCGACCCACGTGACCGAGGCGGACCTCGCGACCGAGCGGGCGATCCGCGCTCTGCTGGAGGCCGAGCGCCCCGCGGACGGCGTGTTCGGCGAGGAGTTCGGCGTCACCGGCGACGCGGCGCGCCAGTGGATCATCGACCCGATCGACGGCACCGCAAACTACCTCAAGGGCATCCCGATGTGGACGACCCTCATCGCGCTGTCGATCGACGGTGTGCCCCGGGTGGGCGTCGCCAGCCAGCCCGCGATCGGTCGCCGCTGGTGGGCCGCCAGCGGCCTCGGCGCCTGGACCGACACGCCGTCCGGTGAACCGAAGCGGCTCGCCGTGTCGGACGTCGACACGATCGGCGCGTCGAGTGTGAGCTTCCAGAGCATCGGACAGTGGCGGGATGCCGGCCGGCTGGACGCCCTCGAGCGCCTGACCTCCTCGGTCTGGCGCGACCGCGGCTATGGCGACGCGTGGCCGTACATGCTGCTCGCCGAGGGTCGTCTGGAGTTCGTCGCCGAGTTCGACGTCAAGGAGTACGACATCGCCGCGCTCGTGCCGATCGTGACCGAGGCCGGCGGCCGCTTCACGTCCTTCGACGGCGAGGACACGCTGTCGGCGCGTTCGTCGCTCGCCACCAATCGCGTGCTGCACGACGCGTACCTCGACCTGCTGCATCAGTCCTGATCCCCCTTCCGCTCCCATCCCCCACGGAGAGACTCCCCCGATGCCTGCTACCCGCCTCCTCGGCACCGCCGCCGCTCTGGCGCTGTCCGCACTCGCACTGACGGCCTGCTCCGGCAGCCCCGAAGCAGCCCCCGGCCCGACGTCGTCGTCGGCGCCGACCACCGCGGCGCCCGAGCCGTCGGCGTCGACCGCGCCGGAGCCCACGTCCGCCGCGACGCCGACGTGCAAGACGCTCATCTCTGCGAGCCTGGTCGCCGACTACGAGAAGATCGGCGTGACCTCGCAGGAGTCGCCGCTGTACATCGGCAGCCAGCAGATCGACGGCGGCCTCCTGTGCATGTGGGCGAACTTCGACCAGCCCGCGGGCGATTCCGGCCAGATCTACGGCTGGGCGAAGATGACCGATTCCGAGGCCGAAGCCGCCCAGAACGAGCTCCTCGCCGAGGGCTGGGTGCGCGAGGACGCCCCCGCCGGCGGCGTGTACATCACCGAGAGCCACGACACCGCGCTGGTGACGGACGACCAGGGCTACGGCATGACGTACCTGTTCACCGACGGTCAGGTGACGGTCGCCGACACGAAGCAGGGTCTGCTCCTCATCGAGTGGCCGAAGGCCTGACCCGTGGCCGCCGGCGCGACGATGCACACCTTCGCGGTGCAGCTGGCCGACGTCGATCGCGGTGTCTATGAGGATCTGTCGCTGCGGGTGGCGCGGCATCCCTCCGAGACGGACGCGTTCATGATGACGCGGGTGCTCGCGTACTGCCTCGAGTACGAAGAGGGCATCTCGTTCAGCGAGGGCATCTCGGCGACCGACGAGCCCGCCGTGCTGGTGCGCGACCTCACCGGCGCGCTGACCGCCTGGATCGAGGTGGGGGCCCCGGACGCCGCGCGCCTGCACTCCGGCAGCATGCAGGCCGCCCGCACGGTCGTCTACACGCACCGCGACCCGGCGAAGGTCGCCGCACCGTGGGCGGGCAAGCGCATCCACCGTGCCGACGAGATCCTGCTGCACAGCTTCGATCCCGGTTTCGTGGACGCCGCCGCCGCGCTCGTCGAGCGTCGCAGCACGATGACACTGTCGGTGACCGAGCGGCGGATCTACCTCGACCTCGGCGGCATGAGCCTCGAGAGCGACATCCACACGCAGACGGCCGCCTGACGCCGCTGACGCGGCGTGCTCACCCGGGCAGGAAGTTCTCGCGCGCGAGCGGAGCGATGTCGAGCCGCTCGGCCTCTGCGCGCCCGACCCAGCGCAGCTCCTCGATCTCGGCGGCGACCACCGGCTGCTGCGCGCCGATGTCGGCGGCGAACACGTCCGCCACCACGAGGAAGCCCGGCTCGTTCGCCGCCGCCGCGGTGAAGGAGCCCAGGGACTCCAGCTCGTCGGGCTCGACGCGGATGCCGAGCTCTTCGAACAGCTCCCGCGCGAGCGTCTCGGCCGCCGACTCCCCCGGCTCGGGCTTGCCGCCCGGCTGCATGAACGCCGTCGTGCCCGCCTTGCGCACCAGCAGCAGCTCCCCGGCCTGGTTGACGATCACCGCGGCCGAGACATGGATGCTGCGCACGGACGTTCCAGGAAGGTTCGGGGTGGTCACCCTGGCACGCTAACAGGTGGCATCCACCTCGTCCGGCGTAGAATCACGTGTGCCTCCCGAATCGCCCGTCCCCTCTGACCTGCCGCCGAGCGGCATCGACCCGGACGACCTCGCCGTCGCACTCCGGGTGCTCGACAGCATGGCGGGGATCGACGAGACCCATCCCGACTTCGTCGCGGTGCGCCGCGCGACGGCCAAGATGTTCAAGGCCGTCAAGCGTCACCGTCGGCGTGAGATCCGCGACGCGATCGCCGCCGCCGACAAGGCCGTCGTCGCCGCCACCGCCACGGGCGCGCCCGACCGCA
>Ga0160450_100712_pt1 | contig 16882 bp, 15 predicted proteins | sample HID1975K_E1MG_FD_108257 | JGI IMG/M metagenome (GOLD analysis project Ga0160450, IMG submission 108257) | Enriched soil microbial communities from UW Madison campus, WI, USA - HID1975K_E1 MG | ecosystem: Environmental > Terrestrial > Soil > Unclassified | place: USA: Madison, Wisconsin...
GGCGAGCTTCACGAGGATGTCGGGCGCCCCGCGGACGAGGATGCCTGAATCGCCGCCGCGCGGCGCACGGGAGCGGCCGACCGGGGGAAGGTCGATGGGACCCGTCGTGGTGTCGTTGGCCGCGACCAGCGCGGTGACCTTCTCGATCACCGACTGCGTGGAGACGTGGCCCTCGCCGACCGCGGCATACAGCGCCGAGACGTCCTCGTAGCGCAGCAGGTGCGCCACCTCGGAGAACGAGTCCTGGCTCATGAGGCGCTGCAGCGGCAGGTTCTGGCGGCGCATCGCCCGCGCGATCGACTCCTTGCCCTGCTCGATCGCCTCTTCGCGCCGCTCCTTGGTGAACCAACCGCGGATCTTGTTGCGGGCGCGGGTGCTCTTGACGAAGCCGAGCCAGTCCTGGGACGGCCCCGCGTCGGGGTTCTTGGAGGTGAACACCTCGACCACGTCGCCGCTCTTGAGCTCGGACTCCAGCGGCACGAGGCGGCCGTTCACCTTCGCGCCCATCGTGCGGTGGCCCACCTCGGTGTGCACTGCGTACGCGAAGTCGACCGGCGTCGCGCCGGCGGGCAGGCCGATCACGCGACCCTTCGGGGTGAAGACGTAGACCTCTTTCGCGCCGATCTCGAAGCGCAGCGAGTCGAGGAACTCGCCGGGATCCGCGGTCTCTGCCTGCCAGTCCGAGATGTGCGCGAGCCACGCCATGTCGGTGTCGACGGACTTGGAGTCCGTCTTGCCGCCGTTCATCCGCTCTTTGTACTTCCAGTGCGCCGCGACGCCGTACTCGGCCTGCTGGTGCATCTCGTGCGTGCGGATCTGGATCTCGACCGTGCGGCCGCCGGGGCCGATCACCGTCGTGTGCAGCGACTGGTAGAGGTTGAACTTCGGGGTCGCGATGTAGTCCTTGAAGCGGCCGGGCAGCGGCGTCCACCGCGCGTGGATCGCGCCGAGCACCGCGTAGCAGTCGCGCACGCTGCCCACGAGGATGCGGATGCCGATGAGGTCGTAGATGTCGTCGAACTCGCGACCGCGCACCACCATCTTCTGGTACACGGAGTACAGCTGCTTCGGGCGCCCCATGACGCGGCCGCGGATACGCAGCTCGCGCAGATCGCTGTCGACGGCGTCGATGACGTTCTGCACGTACTGCTCGCGCTGCGGGGTGCGCTGCTTGACGAGACTGTCGATCTCGGCGTACAGCTTCGGCTGCAGCACGGCGAACGAGAGGTCCTCGAGCTCGGACTTGATCGCCTGGATGCCGAGCCGGTGCGCCAGCGGAGCGTAGATCTCGAGCGTCTCGGTGGCCTTCTTGCGCGCCTTCTCGGGGGGCACGAAGCCCCAGGTGCGGGCGTTGTGCAGCCTGTCGGCGAGCTTGATGAGGAGCACGCGGATGTCGCGCGACATCGCGACGATCATCTTGCGGACCGTCTCGGCCTGCGCGCTCTCGCCGTACTTGACCTTGTCGAGCTTCGTGACGCCGTCGACGAGCATCGCGACCTCGTCGCCGAACTCGGCCGTCAGCGTCTCGAGCGAGTACTCGGTGTCTTCGACGGTGTCGTGCAGCAGCGCTGCGGCGATCGCACGCGGTCCGAGGCCCAGATCGGCGAGGATCTGCGCCACCGCGAGCGGATGCGTGATGTACGGCTCGCCGCTCTGCCGGGCCTGGCCCGAGTGAGCACGCTCGGCGACGGAGTAGGCGCGCTCGATGATCGAGAGGTCGCCCTTCGGATGGTGCGTGCGCACCGTCCGCAGCAGCTGCTCGACGTCGTCGCGGCGGGCCGAACGGGAGAAGATCCTCGGCACCAGACGGCGCAAGGACGACGACTGGGCGGGCGGGATGGTCTCGGTCATACGATCCCCTCCCCTCCGCCGAATCCCACAATCCTACGCCCGCGGCGGGGTGCACCCGACCGCGGACGCCTGGGCCGGCATGACACCGGCCCAGGCGTCGCGCTCAGACCGGGGTGCCCGCGAGGGCGCGTGCGTCGAGCACGCGCGTGTCGCGCGTCTTGATCGCCGTCTCGTTCTCGCGCAGCAGCGAGTACAGCGGCGATGCGACGAACAGCGTGGAGTACGCGGCCACGATCGTGCCCACGAAGATCGCGAGCGACAGGTCGGTGAGCGTCTGCGCACCCACCCACACGATGCCGATGAACAGGATCGCGCCGGTCGGGAGGATCGCCACGACGGTCGTGTTGATCGACCGGACGAGGGTCTGGTTGACGGCGAGGTTGACCGATTCGCCGAACGTGCGTCCCGACACTTCGCCGTCTTCGCTGGTGTTCTCCCTGATCTTGTCGAACACCACCGTGGTGTCGTACAGCGCGTACGACAGGATCGTCAGGAAGCCGATGACGGCCGCGGGTGAGATCTCGAAGCCGAACAGCGCGTACACGCCGATCGTGATCACGAGCACGTCCACCAGGCCGATGATGGCCGAGACCGACATCTTCCAGGTGCGGAAGTACAGCGCGAGGATCAGGAATGTGAGGGCGAGGAAGATCGCCAGACCCCACAGCGACTGGCGTGTGACGTCCGCTCCCCAGCTGGGGCCGATGAACGACGCGCTGACCTCGCTGGCCGGCACGTCGTAGGTGTCGGCCAGGGCCGCCGAGACCTCGCGGCTCTCGGCGTCGGTCAGCTGATCGGTCTGCACACGGATCGCACTGTCGCCGACGGTCGCCACCTTCGTGGTCGCGTCGGGCACGACCGAGTGCACCGCATCGGTGGCGGCGAGCTGGTCGATGGGCGCCGAGAGACCGGTCACCGTGAACTGCGAACCGCCCGTGAACTCGATCGAGAACTGGATCGGACGGAACAGCGGCACCAGGGCCGAGGCGATCACGAGGATCGCGGCGATGAGGAACCACAGACGCCGGCGGCCGACGAAGGGGAACGACGTCTTTCCGGAGTAGAGGTCGTTGCCGAGCTGGCTCATGGAGCGCATCAGTCGTCTCCCTCCTTCACGGTCGTGACGGGTTTGCTGTTCTCAGCGGCCGCCTGCTCCGCCTGCTTGCGCTCGGCGATCGTCTGGCGGCGAGCCGCCTCGCCGCGCGACTTCGCGTTGCGGCGTCCTGCGGTGCCCGTGGTCAGCACGGGGTCGCGGAACTGCGCGCGCCCGCGGTAGACCGCGCCGAGAGCCGTCGGATCCAGGCCCGACAGCGGGTGTCCCGAGCCGAAGAACTTCGTCCGTGCCAGCAGCTGCAGCACCGGGTGGGTGAACAGGATGAAGATGAGGACGTCGATGGCCGTCGTGAGACCCAGCGTGAAGGCGAAGCCCTTGACCGTCGCATCCGCGAGGATGTAGAGCACCACGGCGGCGAGGATGTTGATCGACTTCGAGATGTAGATCGTTCGCTTGGCGCGGCCCCAGCCGTCCTCGACGGCGGCCGTGATCGACTTGCCGTCTCGCAGCTCGTCCCTGATGCGCTCGAAGTAGACGATGAACGAGTCGGCGGTGAAGCCGATCGTCACGATCAGGCCCGCGACGCCGGCGAGCGACAGGCGGAAGCCCATGCGCCACGCCAGGATGCACAGCGTGATGTACGTCAGCACCGCCATCACCACGAGCGACGCGATGATGATGAAGCCGAGCGCGCGGTAGACGATCAGCGAGTAGATCGCGACGAGCGCCAGACCGATCAGACCCGCGATGAGGCCGATCATGAGTTGCTGCGAACCGAGCGTCGCCGAGATCGAGTCCGAGCTCACGACGCTGAAGCTCAGCGGCAGGGCACCGTACTTGAGCTGGTCGGCGAGGACCTTCGCGCTCTCCTGCGTGAAGCTGCCGGTGATGCTCGGCTTTCCGTCGAGGATCACGCCGTTCATCGACGGCGCCGACAGCACATAGCCGTCGAGCACGAACGCAAACTGGTTCAGCGGGGCGGTGGCGCCGTACAGGCGCTGGCTGATCTCGCCGAAGGTCTTGGTGCCCTCGTCGTCGAACTGCAGGTTGACGGCCCACTGGTTGTTGCTGGTCTGCAGACCGAAGGTGGCGTCGTCGATCGACGAGCCGTCGAGCTCGACCGGACCCAGGATGTACTTGATCGTGCCGTCTTTGTCGCACGTGATGAGCGGCTCGTCCTTGGGGGCGTTCGCCGGGTCGTTCGCCGGGTCCGTGCAGTCGTACGCGAGGTACTCGGCCTGCAGCGCCGGCGTGATCCATGCCGTGTCGCTGCCGTTGGTGGGCGACGTGGTGGGCGTGGCCTGCAGCGACGGATCGGGCGTCGGGTACGGCGTCTCGTTGCCGTCGTCGCCCACGAAGGTGTTCGCGGGCGCGCCGGTGTAGAGCACCGCGCGCAGCTGCAGCTGGGCGGACGCCTCGATGCGGTTGCGCGTCTCCTCATCGGCCTGGCCGGGGATCTGCACGACGATCTGGTTGCCCGACTGCGTGGTCACATCGGCCTCGCCGACGCCCGAGGCGTCGACGCGCTGGCGGATGATCGTGACCGCCTGCTCCATCTGCTCGGCAGAGGGGTCGGCGCCGTTCTCGGTCTGCGCTTCGAGGACGATCTGCGTGCCGCCCTGCAGGTCGAGCGCGAGGGACGGCGTCCACGAGCTCTTCCCGAAGACATAGACGCCGAGGGCGTTGATGCCGAACAGGATCGCCGTGATGACGAGAAGGCCGGTCAGCGCGCGCCACGCATGCCGGACGGGAGTGGATGTCGCCACGTCTTCGCTTTCTGGAGTGCCCGAACGGGCGAACGGTCAGACCTTAGTCCTGGGCCTTGGTGCCGGACTCGGCGTCGCCCTTGTCGGCGTCCTTGTCCTTCGCCTTGGCGGCGTCGTCGCTGATCGAGCTGATGTCGCCGTTGGCGACGCCTTCGGCGTACTCGGCGTGGCTCTCTTCGGCCTCGAGGTACTCGTCCTCGGTGACGGCGTCGGCACCGGGGGTGACGACGCGCAGGATGGCCTGGCTGTGGACCTTGATCTCGACGCCGGGTGCGAGCTCGACGATCGCGGGCTGGTCGAGGTTGTCGGCGTCGTACGACACGATCGTGCCGTAGAGGCCGCCCTGGAGGAGGACCTCCGAGCCGGGCACGGTCTGGCGCGCCTTCTGCTCCTGCTCGGCCTTCTGCTTCTGCATACGGCGGCGGGAGCTCCAGAACATGAAGACGAGGAGCACGACCAGCAGGATGATGAGGCCGTAGTTGCTCAGGAAGGCAGCGAAGTCCATGGAGCCGGTGGCACCTTTCGGGTCAGGCACGCGCCGTGGCGGCGCTGCCTTGCAGGAGGGGGGTAGGCGAGAGCCTCCAGCGATTATAGGTCATCGAATCCGAGCACCGATTCGACGCTCGCGACGCCGAGGTGCGCGTAGGCCTCCGGCATGGCGATGCGACCCCTCGGGGTGCGCCCCATGAAGCCGATGCGCACGAGGTAGGGCTCCACGACGGACTCGATGGTGTCCGGTTCTTCGCCGACGGCCACCGCGAGCGTGCTCAGCCCGACGGGGCCGCCGCGGAAGCGTCGGACGATGACGTCGAGCACGGCCCGGTCGAGGCGATCGAGGCCGATCGAATCGACGTCATACAGGTCCAACGCGGCGTCCACGGTGGCGATGTCGGCCCCCGTGCGCCCGTGCACCACGATGTAGTCGCGCACGCGGCGCAGCAGGCGGTTGGCGATACGAGGTGTGCCCCGCGAGCGACGCGCGATCTCGGCGCGCGCGGCGGGTGGCAGCGACACGCCCAGCATGACGGCGGAGCGCTCGACGACGCGCTCCAGCTCTTCGGGCTCGTAGTACTCGAGGTGGGCGGTGAAGCCGAATCGGTCGCGCAGCGGGTTGGGCAGCAGTCCGGATCGCGTCGTGGCACCGACGAGGGTGAACGGCGCGAGGTCGAGCGGGATGCTGGTCGCGCCCGCTCCCTTGCCGACCATGATGTCGATGCGGAAGTCCTCCATCGCGAGGTACAGCATCTCTTCGGCCGAGCGCGCCATCCGGTGGATCTCGTCGATGAACAGCACCTCACCGGGCGTCAGGCTCGACAGCAGGGCGGCGAGGTCGCCCGCGTGCTGGATCGCAGGACCGCTCGACAGGCGCAGCGGGCGCCCGCTCTCGTGGGCGACGATCATGGCGAGCGTCGTCTTGCCCAGTCCGGGAGGCCCCGACAGGAGGATGTGATCGGCAGGCCGCTGCTGGATGCGCGCCGCGTCGAGCAGCAGCTGCATCTGCCCGCGGACCTTCTGCTGGCCGACGAACTCCGAAAGAGAGGTCGGGCGCAGCGCGCCCTCGATCGCAAGCTCTGCCTCGTCGACGGGCTCGGCGTCGTCGTGGACGTCAACCACCGACCGTCTCCTTCCGCGCCGGGCCGAGCGCCGACAGCGTCAGGCGCAGCAGCGCGGGCACCGACGAGCGGTCCGCGCCGGACGCGTCGGATGCCGCGGCCTCGACGGCCTCCGCCGCCACGCGCTCGGACCAGCCGAGGCCGACGAGTGCCTGCACCACCTGGGCCGGAACGGCAGCCGAGGTCGTGGCATCCCCTCCGCTCGACCCGGCGGGGCGGGTGACCGCGATCTTGCCCGCCAACTGGACCACGATGAGCTTGGCCGTCTTGGGGCCGATGCCCGACACGCGTCGGAACGGCGCGTCGTCGTCGGAGGCGACGGCGTCGGCGATCTGGGGAACGGTGAGGGTGGCGAGCACGCCCAGTGCGGACTTGGGACCGACGCCGGTGACCCCCAGCAGCTGCCCGAACACCGTCAGCTCTTCGCGCGACTCGAAGCCGAACAGCGACAGCGCGTCCTCTCGGACGATGAGGGTGGTGTGCAGCAGCACGGTGTCGCCGAGATGGGTCGCGTGGGCGACCTGGGGGGTGACCGCGACGTGCAGCCCGACTCCCCCGACCTCGACGACGACCGAATCCGCATCGACGTGCACGGCGGTGCCGCGGACTGAGGAGATCATGCTGTGAGCCTACGGGCTGGTTCGGACGTTTGTTCGAGCGACACGCATGCGCGCGGTCGATGGGCTCAGCGCCGGGCGACGCGCTCGGCGTCGGCCCACGCGCGCTGGGCGGGCGTGAGCGGCGACGACGACCGCGACGCCGCAGCGGGTGCGCCGCGCCACGCATGGCACAGCGCCAGAGCCAGTGCATCGGCGGCGTCGGCGGGCTTCGGCAGCTCTTCGAGCCGCAGCACGCGGGCGACCATCGTCTGCACCTGCCGCTTGTCGGCGTTGCCGTATCCGGTGATCGCGGCCTTGACCTCGGAGGGCGTGTGCGTCGCGGCGGGGATGCCGCGCTCCCCCGCGACGAGCAGTGCGATGCCGCTCGCCTGCGCGGTGCCCATGACCGTCTGCCTGTTGTGCTGGGCGAACACGCGCTCGACTGCCACGACATCGGGCGCATGGGTCTCCAGCACGGCTCGGAGCCCCGCCGCGATCACGGCCAGGCGCTCCTCGATGGGCGCGTCGACGTCCGATCGGACGACGCCCACGTGCACGAGCTGCGCGGAGCGATCGGCGGCCACATCGACGACACCGACGCCGCAGCGGGTCAGGCCGGGGTCGATTCCGAGGACGCGGAGAGAGCCGCGCGAGCTGCCGGTTCGCACTCCCCCACGCTAGATGAGAGAAGCGGATGCCTCGGCCAGGCGCGCTGCGCCGGGCCGAGGCATCCGCCCGATCTCGGGTGCTCAGTCCTCGTCGGACTCGAGCTCTGCCTGCACCTCGGCGGTGAGGTCGAAGTTGCTGTAGACGTTCTGCACGTCGTCGCTGTCTTCGAGCGCGTCGATGAGGCGGAACACCTTGCGCGCCGTGTCGGCGTCGACCTCGACCTTGAGGTTGGGGACGAACTCGACGTCGGCCGACTCGTAGTCGATGCCGGCCTCCTGCAGTGCGGAGCGCACGGCCACGAGATCGGATGCCTCGGTGATGACCTCGAAGCCCTGCGCGTGCGGCTCGACCTCTTCGGCACCGGCCTCCAGGACGGCCAGCATGACGTCGTCCTCGCTGGTGCCCTCGCCGCCGACGACGATGACGCCCTTGCGGGTGAAGTTGTACGCCACGCTGCCCGGGTCGGCCAGTGTGCCGCCGTTGCGCGTCAGGGCCGTGCGCACCTCGGCGGCCGCGCGGTTCTTGTTGTCGGTCAGACACTCGATCATGAGCGCCACGCCGTTGGGACCGTAGCCCTCGTACATGATCGACGCATACTCGACCGACTCGCCGCCGATGCCCGCGCCGCGCTTGATGGCGCGGTCGATGTTGTCCTTCGGGACCGACGTCTTCTTCGCCTTCAGCACGGCGTCGAACAGCGTCGGGTTTCCCTGCAGGTCAGGCCCGCCCAGCTTCGCGGCGACCTCGATGTTCTTGATGAGCTTGGCCCACGACTTGGCACGGCGCGAATCGATGATCGCCTTCTTGTGCTTGGTCGTCGCCCACTTGGAATGCCCGGACATGGTCCTCCTGAAATACGCTCGTCGGTACAAGACGTGTCAACGCCTCGCCCGACGGACTAGTTTATCCCCCGGTTAAAGGGCGAACTCGAAACCGAACCGCGACGAAAGCAGCGCGACAAGGTCGCGCGGCACCTTCGTGAGGTATGCCGGCGCGGGCGCCAGGGTGTCGGGCGCCCCGATGAACGGGAAGTAGACCGGGCCGTAGGTCAGCGTCTCGACGCGGTCGCGCACGGCGACGATCTCGGATCCGACGCGACGCAGGCTCGGCAGTGTGATCGGCGACGCGAGGCGCAGCGTGTCGCTGATCGGCATGCGCCAGTGCGGCAGGTCGTCGCCGCGCCGGTCGCGCGTCTCCTCGCCCAGCGGGCCGAGCACACGGCCCCAGGCTGCGATCCCCGGCACCGGCAGCGTACGGTCCCACACGAACAGCGTGTCGCCCGGCTCGGTGAATCCGACGAGCTCGTGCGACCACTCGAACCGGTGCTCGTCCCGGGCCTTCGGAGCAGACAGCGCGTCTCCGACGACGCCGCGCGACGGCGCGATCATCCAGTAGCGCTCCTCCGGGTGCTCGCGCCACCAGTCGTTGATCGTCATGGCACCGAATCTACCTCGCGGCGTCGCGCACACCCGCAGGGCGCACGCGCCGGTCCACGAGATCGAGCAGCAGTGCGTGGAACCGGTGTTCGCCGGTGACCTCGGGGTGGAACGAGGTGCCCAGCAGCGCCCCCTGACGCACCGCCACGATCCGTCCGTCGTCGAGGGTCGCGAGCGCCTCGACGCCCGGCCCGATCTCCTCCACGAGCGGCGCGCGGATGAACGCCGCGTGCACGGGCGGGGCGCCGACGGCGGGCACGTCGAGGTCCACCTCGAACGAGTCGACCTGGCTGCCGAACGCGTTGCGTCTCACGGTCACGTCGAGTCCGCCGAACGTCTGCTGCCCGGGCGCCCCGTCGGCGATGCGGTCGGCGAGGAGGATGAGACCGGCGCACGTCCCGTACACCGGCATCCCGTCGGCGATCGCCTCTCGGATCGGATGCCGCATCCCGAACGTGCGGGCGAGCTTGTCGATGACGCTCGACTCGCCGCCGGGGATCACGAGGCCGTCGACGTCCGCGAGTTCGTCGGTCCGCCGCACGGCCACGACGTCGGCGCCCAGGTCCGTGAGCACGCGCACGTGCTCACGGACGTCTCCCTGTAACGCGAGGACGCCGACGCGCGGCATCGTCACCAGCCGCGCTCGGCGAGCCGATGCGGGGCGGGGAGGTCGGCCACGTTGATGCCGACCATCGCCTCGCCGAGGCCGCGCGAGACGTCGGCGATCACCTGGGCGTCGTCGTAGAACGTGGTGGCCTTGACGATCGCGGCGGCGCGCTCGGCCGGATTGCCGGACTTGAAGATGCCCGATCCCACGAACACGCCGTCGGCCCCGAGCTGCATCATCATCGCGGCATCCGCGGGCGTCGCGACCCCGCCTGCCACGAACAGCACGACGGGCAGCTTGCCGGTCTCGGCGACCTCGGCGACCAGCTGGTAGGGCGCCTGCAGCTCCTTGGCGGCCACGTACAGCTCGTCCTTGCTCATGGAGCGCAGCGCGTTGATCTCGGCGTTGATCTTGCGGATGTGCTTGGTCGCCTCCGATACGTCGCCGGTGCCGGCCTCGCCCTTGGAGCGGATCATCGCCGCGCCCTCGTTGATGCGGCGCAGCGCCTCGCCCAGGTTCGTGGCACCGCACACGAACGGAACCGTGAAGTTCCACTTGTCGATGTGGTTGACGTAGTCGGCGGGCGAGAGCACCTCGGACTCGTCGATGTAGTCGACGCCGAGCTGCTGCAGCACCTGGGCCTCGACGAAGTGGCCGATGCGGGCCTTCGCCATGACGGGGATCGAGACGGCCTCGATGATGCCGTCGATCATGTCGGGGTCGCTCATGCGCGACACACCGCCCTCGGCGCGGATGTCGGCGGGGACCCGCTCCAGCGCCATGACGGCGACGGCGCCGGCATCCTCGGCGATCTTGGCCTGCTCGGGCGTGACGACGTCCATGATGACGCCGCCCTTGAGCATCTCGGCGAGGCCGCGCTTGACGCGGTCGGTTCCCGTGTCGGCAGTGGTCACGAGGGTTCTCCCTTATCTGGAATCCGGCGGGTCGGGCCGCCGGGGCGTCGGATGAGGACAATGCAGTCATTGACCTAGGCCAAACGATAGCATTTCTGCGTCGGCCGATATGCGGACCGGCGAACAGCAGGGACGGTGCCATGACCTCCGACATCCGCGGCCGATCCGCGACCGAGATCGCCGACAGCGTGCGCGCGCTCATCGAGCGATCACGGCTGCGCGCGGGCGATGCGCTGCCCCCGGTGCGGTCCCTCGCCGACGAGCTCGGCGTCAACCGCAACACGGTGGTGGCCGCCTATCGCCAGCTGACCCAGGCCGGGGTCGTCGTGACCCGCGGTCGGGGCGGCACGCGCGTGGCTGACCTGTCGCCCGTCGCCCAGGAGGGTTTCGCCGCCGACAGCGTGCTGCGCGACGTCGGCACGGGCAACCCCGATCCCGACCTCATCCCCGACATCGCTCCGGTGCTGGCGAGCATGGCCGGGCGGCCCGTCCTCTACGGCGAGCCGGTCATCGACCCCGGCCTCGAGCGGTGGGCGCGCGAGTGGATGAGCGAGGGGCTCGCGGCCGACGAGCTCCGGCTCACGATCACGAGCGGCGCGGCCGACGCCGTCGAACGGCTGCTCGCCCAGGCGCTCACCCGCGACGACGCTGTCGCGCTGGAGGACCCGTGCTTCCTCACGAGCATCCACACCGTCCGCATCGGCGGCTACCGGCCCGTTCCGGTGCCCGTCGACGACGCGGGCATGACCGTGGCGGGGCTGCGTGCCGCGCTCGAGCAGGGGGTCCGGGCGGTCGTGCACACGCCGCGCGCCCAGAACCCGACGGGGGCGAGCCTCACGGCCGAGCGGGCGGCGCAGCTGCGTGACGTCCTGCGCGACCACCCGTACGTGCTCGTGATCGAGGACGACCACTTCTCGATGCTGTCGCAGCAGCCCTTCCATTCCCTCATCTCGCCCGCCCACCGTCGCTGGGCGCTCGTGCGTTCCGTGTCGAAGTTCCTCGGCCCCGACATGTGCCTGGCCGTGACGGCATCCGATCCCGAGACCGCGGAGCGCCTCGCGATGCGACTGACCCCGGGCACCACGTGGGTCAGTCACCTCCTGCAGCGGCTCACGCACGCGCTGGTGACGGATGCGGCCACCGCCGCCTCGATCGAACGTGCCGGTGCGCACTATGCCTCGCGCAACGAGGCCTTCGTCGCACTCCTCCGGGAGCACGATCTCGACGCCGATGCGGGCGACGGGCTGAACCTCTGGATCCCGCTGCCTGTCCCCGCGCGCGCCGTCTCGGAGCAGCTGATGCGGCGCGGCTGGCTGGCCCGGCCGGGCGATGAGTTCGTGCTCGCCGGCGACGACCCCTCGCACCGCCTGCGACTGACCGTCCACGACCTCGACGACGATGCCGCCGTGCAGCTCGCCGCCGACCTCGCGGGCGCGGTCGCCGCGGCCGGCGGCCGGGCGCGTCTGCGGGAAGTGGGATGATCGACCGGTGAAGATCCTCTCGATCCAGTCGGCGGTCGCCTACGGCCACGTCGGCAACTCGGCAGCCGTGTTCCCGCTCCAGCGCATCGGCGTCGAGGTCATGCCGGTGTACACGGTCAACTTCTCGAACCACACCGGGTACGGGGCATGGCGCGGCCCGATGATCAGCCCCGACGACGTGCGCGAGGTGATCCTCGGCATCGAGGAGCGCGGCGCGTTCCCGCAGGTCGACGTCGTGCTGTCGGGCTACCAGGGCGGCGAGGGCATCGCCGATGTGATCCTCGACGCCGTCGCACGCGTGAAGGCCGCGAATCCCGACGCCGTCTACGCGTGCGACCCCGTGATGGGCAACGCCAAGTCGGGCTGCTTCGTCGCCCCGGCGATCCCGGTGCTGCTGCGCGATCGCGTCGTGCCGGCAGCCGACATCATCACGCCGAACCAGTTCGAGCTCGGGTTCCTCACCGAGACCGAGCCCGCCGACCTCGAGTCCACCCTCGCATCGGCTGATCTCGCGCGCGAGATGGGTCCGCGGACGGTGCTCGTCACGAGCGTCGAGCGCCCCGACCGCCCGGAGGGCACGATCGAGATGCTCGCCGTCACCGACGACGGCGCCTGGATCGTGCAGACGCCGCACATCCCGATGAAGGCCAACGGCTCGGGCGACGTCACGGCGGCGCTCTTCACCGCGCACTACCGCCGCACCGGCGACGCGGCCGACGCACTCGCCCGCACCACCTCGAGCGTGTTCGACCTGCTGGAGCGCACGCACGCCTCGGGCGAACGCGAGCTGCAGCTCATCGAGTCGCAGGACGCCTACGCGAATCCGCGTCTGCAGTTCGCCGTCCAGCAGGTGCGCTGACACGTCGCGGAGAGTGGATGCCGCGGGCCGCGGCATCCACGTCTCTCACGCGTTCCAGGCGTCCGAGATCGCGCGACGGACGTCGCCGAGCAGCTGGGGCAGCGCCTTGGTGCGGGCGATGATCGGGAAGAAGTTGGCGTCAGAGGCCCACCTCGGCACGATGTGCTGGTGCAGATGCTCGTCGACGCCGGCGCCGGCGACATGGCCCTGGTTCATGCCGATGTTGAAGCCGTCGCAGCGCGACACCTGACGCAGCACGCGCATGCCCTGCTGCGTCAGGGCGCCGATCTCGGCGACCTCTTCGTCGGTGGCCTGGTCGTACGTCGCGATGTGGCGGTACGGGCACACCAGCAGGTGGCCCGAGTTGTACGGGAACAGGTTGAGCAGCGCGTACGCGGTCCGGCCGCGGAAGACGATCAGCCCGTCCTCGTCGGACTTGCGCGGCGCCTCGCAGAACGGGCACTCCTTGCGCAGCACCTCGGGGCCGGCCTGGATGTAGGCCATCCGGTGCGGCGTCCACAGTCGCTGGAACTCGTCCGGCACGCCGGCGAACGACGCGGCGTCGACGAGCACCGGGTCAGGAGCATGTCCCTCGGGAACCCCCGACCCGGGCTCGTCGACGTGCGTCACGAAAAGTCCTCCGCAGTGTTCACGAGTGCGTGCGATGCGATGGCCTCGCGCACCCGGCGCACCGCGTCGGCGATCGGCACGCCGTTCTCCTGCGAGCCGTCGCGGAAGCGGAACGACACCGTGCCGGCGGCCTGGTCCTGCGCGCCGGCGATGAGCTGCAGCGGCACCTTCTGGGTGGTGTGCGTGCGGATCTTCTTCTGCATGCGGTCGTCGGAGTGGTCCAGCTCGGCGCGGACGCCCTCGGCCTTCAGCAGATCGACGACCTCGCCGAGGTAGTCGGCGAACTCCTCCGCGACCGGGATGCCCACGACCTGCACCGGCGACAGCCACACCGGGAACGCGCCGGCGTAGTGCTCGAGCAGGATCGCGAAGAACCGCTCGATCGAGCCGAACAGCGCGCGGTGGATCATGATCGGCCGCTTCTTCTGGCCGTCGCGGTCGGTGTACTCGAGCTCGAAGCGCTCCGGCAGGTTGGGGTCGACCTGCACCGTCGACAGCTGCCAGGTGCGGCCGATGGCGTCACGGGTCTTCAGGTCGATCTTGGGGCCGTAGAACGCCGCCTCGCCCGGCACCTCGGTGAGCTTGAGCCCACTGGCGACCGCGACGTTGCGCAGCGCGTTCGTCGAGTACTCCCAGAACTCGTCCGAGCCGATCCACTTGTCCTTCTCGTCGTCGCGCATCGACAGCTCGAGCTCGAAGTCGTCGAGTCCGAAGTCGCGCAGCATCGAGATGACGAACTCGAGCACGCGGGTCGCCTCGCCCTCGAGCTGCTCGGGGGTGACGAACAGGTGCGAGTCGTCCTGGGTGAAGCCGCGCACACGGGTGAGGCCGTGCAGCGCGCCCGAGAGCTCGTTGCGATAGACCGTGCCGTTCTCGGCGAGACGCATCGGCAGATCGCGGTAGCTGCGCGCACGCTCCTTGTAGATCAGGATGTGCATCGGGCAGTTCATGGGCTTCAGGTAGTAGTCCTGGCCCTGCTTGGTGATCTCGCCGTTCTCGTCGCGCTCCTCGTCCATCACGATGGGCGGGAACATGCCCTCCTTGTAGGTGACGAGGTGGTTCGAGGTGAGGAACAGGTCCTGCTTCGAGATGTGCGGGGTGTACACGTAGGTGTAGCCGCCGGCGATGTGACGTCGTCGTGCGTGCTGCTCCATCTCGCCGCGGATGACGCCGCCGCGCGGGTGCCACACCGACAGGCCCGAGCCGATCTCGTCGGGGAACGAGAACAGGTCGAGGTCCTTGCCGAGCTTGCGGTGGTCGCGCTTCGCGGCCTCCTCCAGGCGGGTCTGGTACGCCCGCAGCTCGTCCTTCGTGGGCCACGCGGTGCCGTAGATGCGCTGCAGCTGCGGGTTCTTCTCGCTGCCGCGCCAGTAGGCGCCCGCGATGCGCTGCAGCGCCCAGCCGTTGCCGATCAGGCGGGTGTTCGGCAGGTGCGGGCCGCGGCAGAGGTCCTTCCACACGGTCTGGCCATCGCGATCCACGTTGTCGTAGATCGTCAGCTCGCCGGCGCCGACCTCGACGGAGGCGCCCTCGGTCTTCTCCGCGCCGCCGCCCTTCAGCCCGATGAGCTCGAGCTTGAACGGCTCGTCGACGAGCTCTGCGCGTGCCTCCTCGTCGGTGACGACGCGGCGCACGAAGCGCTGGCCCTCGCGGACGATGCGCTGCATCTCCTTGTCGATGGCCTTGAGGTCCTCCGGGGTGAAGGGATGCTCCACGCCGAAGTCGTAGTAGAACCCGTCGGTGATCGGCGGGCCGATCCCGAGGTTCGCCTGCGGGTTGATGCGCTGCACGGCCTGCGCGAGCACGTGGGCGGTCGAGTGGCGCAGGATCGCCAGCCCGTCGGGGCTGTCGACGGTGACGGGCTCGACGGCATCCGTCTCGGTCACCACCGTCGCGAGGTCTTTCAGTTCGCCGTTCACCCTCAGCGCGACCACGGAACGGTCGGGGAACAGGGCGAAGCCGTCAGCGGGATAAGGCACAGCGTCAGTCACGGAAACTCTCCTGGGAATGGCTCGGATCAAGGCTACTCAGCTTCAGGCGCACGCCGCGCCCCGCCCGCTCAGGCGCCGAGCGTTCGCGTGATGGTCGCGAGTGCCGCTGCAGCGGTCGACCAGACGAGTTCCACGCGTCGATTCTACCCAGTGACCGGGGCTGAGCCGGCGCTCAGGTGCTTGAGCGCCTCGCGCCGCGTGAGCGGGCTGACCTCATGCGTGTCCACGTAGGCGCGCACCCACTCGGGGGCGACGCGCGCATACTCGCGCAGGGCCCATCCGATGGCCTTGCGGAGGAAGAACTCCGGGTCCGACGTGTTCGGGGCGATGGTGTCGGCGAGGACGTCAGGATCGAGTCGGATGCCGCGCCCCAGCTGCGACAGGATCGCGATGCGCCGGACCCACAGGTCCGGATCGCGCGCCCAGGCGCGCACCAGGGCAGCGGTCTCGACGGGTCGTGCGTCGTGGAGGTCGGCCAGGCGGTGCGCGAGCTCGTCGGTGTAGTCCCACCACTGCCCCGTGCGGACCATGTGCTCCACGAGGGCGACGGTGGCGGGATCGGCCCGCACCGGCGCGAGCGACAGCAGCGCCATGGCGGCGTAGCGCTCCTCCCGGAAGCCGGCGGCATCCCACACCTCGAGCGCCGTGGCGCGGAGGGTCGCGGCATCCCTCCCCTTCGCCCGGCTCTTGGCGACGCGACGCGCATCGGGCACGCGGACGCCGAGGAACGGCATGGCGGACTTCATGTACGCCTGCTGGCCGGGCGCCCGCTCCGGATCGGCGGCGTCGCGCAGCGCGGAGCGGATGTCGTCGGCGAGGGTCACGGGCTCACCGTACCGGTCCCTGGAACAGCAAAAAACCCCTGATCTCTCAGGGGTTTTCTTCTGTGCGCGATACTGGGATCGAACCAGTGACCTCTTCCGTGTCAGGGAAGCGCGCTACCGCTGCGCCAATCGCGCCTATAGAGGCTGTTAAGTTGTCGGCGAGGTGGCGACGGGATTCGAACCCGTGTAAACGGCTTTGCAGGCCGGTGCCTAGCCGCTCGGCCACGCCACCGCGTGTGGTTTGACCCCACGTGCTGTGATCCCTGGAGAGGATCCCTGCACTTGAGCGGATGACGAGACTCGAACTCGCGACCCCAACCTTGGCAAGGTTGTGCGCTACCAACTGCGCTACATCCGCATTTCGTTCCCTTCGCTTTCGCGCCGGGCACTTGTAAGACTTTAGCCGACGTTCGGCCGCATGCAAAACCAGATGCAGCCCGCGCGTGTCACACCGATGTGGTTCGAGGCATGCCTCCGCATCCGGTACTATCGTTACTCGTCCCCCTCGGGGAACGGGCGATTGGCGCAGTTGGTAGCGCGCTTCCTTCACACGGAAGAGGTCATCAGTTCGAGTCTGGTATCGCCCAC
>Ga0160450_100715_pt1 | contig 16744 bp, 16 predicted proteins | sample HID1975K_E1MG_FD_108257 | JGI IMG/M metagenome (GOLD analysis project Ga0160450, IMG submission 108257) | Enriched soil microbial communities from UW Madison campus, WI, USA - HID1975K_E1 MG | ecosystem: Environmental > Terrestrial > Soil > Unclassified | place: USA: Madison, Wisconsin...
CAACGCAGGAGGCCCTCTTCACACCCGAACGACTACAGCGAGTCGTCGCAGATCAACCAACGTCCCTGGGCAGTACAGCTAGCCCTCCGGGTACGGTCCGGTCTCGACGACGCAGAAGCGGTTGCCCTCGGTGTCTTCGAGGACGACCCAGTCCGCGCCTTCGGGGTAGTGGTCCCAGTCCACCTCGCGGGCGCCGAGGGCCAGCAGCCGCTGCACCTCGGCGGCCTGGTCCTCCGCGTACAGGTCGAGGTGGATGCGCGGCGGGTAGTGCTGCGGGTAGCCCGTGACCGACAGCGCGAGGCTGGCGCCGGGCGCCGCCCAGTGCGCCTTGCCGGGTGGATCGAGGATCACCCAGTCCTCGCTCGGCTCGCGGCGGTTCACGTACCCGAGGGCGGCCCGCCAGAAGTCGCCGGCACGCCCGATGTCTTCGACGGTCAGGACGGTGGATCCGATGCTCAGCATGCCGCCCATCCTCCGCGCCCGCGCCGGCATGCGCCACAGGGTTGACGCGCATGGCCCCATGAGCAGAAGTCCTATGATGTGCTCTCGTGGCAGGAACCCCCAGCAAGAAGCGCAAGACCGCGGGCCCGAAGAAGCAGCACCCGCGCGGCAACCCGCAGAAGTCGCACATCTCGCGCGACCCCGCGCACGTCGAGAAGGCGACCGTCCGCGACTGGATCGGCGCGGCACGCCTGCGCACGCTGCCGCTCGCGATCACGCCGATCCTGATCGGCACGGGTGCCGCGATCATCGTGACCGACGTGTTCCACTGGGTGATCGCGCTATTCTGCCTCATCGTGTCGGTGGCGCTGCAGATCGGCGTCAACTACGCCAACGACTACAGCGACGGCATCCGTGGCACCGACGACTTCCGCGTCGGACCGTCCCGCCTGACCGCCAGCCGCCGCGCCCGGCCGCGCACCGTGCTCCTCGTGGCGCTGGCGTTCTTCGCGGTCGCGGCGCTCGCGGGCCTCGCGATCACGATCCGCACGCAGCAGTGGTGGCTCATCGCGGTCGGCGCCGTGTGCATCGTCGCGGCCTGGTTCTACACCGGCGGCAAGCGCCCCTACGGCTACTACGGCCTCGGCGAGCTGTTCGTGTTCGTGTTCTTCGGCCTCGTGGCGACCCTCGGCACGACGTGGGTGCAGGCGCTCGCACTGCCGCAGGAGGCGTGGTTCGGCGCCGTCGGTGCAGGGCTCATCGCGTGCGCCGTGCTGCTGGCCAACAACCTGCGCGACATCGACCAGGACCGCACCGCCGGAAAGAAGACCCTCACGGTGCTGATCGGCCGCCGTGCGACGCAGGTGCTGTTCACCGTGTTCCTGCTGCTCGCGTTCCTCATCGCGGCGTTCCTCGCGTGGATCGGCTACCCGATCGCGTGGCTGACGCTCCTCGCGCTGCTGGCCGGGATCCCCGCGATGATCATCGTCTGGATGTACCGCGACCCGCGCGAGCTGGTCGTCGCCCTCGGCCTCACGTCACTGACGTCGGTCGCCTACGGCGCGTTCCTCATGTGGGCCTTCATCGGCTGAGACCCGTGTCGTCGGGATGCCGCGGCCCGCGGCATCCCGACGGCCCGAGGGCGGGCGTCAGGGCTTGGGGGCGTCGGGGGTGTCCGTGCCCGACGCGGCGTCGGCCGCGGCGTCCTCGGCCTCTTCGTCGGTCGCAGCGGTCCGCGCCTTGGCGCGGCGGTCGGCGAGGCCGGTCGTGACGTCTTCGAGCGGCTTGCGCAGGAACAGCACCGACAGGCTCAGACCGATGAGGGCCGCGAAGATCGCGGCGAGCCAGTAGTACTCGCGCATGATCGGGAACAGCATCATGATGCCGAACGGCACGAGGAACGCCAGCAGTCGCAGAACCGAGTAGACGATGGCGGAGCGTGCTTTCACCCGTCCATCCTACGTTTGCGTCACGGAGAGCCCCCTCGCCGCCCGGATCGCGCCGGTCCCGCCTAGGATGGTGGCATGGCTCGTGGGCTGCTCATTCTGGCCCTGGTGGCGACAGTGTTCTGGGTCTTCACCATCGTCGACTGCGCCATCCAGCCTCCGATCCGCCATCGCGGCGTGAGCAAGCCGGTCTGGGTGCTGATCGTGGTCCTGCTGCCCGTGCTGGGCGGCATCCTGTGGCTCGCCGTCGGTCGCGCCCGCGGCTCGGTCGCCGTACTGCGCCGTGCACCCGATGACGACCCCGAGTTCCTCGGCACGCTCGGCTCCCTCAGCGACCAGGACGAGCGCATCCGCCGCCTGGAGGAGGAGCTCGCTGCCCTCGACTCCGAGGACGACGACCCCAAGTGGAACCCGCCGGCCCGGCCGGCGGCATCCGAGGATCCTGCAGCCGGCACGACGCCCGGTGCCGCCGCGACCGGCGGCACACCGCCCGCCACACCGCCGGCCCGGCCCGCGGAGGGCGACGACGACGCCCGCGGCCAGCGCGGAGCCATCGGCTGACGTGACCGACCCGCACAGCGCCGAGCGCGCGTTCGACGCCGCGCCCGCCACCGACGCCGCCGCGGCGCTGCTGTTCCGCCTCGTCGAGCTCGGCGTGCGGCACGTCGTGGTCAGCCCCGGGTCGCGCTCGCAGGCGCTCGCCCTCGTCGCCGCGGAGTTCGAGCGCCGCGGCGCCATCAGCCTCCATGTGCGCCTCGACGAGCGTGTCGCCGGCTTCACTGCGCTCGGCATCGGACGCGAGACCGGGATGCCGGCGGCCGTCGTCTGCACGTCGGGCACCGCGGTCGCCAACCTGCTGCCGGCCGCGCTGGAGGCCCACCACGCCGGTGTCCCGCTGCTGCTGCTGACCGCGGACCGGCCTCCGGAACTGCGCGGCGTCGGTGCCAACCAGACCACCCGCCAGCCCGGCATGTTCGCCCCGACGGTGCGCTTCGAGGCCGACCTGCCCGTGCCCGAGGCGGTCGACGTCGACGGAACGCACGAGCAGAGCGTCATGCTGCGCGCGGTCGCCGAGTCGGCCGTCGCGGCGGCGCTCGGCGAGGGCACCTGGTCGCCAGGGCCGGTGCACCTGAACCTCCCGTACCGCGAGCCGCTCGCGGGTGCGCTGCCGTCGTGGCTCGGCGTGCCCGCGGCCGAGCTGCACACGGCACCCGACCCCGACCCGGACGGGCCCCCGGTCGACGTGGAGCCCGAGGACGAGGCATCCGGCGCGCTCTATCAGGGCGGGGGAGGGATCGGCGAGTCCGACGTCCCCGCCGAGCCCGAGCACGCCCCGTTCGTGCTGGAACGCGGTCCGCGCACCGTCGTGCTCGCGGGCGCCGACGCGGGCACCGATGCGGAGGAGCTGGCGCACGTCGGCGGCTGGCCGCTCATCGCCGAGATCGTCAGTGGCGCCCGCTTCGGCCGCCAGCTCGTGCACGGGTACCGCGCCCTCCTGCGCGACCCCGGACTCGGCGGCCGCATCGAGCGGGCCGTCGTGCTGGGGCACCCGACGCTCAGCCGCGAGGCCGCGCGTCTGCTGTCCGACCCGGACGTCGAGGTGATCGCCGTGCGGGGTCCGGGCGAGCCGCTCAACCTCAACGGCTCATCGATCGCCGTCGACCGCATCGCCGTCGCGACGGGCGATCCCGACCGCGCCTGGCTCGGAGAGTGGATGCTGGCGTCACGCGCTGCGGCCGTCGACCTCACGCCTCCGGCACCCGACGCCGACGGACTGTCGTCGGCCGAGCCCGCCGAGCGGCTCGGGGCGATCGCCGCCGAGCTGCAGGTGATCCGCGCCCCGCTGGACCGCACGGCACTCGTCGACGCCGTGTGGCGGGCGACCTGGCCGCACGACCGGCTCGTGTTCGGATCGTCGCGCCTGGTCCGCGTCGCCGATGAAGTGCTGCCGGGCAAGAAGGTGCCGGTGCATTCCAACCGGGGACTCGCCGGCATCGACGGCACGATCGCCACGGCCACCGGCATCGCGCTCGCCAGCCAGTCGGGATCCGGCGCCGGTGTCACCCGCGTGCTGCTCGGCGACCTCGCCGTTCTGCACGATGTCGGAGCGCTGCTGCTGCCACCGCACGAGGCCGAGCCTCGCCTCCAGCTCATCGTCGGCAACGACGGCGGCGGCACGATCTTCGACGGGCTCGAGGTCGCCGGCGTCGCCGGCGCCGAGGCGATGGACCGGGTGCTCTACACCCCGCACACGGTGCGCCTGGAGCAGCTCGCGCTGGCCTACGGGTGGGAGTACCGCCGCGTCACGACGCGTTCCGCGCTCGACCAGGCGCTCACGTCGCCCGTCGGCGGCCGGCAGCTCATCGAGGTTCCGCTGGAGCGCTGAGCGCCCTTCGGCTCGGTCGCCGGCGCTTCCTCGCTCAAGAACCGAGCGAAGCAGGACGAAGCACGCCATGATGGGCGGATGATCGCCTTGAGTCAGAAGCACTGGATCGGCGACGTCGCCGATCTCCTGCGCGTCGACGAAGGATTCGTCCTCGCCGACGTCGACCCCCGTTCCACTCCGGGATACGAACGCGACAAGCACGCCGCCGCCGACGACCTGAAATCGGGCGCGCAGCAGCTCGACGAGTACCAGGAGCGCCTGTTCGCGCAGAGCCGGGTGGATGCGACGGACGCGTCGGTGCTGCTCGTGCTGCAGGCCATGGACTCGGCGGGCAAGGGCGGCATCATCCGGCACGTCGTGGGGTCGACCGACCCGCAGGGCATCGCGCTCGCCGCGTTCAAGAAGCCGACGCCCGAAGAACTCGAGCACGACTTCCTGTGGCGCGTCGAGAAGCGGCTGCCCGAGCCGGGGCTCATCGGGGTGTTCGATCGCTCGCACTACGAGGACGTGCTCATCGGGCGCGTGCGCTCGCTGGCGCCGGCCGAAGAGATCGAGCGTCGCTACGGGGCGATCAACGAGTTCGAGAAGCGGGTGACCGACGGCGGCACGCGCATCGTGAAGGTCATGCTGCACATCTCGCCGGACGAGCAGAAGGATCGGCTCATGGAGCGGCTCGACCGCTCCGACAAGCACTGGAAGTACAACCCGGGCGACGTCGACGAGCGCGAGCTGTGGCCCTCGTACATGGCGGCCTACCAGACGGTGTTCGAGCGCACCTCCACCGATCACGCCCCGTGGCACGTCGTTCCCGCCGACCGCAAGTGGTACGCACGGCTGGCCGTGCAGCACCTGCTCCTGGAGGCGCTGGAGGGCATCGACCCGCACTGGCCGGCCGCGACCTTCGACGTCGAGGCCGAGAAGGCCCGCCTCGCCGCCAGCTGACCACGGCCGCACGCTCCGTCTCGCTGGCGCTCGCTCAGCGGCCGGGTGTCGGGGTGACGCGCTTCGTCTCGCTGGCGCTCGCTCAGCGGCCGGGTGGCGGGGTGACGCGCTTCGTCTCGCTGGCGCTCGCTCAGCGTCCGGGTGTCGGGGTGACGCGCTTCGTCTCGCTGGTGCTCGCTCAGCGTCCGGGTGTCGGGGTGACGCGCTTCGTCTCGCTGGCGCTCGCTCAGCGTCCGGGTGTCGGGGTGACGCGCTTCGTCTCGCTGGTGCTCGCTCAGCGTCCGGGTGTCGGGGTGACGCGCTTCGTCTCGCTCGCGCTCGCTCAGCGTCCGGGTGTCGAGGGTTGCCGGCGCTCGCTCAGCGGCCGGGTGCCGGGGTTGCCGGGGCTCGCCCGAGGGGGACCGAGCCCCGGACGCTGAGCGAGCGAGGAACGAGCGAGACGAAGCGCCACCCCGGCCGACGAACGGAGCCAGGTCATTGCGGGTCAGCCCGGCAGCAGCGCTGCGAGCTCGGCGAAGCCGCGGCGCTCGGCCTCGTCGCGGGCGGTGAGGCCGGCGGCATCGCGGATGCCCGGGTCGGCGCCGGCGGCGAGCAGCAGGCGGACGATCTCCTGCTGGCCGGGGCCGCCGTCGCCGAAGACGACGGCCTCCAGCAGCGCCGTCCAGCCGTTGAGGTTGACCCGGTCGAGGTCGAGGCCAGGCACCTGCACGACGCGCCGGATGTACTCGACGTGGCCGCGCTCGGCCGCGGGGTGCGCGGGGGTGCCGCCGCGGCGGTTCGGGATCGACAGGTCGGGTCGTCCGGGCAGCAGCGCCTCGAGCATCGCGACGCTGCCGGTCACCCCGGTCATGGCCCACGGAGTGTCCCGGCGGTAGTCGAACGCGTCGGGGTCGGCGCCCATCGCGACGAGCAGCTGTGCCACCGCGACGTGGTCCTCCATCACCGCGTGCATGAGGGGCGTGCGCTGCAGGTCGGGGTCGCGCACCTCCAGGTCGGCTCCGGCGCGGATCGCGAGGGCCGCGGCATCCGCGTCCCCGCTCTGTGCGGCGGCGAGCAGGGCCTGGCCCGGGTCGGCGGGCGCGGAAGCTGACAGAGCGGTCGTCAACGTCTGCGTCGCAGTCGGGAACCCGCGTTCCTCGGCCATCTGCAGCGGTGTGAGCCGCTCGGACCCGGAGGGGCGGTCGAGCTCGACGCCGCCCGCGACCAGCACCCGCACGGTCATCGCGTACTGGGGGGTGTCGTCGCCCAGCCAGATCGACTCGTGGATCGCCTGGTAGCCGATGCGGTTGACGTGGTCGCGGTCGATGCCGGCTTGCAGCAGCGCGCCGACGACGTAGCCGTGGCCGCGCTCGGCCGCGCGGATGAGTCCGGTGCCGTTCCAGCTGTCCTTGTCGTCGATGCTCGCGCCGTGCTCGAGTGTCAGGCGCAGCAGGTCGAGGTAGCCCTCGCTCGTCGCGACGAGGTAGGCCGACTGCTGGGTGCGGTCCTGCGCGTTGACGTCGGCGCCGGCCGCGATGAGCTCGGTGGCGCGGGGCACGTCGTTCGCCCAGGCCGCGTCGATGAGGTCGCTGTCGAGCGGGGCGAGTTCTGGCTCGGGTGCCGGAGCACTCGCCCCGCCGGTCGGGGCCGGGCGGGCGGTATCCGGATCCTGCGCCGTGCACGCGGCCAGCGCGACGGTGAGGCCGGCGGCGAGGGCGAACAGGAGCGGGGAGCGGCGCATGGCGGCGACCTTTCGATTCGGGACCCCTTCGATTCTGCGCCCCGCGGACGCCGCCCGCCCGCCCGGATCGACGTCGGCAGCGGATCGGATGATATCGGGCTGGCAAAGTACTTGATGCCCACAAGTACTTGATGTGATACAGTACTTGACATGACACAAGACGACGCGTTCGCAGCCGACCTGCTGCGCGGTCACACCGACACGATCGTGCTCGGTGTGCTCCGGCGCGGCGACGCGTACGGCTTCGAGATCTACAAGGCGATCCGCGACGCGACCGGCGGCGACTACGAGATCAAAGAGGCGACGCTGTACGCGACGTACCGCCGCCTCGAGAAGGACGGCCTCGTCGAGTCGTACTGGGGCGACGAGTCCCAGGGCGGCCGGCGCAAGTACTACCGCATCACCGACGCCGGCCGCGCGGTCTTCCGCGGCAACGTCGCTGCCTGGACGGCGACGCGGCGCATCATCGACTCACTGCTCGACGTGAAGGAGAGCCAGCAATGAACACCGACATCCACCGCCTGCTCGACGAAGCCTTCCAGGGCGTCGAGATGACCCCCGACGCGCAGGACCTGAAAGAAGAGGTCCGCGCGAACCTGATGGCCCGCGCCGACGAGCTCGAAGCCGCCGGCGCGACACCGTCCGACGCCGCGCACCAGGCGGTCGCCGAGCTCGGCGACGTGCGCGAGCTGCTCGAAGAGACCTCGGATGCCGCACCGCGGCGCGCGACCGACGAGTACACCGCGCTGATCCGGCGCCACCACGTGCGGCCGAAGCCCGGCTTCGTCGTGCGCACCGTGGCGTACTCGATCGCGGCCGTCGTCGGGATCACTCTGGCGATCCTGGGTGCGAGCGGCGTGCTGCCGCTGCCGATCGGTCCGCAGATCGGCCTGTTCGGCATGGCATCGACCGCGCTCGGACTGATCGTGGGCGACTCGCTCTCGCAAGAGACCACGACCAATCACCCGATGCCGCAGAACCGCGCCGGGGGCTACTTCCTCGCGACGCTGCTCGGCGCGTTCGGGCTCGGGTTCGTCGCCCTCGTCGCGTTCGGCTCGCTCCCGGTGTGGGGCATCGTGTTCGCGGCCCTCGGCGTGATCGCCTCGATCATCCTGTTCTCGTTCCTCGGCGCGACGCAGACCAATCGACACAAGGCGTGGACGCGGCAGCTCGCCGCGGCGACGCCGCCCAACCGGTTCGAGCGCGAGCCCGACACCGCCGCACGATTCGGCGTGTACACCGCCGCCATCTGGCTCGTCACCTTCGCCGTCATCGCGGTGCTGGTGTTCACGGTCGGCTGGTGGTGGGCGCCGATCGCCTTCGTGGGCGGGTTCGCGCTCATGATGCTGCTGCTCGCCCGCATGCTGTTCGCGCCCGAGAAGTCCGACAAGTCCTGACCCGAGGGGGCCGCGTGGCGGCCCCCTCGACCACTCATCGACCCCATTCGCAGGAAGGGATGCTTCGCCATGCCCGAAAACAACGCCATCGTCGCCCGTGACCTCGTGAAGGTCTACCCGGGCCGAGGTCGCCGCCCCGCCGTGCGCGCATTGGACGGCCTCGGATTCTCGGTCCCCGCGGGCCGTGTGTTCGGCCTGCTCGGCCCGAACGGCGCCGGAAAGTCCACCACCACCAAGATCCTCACGACCTTGTCGCGTCCCACCAGCGGCACCGCGACGGTCGCGGGCCACGATGTCGCCGCGGATCCGGCGGCCGTCCGCGCCGCGATCGGCTACGTGTCTCAGGGCGCGAGCACCGATCCGCTGCTCACCGCCCGTGAGAATCTCGAGATCGCCGCGCGCCTGCGCGGAGTGGGCGCGGCGGATGCCCGCGGCCGAGCCGCGCGCCTGCTCGACGAGTTCGGGCTGGCCGAGGCATCCACTCGTCCCGTCGGATCGTTCTCGGGCGGCATGCGACGCCGGCTCGACGTCGCGGCGGCGCTCGTGCACCGGCCGCGCGTGCTGTTCCTGGACGAGCCGACCACCGGACTCGACCCCGAGGCGCGCGCCGCGATGTGGGCCGAGATCCGGCGGCTGTCGGGCGAGGAGGCCCTCACCGTCGTGCTGACCACGCACTACATGGAGGAGGCCGACCGCCTCGCCGACGAGCTGCTGCTCGTCAACAAGGGCCGCGCCGTCGTGCAGGGCACACCCGACGAGCTCAAGTCGGCCCTGCACGGCGACTCGCTGCGGGTGTCGCTCGTCGAGCCCGACGCAGCCGCCGTCCGCGCCGCGATCGCCCGCGTGCCGGGCCTGCACGACGTGGTGGTCGAGGCGTCCGGCGTCGACGGCGTCCTCGCCGCTCGCACCGACGACGCGTCTGCCGCCGTCGGCGCCGTCATCGGAGCGCTGGATGCCGCAGGCATCCGGTTCGGCCAGGTCGCGGCATCCCACCCCACCCTCGACGACGTGTACCTGCACTTCGTCGGCCACACCTTCGGCGACGCGACCGCGGACGCCGCTCCGGAAGGAGTCGCAGCATGAGCACGATCGCCCTCACCACCGTGACCGCCTCGCCGTCGCGCGCGGGATGGTTCACCCAGACCGGTCAGGTGCTGCGCCGCTGGCTCATCGCCACCCTGCGTCAGGTGTGGGGGCCGGTGATGTCGCTCATCCAGCCCGTCATCTGGATCGTCCTGTTCGGGCAGGTGTTCCACTCGCTCGGCGCGCTGCCGCAGTTCGGCGCTTCGACAGGCTCAGGGGCCGGGGGGTACATCGACTACCTCGTGCCCGGCATCCTCATGATGACGGTGCTGTACTCGGGCGCGTGGGCCGGCACCGGCTACATCGACGACATCAACTCGGGCGTCATGGACCAGTACCTGACCTCGCCCTTGTCACGGTCGGCCATCATCACCGGCCAGCTCGTGCAGCAGCTCATCATCAACCTCGCGCAGTCCCTCGTGGTGCTCGGCATCGGCTGGCTGGCCGGCGCCCGCTACCCCGGCGGCATCGGGGGCATGCTCGTGGCGCTCGGCGTCGCGACCCTGCTCGCGACGATCTTCTGCTGCGCGTCGACGGCCGTCGCGCTCACCGCGCGCAGCCAGATCGCGCTGATCAGCCTGTCGCAGCTCATCGTGCTGCCGGCGACGTTCCTGTCGACCACGATGATGCCGGCCGACCTCATGCCGCAGTGGGTGCAGGACGTCGCGCGCTGGAACCCCATGACGTGGGCGGTCGAGCTCGGCCGCGGCGGCCTCAGCGGCACGTACCCCGACAACGGCTGGTGGCAGGTCGCGGGGCTCACGGCGCTGGCTGCGCTCGCGTTCGTGTGGGCGATGCGGTCGATCCGCGCCTACCAGCGGTCGGTGTGAGCGACCGCGAGCCTAGGGTGGACCGGTGAGCTCTGACCCGGTCCGCGAGGTCGCCGACGCCTACGTCCGCGAACTCGCCCGCCACGAGCCCGACGCCGCACAGGCGTTCGGGCTCGTCGCGCGTCCGCTGCCCGACCTGTCGCCCGAGTGGCTCGTCGCCAAGCACGAGCTGCAGCGCACGACGCTCGCCGCGCTCGACGCGGCGGGGCCGGGCGATGAGGTGCTGCGCGCCGCGCTGCGCGAGCGCCTCGAGCGGGAACGGCTGCTGTTCGACACCGGGTTCACGCCGCGCCTCGTCGCGGGACTCGCCACCCCGGTGCACCTCGTGCGGTACGCCCTCGAGGGACGGACGGTGACCGCCGATGCCGCGGGCGAGGCGGTGCTCGCGACGCTCGAAGCCGCGCCCGCCGCCGTGCGCGAGTACATCTCGACGTTGCGGTGGGCCCGCGACCACGGTGACCGCTTCGCGGGCGGCGGCGTCGCCCCGGTGCGCCAGCTCGGCACCCTGGCGGCCCAGGTCGCGATGTGGGCCGAGTCGGACTGGTTCGGCTCGGTGCCCGTCGCCGACGATGTGGATGCCCGCACCCGTGCCCGCGCGCGGGCCGCCGCCGACGAGATCGCGGTGGCGCTGGCCGAGCTGGTCGCGGTGCTGAACGACGAGCTGCGACCCGTCGCACCGACGGTCGACGGCGTGGGCGAGGCGGTGTACGCCGACCTCGCGGCCGGCATGCTCGGCGCCCGCATCGACCTCGACGACACGTACGCGTACGGGTGGGCCGAGCTGGAGCGCCTCGTGGCCGAGGCACGATCCCTGGCCGGGGAGCTCGGCGGCTCGGGGGACGAGCCGGTGCGGTCGGCGGCATCCCTCCTCGACGCCGATCCGCGCTACCGGCTGGACGGCGTCGCGGCCATCCAGGCGTGGCTCACGCAGCGCGTGGGCGAGACGATCGAGGCCGTCGCGCCCGTGTTCGACCTGCCCGCGTCGGTGCGCGACGTCGAGTGCCTCGTGTCGGAGGCGGCGACCGGCGTCGTCTACTACACGCCCGGAGCGCCCGACGGCTCGACGCCCGGACGCGTGGTGTGGACCATCCCGAGCGGCGTGCCCGTGGCGGCGACGTGGCAGGAGGTCACGAGCGTGCACCACGAGGGCGTGCCGGGCCACCACCTGCAGTTCGTGCTCACCGCGTCGTACCCCGAGCTGCATGCGTGGCAGCGTCACCTGTGCCACGTCCACGGCTACGCCGAAGGGTGGGCGCACTACGCCGAGCAGCTCGCCGACGAGCTCGGGCTCATCCGTGACCCCGCCGAGCGACTGGGCCTGATGCTCGGCCAGATCTGGCGGTCGGTGCGCATCGTCGCCGACATCGGGCTGCACACCGGGCGGCCGGTCCCGCCGAACGCGCTCGTTCCCGAGGGGGAGTGGACCCCCGAGCTCGCGCGCGCCCTGCTGGTCGACCTGGCGCTCGTCGAGCCCGCGCTCGCCGGCTTCGAGGTCGACCGCTACCTCGGATGGCCCGGCCAGGCGCTCGCGTTCAAGGTCGGGGCGCGGCTGTGGAACGACGCCCGTGCGGCGCACCGCGAACGCCTCGGCGACGCGTTCTCGCTGCGGGACTTCCACCGCGACGCGCTCGCGCTCGGCCCGATGGGCCTCGACCCGCTGCGCGCCCGGCTCGCCGGCTGACGCGGCCGGAACGTGGATGCCGGGCGCCCGGCATCCACTCGTCCCTTCGCTGCTGCTCCGAGCGTCGGATGATCGCGGTGTCTCCGGAGCCGATGGTCCGCAAGGCCCCGGAAGCGCGGCGAAAGTTCGAGATTCGGATCGCCCAGCCGCGCGGACCGGGCCGCAACCCGCGCCTGGTCGAGCCTGGTCAGGCCAGGGCGTCGACGATGGGGCGGAACTTCACGCGCGTCTCGAGCAACTCGGACTCGGGATCGCTCGCCGCGACGATGCCCGCGCCGGCGTGGGCGATCACCGGGATCGTGGCGCGGTATTCCGCGTGCCGGCGGAACACCGGTCCGGGAGCGCCGATCTGCGCGCAGCGCAGCGCGATGGCCCACTCGCCGTTGCCGTCGCCGTCGACCCAGCCGACCGGACCGGCGTAGCGCCCGCGGTCGAAGGGCTCGAGCCGGCGGATGGCGTCGAGCGCGGCGTCCGTCGGAGTCCCCGCGACCGCCGCAGTCGGGTGCAGCGTGGCGACGAGGTCGAGCGACGATGCGTGATCCGCGAGGTCGCCGGCGACGTCCGTCGCGAGATGCCACAGGTTCGGCAGCTTGAGCGTGAACGGCTCGGGGTCGGCCCGCAGGTGGCTCACGTGCGGGCCGAGCGCATCGAGCACGCTCTGCACGGCGAAGCGGTGCTCGCCGAGGTCCTTCTCGCTGTGCGCGAGGGAAGCGGATGCCTCGGCGTCATCGTGCGCGTCGGTCCCGCGGGGGATGGTGCCGGCGAGCACGCGCGCGGTCACCACGCCGCGCGAGGCGGTGACGAGGGTCTCTGGGCTCGCGCCGATCAGGCCGTCGACGGCGAACGTCCACGTGTCGGGGTAGTCGTGCGAAAGGGCGCGCACCAGGCGCCGCAGGTCGGCGCCGACCGGGATCGTGCCCACGAGGTCGCGCGCGAGCACGACCTTCTCGAGCTCTCCGGCACGGATGGCCTCGACGGCGGCGCGGACGGCTGCCTGGTAGGCGGGCGGGTCCATCGTGCCGGGGCCGAGGGTCGCCGACCAGTGCGGTCCGTACGGGGCGGGCGCGACGGCGGGCTCTTCGAGGTCGATGCCGACCGGGCGGACGCGCGTGACCCACGAACGGCCGCGATGACGCCCGACGACCACCTGCGGCACGATGAGCCGGCTGCTGGCAGACGACCGCTCGTCGAACACGAGCGTCCCGAACGCGACGAGCCCGGTGCCCGGGAGTCCGACCGGATCGTCGACCTCGGCGGACGACGCGATGTCGCGCCACGTGTCGGCAGGGGAGAGTGCCGGATGCCCGTGGACTCCGACAGCGGGCGAGTGCGGGCCGCGCTCGTACCCGCGGACGTTCCCGATGCCGACGATGCCGTCGCCGCGGCGCAGCCACGCGAGCGGCTCGTCGGGCGAGGCGTAGGCGAGCAGGTCGTCGACGTGCTCGATCTCGCGGGTCTCGACCACCAGCTGAGGCGGGCGGCGCGAAGATGTCACCCCTCCAGCCTAGACTCGCGAGGTGACCGCCGCCGCCGCCGCACAGCCCCACCCGACCCGCCCGGACCGGCCTGCCGTCGGTACCGCGCTACAGTTCCGGTGGCGCAAGTGGGACGGCGGGGCGCACTGGGTCAACGACGAGATCTACCTCGGCAGCGACGAGTGGGGCGACTGGCTGGGCCAGCCCGCAGGGTGGCGCAACGCGCGTCCGGGGCGGGAGTTCCCGGCCGAGCACGACAGTGTCACGCTGCTGCCGCCGGGAGGGGACTTCGCGTACACGCACAACGCGGCCCCGCATCCGACCCGGGTGTACATCGATGTCGCGTGGGACGTGCGGTGGGATGCCGGCGTCCCGACGGGCATCGACATGGACCTCGACGTCGTCCGGCGTGAACCGGCCGAGCCGTATGTCGACCGCGAGGGCGAGCTGCGCAGCCCCGGCGACGTCTACATCGAGGACCGCGATGAATGGGACGAGCATCGGGTCGCCTACGGCTACCCGCTCGACCTCGTCGAGAAGCTCGAAGAGGTCGCCGTCGACCTCGAGCGGCGGGTCCGTTCGGCCGAGCCGCCTTTCGACGAGGCGACGGCCGCGCGCTGGCTCGAGCGCCTGGCAGCCCTGCCGCCGGTCGCACAGCCCGCCGTGGTGACCTTCCCCGACGCCGCCGCGGCCGACGGCGACGACGGTGACGACGACGACGACGGCGACGCCACCGCGGCCGACGGCGGCCTCGGCGCGCCCGGGCCGTCCCCCTAGACTCGAGCCCGTGGCCCCGCATCCCTCCGAGCACGATTCCAACCGCGCCGACCTGCACAAGGACCCGTCGCGCGTGAGCGGCATGTTCGACCAGGTCGCCGCGGGCTACGACCGCACCAACACGGTGCTGAGCCTCGGCAACGACCGGTTCTGGCGGGCCGCCATGGTGCGCGCGGTCAACCCTCGCCGGGGGGAGCGCATCCTCGACCTGGCCGCGGGCACCGCGATGTCGAGCGCCGCGCTCGCCGGCCGCGGTGCCGAGGTCGTCGCCGCCGACTTCTCGCCCGGCATGCTCGCCGAGGGCGAGAAGCGCTACGGTCCGACGGCGCCGGGCGGCGGCATCCCGAACCTCTCCTTCGTCGAGGCGAACGCGACGGCCCTGCCGTTCGGCGACGACGAGTTCGACGCGGTCACGATCTCTTACGGACTGCGCAACGTCGACGACCCCAAGAAGGCGCTGCGCGAGATGCTGCGCGTGACGAAGCCCGGCGGGCGCCTGGTGGTGTGCGAGTTCTCGCAGCCGCCGTCGAAGGTCTTCAACGGGCTGTACCGGTTCTACAACGACCGCGTGCTGCCGGTGGCGGCGCGGGCGGTCAGCTCCAACGCCGACGCCTACGACTACCTCAACGAGTCGATCCGCGACTGGCCCGACCAGCGACGCCTCTCGGCCTGGATCCGCGAGAGCGGCTGGACCGAGGTCGCGTACCGCAACCTCTCGCTCGGGATCGTCGCCCTGCACCGCGCCGTGAAGCCCGGCGACGGGCCCCGGTAGGCTGGCAGGGTGACACCGACCGTGCCGGGCTCGCGCATCGCGGGCAAGCTGGGCTTGACCGACCGCGTCTTCGCGGGGACGCGTTCGCGCGGCCTGCGCAAGACGGTCGAGGCGGGGCTCAAGCGCGTCGACCTCGCCCTCGAGCGCGAGCTGCACGCGACCGACGCGCTCGCCGACGCCACCAGCCGCTACCTGTATGACGCCGGCGGCAAGCGCGTGCGCCCCATGCTGGCGCTGCTGACCGCCCAGCTCGGCGAGGGCGCGACCGACGAGGTGATCCAGGCGGCCACCGCGCTGGAGATCACCCACCTCGGGTCGCTGTACCACGACGACGTGATGGATGCCGCCGACAAGCGCCGCGGCGTGCCCAGCGCCCACGCGGTGTGGGGCAACAACATCGCGATCCTCACCGGCGACCTGCTGTTCTCGCGCGCGAGCCAGATCATGGCCAGCCAGGGAGACCGCGCCATCCGGCTGCAGGCCGACACGTTCGAGCGTCTCGTGCTCGGACAGATGCACGAGACCGTCGGCCCGACGGACGCCGACGACCCGGTCGAGTTCTACCTGCAGGTGCTGTCCGACAAGACCGGCTCGCTGATCGCCGCCGCGGCCCAGGCGGGCGTCATCTTCTCGAACGGCCCGACGGAGTTCGAGCAGCCGATGGTCACCTTCGGCGAGAAGGCCGGCGTCGCCTTCCAGCTGCTCGACGACGTCATCGACCTGTCCGCAGACCCCGGCGAGACGGGCAAGGTGCCGGGCACCGACCTGCGCGCCGGCGTCCCCACGATGCCCTACCTCGTGCTCGGGCAGCGCACCGACGCCGACGCGGTCGCCCTCCGCGCGCGCATCGACGAGGGCGTCGCGCAGATCGCCGACGGCGCCGACCCCGCGATCCTCGACGAGCCGCTCGCGCAGCTGCGCGACCACGACGCCACCCAGGCCACCCTCGACCTCGCCCACGCGTGGTCGAACGAGGCCATCGAGGCGCTCGCCCCGCTGCCCGACGGCGCGGTGCGCGAGGCTCTCACCCGGTTCGCGCAGGCCGTCGCCGACCGCTCCAGCTAGCATCCGCGATGCCGGTCCGTGAGCTCGTCGAAGGGCTCGACGCCTCGACAAGCGCCGCGACCGGGTATCCGCACCGAAAGGACCACGCATGACCAAGCTCCGACTGGCGATCGTCGGCGCAGGCCCGGCGGGCATCTATGCCGCCGACATCCTGCTGAAGGCCGAGCGCAAGTTCGACGTGTCGATCGACCTGTTCGAGCAGCTGCCGGCCCCGTACGGGCTGGTGCGGTACGGGGTGGCGCCCGACCATCCGCGCATCAAGGGCATCATCACGGCGCTGCGCGAGGTGCTCGACCGCGGCGACATCCGCATCTTCGGCAACGTGCGCTTCGGCGAGGACATCACGCTCGACGACCTGAAGCGCCACTACCACGCGGTGATCTTCGCGACCGGTGCGATCCACGACACCGACCTCGACATCCCGGGCATCGATGCGATCGGCTCATACGGTGCCGCCGACTTCGTGAGCTGGTTCGACGGCCACCCCGATGTGCCGCGCGAGTGGCCGCTGGACGCGGCATCCGTGGGTGTCATCGGCAACGGCAACGTCGCGCTGGATGTCGCACGCATGCTGGCCAAGCACGCCGAGGACCTGCTGCCGACCGAGATCCCCGACAACGTCCACGCGGGCCTCGTCGCCTCGAACGTGACCGACGTGCACGTGTTCGGCCGCCGCGGCCCCGCGAACGTCAAGTTCACGCCCCTCGAGCTGCGCGAACTGGGCGAGCTG
>Ga0160450_100718_pt1 | contig 16717 bp, 18 predicted proteins | sample HID1975K_E1MG_FD_108257 | JGI IMG/M metagenome (GOLD analysis project Ga0160450, IMG submission 108257) | Enriched soil microbial communities from UW Madison campus, WI, USA - HID1975K_E1 MG | ecosystem: Environmental > Terrestrial > Soil > Unclassified | place: USA: Madison, Wisconsin...
AGATGTTCGAGTTCCTGGACCGACTGATCAGCATCTCGCTGCCGCGCGTGCGTGACTTCCGCGGCATCTCGGGTCGCTCGTTCGACGGTCGCGGCAACTTCAACATGGGTGTGAAGGAACAGATCATCTTCCCGGAAATCGACTTCGACGCCGTCGACGCCGTCCGTGGCATGGATATCGCCATCACCACCACCGCCAAGACCGACGCGGAAGCGAAGGCGCTGCTCGCAGCGTTCAAGTTCCCGTTCCGTAACTGATACGTCGAGGAAACTGAAATGGCAAAGACCTCCATGGTCAACCGCGATCTGAAGCGCGCCAAGCTGGCCGTCAAGTTCGCTGGCAAGCGCGAAGAGCTGAAGAAGATCATCTCCAGCCCGACCGCTTCCTACGCCGACAAGGCCGACGCTGTCGTGAAGTTGCAGAAGCTGCCGCGCGATTCGTCGCCGAGCCGCCACCGCAACCGTTGCGAACTGTCCGGCCGCCCGCGTGGCGTCTACAGCAAGTTCGGCCTCGGCCGCAACAAGCTGCGCGAAGCCACCATGCGTGGCGACGTGCCGGGCCTGCGCAAGGCCAGCTGGTAAGGGATTCGTCCCGGAACCTGCCCCGCATCCCCTGGATGTGGGGCAGGGGGACCGACCGGTTGTTCAGGTTTGTTCCCAATTAAGGAGTCCGACGCAAGTCGGGCTCTTTTTGCCGTATACTCCCGCGTCTTGCTCCGTCACAGGGGCTGGCGCAGAGCGGACCGTTGGTCCGCTGAACAGGTAACAAGGGTTCTGGCCCATCCCAGGAACACAGCAAGATTTTCGCGAAAGCGGATATCGGTGCACTCAAAGGTATCGACTATGAGCATGACTGATCCCATCGCCGACCTGCTGGTACGCATCAAGAATGCGGCCGCGGTAGGCAAGCAGACGGTGAAGGCACCGTCCTCCAAGATCAAGGTTGCAATCGCAGAAGTGTTGAAGGCCGAAGGCTACATCACCGACCTGCGCGTGACCAAGATCGAGAACAACAAGGCCGAGCTTGAAATCGTCCTGAAGTATTTCGAAGGCAAGCCGGTCATCGAGACCCTGAAGCGCTTCTCGCGTTCGGGCCTGCGCCAGTACCGTGGCAAGTCTGAGCTGCCGAAGGTCCTCAACGGCCTGGGCATCTCCATCATCTCCACCTCCAAGGGCATCATGACTGATGCGCAGGCGCGCCAGTTGGGCGTCGGCGGCGAAGTCCTGTGCTTCGTGGCCTAAGGCGAGAAGGAACCAACTATGTCCCGCGTAGCCAAGAAGCCGGTCAACCTGCCCAAGGGCGTTGAACTGAACATCCAGCCGGAATCCGTCAGCGTGAAGGGCCCCAAGGGCACCCTGTCGCTGCCCAAGGTTGCTGGCGTTGAAATCACCGTCGACAACGGCGTGGCCACCCTGGCCGCCAATGACGAGAGCCTGATCGCACTGACCGGTACCGTGCGCGCCATCCTGGCCAACATGGTCAAGGGCGTCACCGACGGTTTCGAGCGCAAGCTCGAGCTGGTCGGCGTGGGTTACCGCGCCGCGATGCAGGGCAAGGACCTGAGCCTGTCGCTCGGTTTCTCGCACCCGATCGTGTTCGTGGCCCCGGAAGGCATCACCATCACCACCCCGACCCAGACCGAAGTGCTGGTCCAGGGCGCTGACAAGCAGCAGGTTGGTGAAGTGGCTGCCAAGATCCGTGGCTACCGTCCGCCGGAGCCCTACAAGGGCAAGGGTGTGAAGTACGCCGGCGAAGTCATCATTCGTAAGGAAGCCAAGAAGGCCTAATCAGGCGCGGGAACTTCCACGGGAACCCGGCGGTCAATCGCTGGGTTCCTCAAAGCAAAAGCCCGCTTCACTTCAGCTTTCAAGGAACTCAAATCATGAGCATCAACAAGAACATCGCCCGCCTGCGTCGCGCCAAGTCGACCCGTGCACACATCCGCGTTCTCGGCGTGCCGCGTCTGTCGGTGCTGCGCACCGGTCAGCACCTGTACGCCCAGGTCTTCACCGCCGATGGCTCCAAGGTGCTGGCCGCTGCCAACACCACCCAGGCCGACGTCAAGGAAGGCCTGAAGAACGGCAAGAACAGCGACGCCGCCGCCAAGGTGGGCAAGCTGGTCGCCGAGCGCGCCAAGGCTGCGGGCATCGAGAAGGTCGCTTTCGACCGCTCGGGCTACCGCTACCACGGCCGCATCAAGGCACTGGCCGACGCAGCCCGCGAAGGCGGCCTGCAGTTCTAAGGGATTCGGGGGCAGGGCACAGCCCTGCCTCCACCTGCCTGCCGGCGCGGGTTGCGCCGGGCGACGTCCTTCTTCTGCAGGGACGAACGATTCACCGCACCACTTCACAGCTATAAGCGGCCTCGAGCCGTACATACTCAATCAATCAAGGAATCAACATGGCAGAAGAACGTCAGCAGCGGGGTCGCGATCGCGACCGTAACCGCGAAGAGAAAGTCGACGACGGCATGATCGAAAAGCTGGTCGCGGTCAACCGCGTCAGCAAGACCGTCAAGGGTGGTCGTCAGTTCACCTTCACTGCACTGACCGTGGTCGGTGACGGCGCAGGCAAGGTCGGTTTCGGCTACGGCAAGGCACGCGAAGTGCCGGTCGCCATCCAGAAGTCGATGGAGCAGGCCCGCAAGAACCTGGCCGACGTCGATCTGAACAACGGCACCCTGTGGCACCCGGTGAAGTCCGGCCACGGCGCAGCCCGCGTGTTCATGATGCCGGCCTCGGAAGGTACCGGTGTTATCGCCGGTGGTGCCATGCGCGCCGTGCTGGAAGCCGTTGGCGTCAAGAACGTGCTGGCCAAGGCCGTTGGTTCGCGCAACCCGATCAACCTGGTTCGCGCCACGTTGAAGGGTCTGAGCGAAATGCAGTCGCCGGCCCGCATCGCGGCCAAGCGCGGCAAGAAGGTGGAGGATCTCAACCATGGCTAATGACACCACCAAGACCGTCAAGGTCCGTCTGGTTCGCGGCCTGCGTGGTGCCCAGGCGCGTCATCGCCTGTCGGTGCGTGCGCTGGGTCTGGGCAAGCTCAACGATGTTCGTGAACTGAAGGACAGCCCGCAGGTTCGCGGCCTGATCAACAAGGTCCACTACCTCGTCAAGGTTGAGGAATAATCCAATGACCATGCATCTGAATGAATTGAGCCCGGCACCGGGCGCTCGCAAAGAGCGTACCCGCGTCGGTCGTGGTATCGGCTCCGGCCTGGGCAAGACCTGCGGCCGCGGCCACAAGGGTTCGTTCGCCCGTAAGGGTGGCGGCAAGATCAAGGCGGGCTTCGAAGGCGGCCAGACCCCCATGCAGCGTCGTCTGCCGAAGGTCGGTTTCCGTTCCAAGATTGCCAAGGACACCGCTGAAGTCCTGTCCTACCAGCTGGAACGCCTGGAAGCCGGCGAGATCGACTTTGCCGCGCTGCGCGCTGCCAAGCTGGTCCCGAGCTCCGCAAAGCGTGCCAAGATTGTCATGAAGGGCGACGTCACCAAGGCGTTCACCCTGAAGGGCGTCGCTGCAACGGCCAGTGCCAAGGCCGCGATCGAAGCTGCCGGCGGCAGCGTACAGGAGTAAGACATGGCGCAAGCTGGCATTGGTAACCTCGGCGGCGGGCTCGGCAAGTTCACGGAACTTCGCCAGCGTCTGCTGTTCGTCATCGGGGCATTGATCGTCTATCGCATCGGCTGTTATGTGCCGGTGCCGGGCGTGAATCCCGATGCCATGCTTGCGCTCATGCAGGCGCAGGGCGGCGGCATCGTGGACATGTTCAACATGTTCTCGGGCGGCGCCCTGCACCGTTTCAGCATTTTTGCGCTGAACGTGATGCCGTACATTTCGGCGTCCATCGTGATGCAGCTGGCGGTCCATATCTTCCCGGCATTGAAGGCAATGCAGAAGGAAGGAGAGTCGGGCCGTCGCAAGATCACCCAATATTCCCGCATCGGGGCCGTGTTGCTGGCCGTGGTGCAGGGCGGCAGCATCGCGCTGGCGCTGCAGAACCAGCTGTCGCCGAGCGGCGCGCCGGTTGTGTACGCCCCGGGCATGGGCTTCGTGCTCACCGCCATCGTTGCGCTGACCGCCGGTACGATCTTCCTGATGTGGGTTGGCGAGCAGGTCACCGAGCGTGGCATCGGCAACGGCGTCTCGCTGATCATCTTCGCCGGCATCGTGGCCGGCCTGCCGGGCGCGGTCATCCACACCGTGGAAGCCTACCGCGACGGCAACATGAGCTTCATCGCGCTGCTCCTGATCGTGCTGGTGGTGCTGGCCTTCACCTACTTCGTGGTGTTCGTCGAGCGTGGCCAGCGTCGGATCACGGTGAACTACGCGCGCCGCCAGGGCGGTCGCAACGCGTACATGAACCAGACCTCGTTCCTGCCGCTGAAGCTGAACATGGCGGGCGTGATCCCGGCCATCTTCGCCTCGTCGATCCTCGCGTTCCCGACCACCCTGGCCATGTGGTCCGGCCAGGCCAGTTCGGCCACCTGGCTGCAGAAGGTGGCCAACGCGCTGGGTCCGGGCGAGCCGCTGCACATGATCGTGTTCGCCGCGCTGATCACCGGTTTCGCGTTCTTCTATACCGCGCTGGTGTTCAATTCGCAGGAAACCGCCGACAACCTGAAGAAGTCGGGCGCGCTGATTCCGGGCATCCGTCCGGGCAAGGCAACGGCCGACTACGTCGACGCCGTGCTGACCCGCCTGACCGCCGCCGGTTCGCTGTACCTGGTGATCGTCTGCCTGCTGCCGGAAATCATGCGCACCCAGCTGGGCGCGTCGTTCTACTTCGGCGGCACCTCGTTGCTGATCGTGGTGGTGGTGGTGATGGACTTCATTGCGCAGATCCAGGCGCACCTGATGTCCCACCAGTACGAGAGCCTGCTGAAAAAGGCCAACCTGAAGGGCGGCAATCGCGGCGGTTTTGCCCGCGGCTGATAAGCCTGTTACACTTTCGTCTTCCTGACGTGATGGTCCTCCGCTTCGCGGACCTGGCCACACAAACGAAGGGCGGCCCCCGCAGCGGTTCCGGGTGGGGGTGAGATCGGGTGGTCCCGCGCGGGAGTAGCGCGGGCGTCACCGGGAAGGGCACCAAGGTGCTGTTTCCTGGGGTCAACCTGATCCGGCGCCGGAGCCTGGGCACACTCCCTGGGCCAAGTTCGTGAAACCTTGTGTTTCACGGGCTTCCAAGTAAACCGGAACCTTGTTAGTATCGCTAGTTCACTTTTTTGATCCATCCTGCCGGATTGGCGCGCCTCATGGTGCGCTGTCGGCCATCACTCAGCTGGAGAACCGCGTCATGGCGCGTATTGCAGGCGTCAACCTGCCAGCCCAGAAGCACGTCTGGGTCGGGTTGCAAAGCATTTACGGCATCGGCCGTACCCGTTCGAAGAAGGTCTGCGACGCCGCAGGCGTTACCTCGACCACCAAGATCCGCGATCTGTCGGAGCCGGAAATCGAGCGTCTTCGTCTCGAAGTCGGCAAGTACATCGTGGAAGGCGATCTGCGCCGTGAAATCGGTATCGCGATCAAGCGCCTGATGGATCTGGGCTGCTACCGCGGTCTGCGTCACCGTCGCGGTCTTCCGCTGCGTGGCCAGCGCACCCGTACCAACGCCCGCACCCGCAAGGGCCCGCGCAAGGCGATCAGGAAGTAAGGGACCTAAGAAATGGCTAAGCCCGTCGCTAAGACCAAGAAGAAGATCAAGCGCGTCGTCACTGACGGCGTCGCCCACGTCCACGCTTCTTTCAACAACACCATCGTGACCATCACCGACCGTCAGGGCAACGCTCTGTCGTGGGCGACCTCCGGTGGCGCTGGCTTCCGCGGTTCGCGCAAGTCCACCCCGTTCGCTGCCCAGGTGGCTGCCGAGAAGGCCGGCCGTGCCGCGCTCGACTACGGCGTCAAGTCCCTGGAAGTCCGCATCAAGGGCCCGGGTCCGGGTCGTGAGTCGGCCGTGCGCTCGCTGAACAACGTGGGCTACAAGATCACCAACATCATCGACGTGACGCCAATCCCGCACAACGGGTGCCGTCCGCCGAAGAAGCGTCGCGTCTAAAGGAGCGATAAGAAATGGCTCGTTATATCGGTCCTACCTGTAAGCTCGCCCGCCGCGAAGGCGCCGACCTTTCCCTCAAGAGCCCGGCGCGTGCGCTGGACTCCAAGTGCAAGCTGGAGCAGAAGCCCGGCCAGCACGGCGCCACTGCCCGTAAGGGCAAGCTGTCCGACTACGCTACCCAGCTGCGCGAAAAGCAGAAGGTCAAGCGTATCTACGGTCTGCTGGAGCGTCAGTTCCGCAACTACTACAAGAAGGCCTCGACCAAGAAGGGCAACACCGGCGAGAACCTCCTGCAGCTGCTGGAAACCCGCCTGGACAACGTTGTCTACCGCATGGGCTTCGCTGTGACCCGTCCGGCTGCCCGTCAGCTGGTCTCGCACCGCGGTGTCACCGTGAACGGCAAGTCGGTCAACCTGGCTTCTTACCAGGTCAAGGCTGGCGACGCTGTTGCGCTGTCCGAAAAGGCTGCCAAGCAGCTGCGCGTTCAGGAAGCCCTGACCGTGTCGGCCACGCACGACCTGCGTCCGTCGTGGGTTGAAGTGGATTCCGGCAAGTTCGCCGGCATCTTCAAGGCGGTTCCGGATCGTGCGGACCTGCCTGCGGATATCAACGAAGCGCTGATCGTCGAGTTGTATTCGAAGTAATTCACATTGGAGAATCCCCGGCGACGGCCGGGGATTCACTAGGAGAACCCGCAACATGACGGTTACCGCCAACCAGGTTCTGCGCCCCCGTGGTCCGCAGATCGAACGCCTTACCGATAACCGCGCCAAGGTCGTGATCGAGCCCTTGGAGCGTGGTTACGGGCATACGCTGGGCAATGCCCTGCGTCGCGTGCTGCTGTCGTCCATCCCGGGCTTCGCCATCACGGAAGTCGAGATCGACGGCGTGCTGCACGAGTACACCACCCTTGAAGGCTTGCAGGAGGACGTGCTTGAAGTCCTGCTCAACCTGAAGGACGTGGCGATCCGTATGCATACCGGCGACAACGCAACCGTATCGCTGTCCAAGCAGGGTCCGGGTGTCGTGACTGCTGCCGATATCAAGGTCGATCACAACGTCGAGATCCTCAACAACGACCATATCATTTGCCACCTGACCAAGGACACGGCAATCAATATGCGTTTGAAGGTCGAGCGTGGTTTCGGCTACCAGCCGGCGGCCGCGCGTCGTCGTCCGGATGAAGAAACCCGTGCAATCGGTCGTCTGGTCCTGGACGCCTCGTTCTCGCCGGTCCGTCGCGTCGCCTATTCGGTGGAAGCGGCCCGCGTTGAACAGCGTACCGATCTGGACAAGCTGGTGCTGGACATCGAAACCAACGGCACGATCGATGCCGAGGAAGCCGTGCGCACTGCCGCGGACATCCTCAGCGATCAGCTGTCGGTCTTCGGTGACTTCACCCACCGCGACCGCGGTGCAGCCAAGCCGGCCAACAACGGCGTGGATCCGGTGCTGCTGCGCCCGATCGACGATCTGGAATTGACCGTTCGCTCGGCCAACTGCCTGAAGGCAGAGAGCATTTACTACATCGGCGATCTGATCCAGAAGACCGAAGTGGAACTGCTCAAGACCCCGAACCTCGGCAAGAAGTCGCTGACCGAGATCAAGGAAGTCCTCGCACAGCGCGGTCTTTCGCTCGGCATGAAGCTGGAGAACTGGCCGCCGGCCGGTGTCGCCCAGCACGGCATGCTCGGCTGATCCAGCGCTACGCAAGATGCTTGACCCCGCACCTTCGGGTGCGGGGGCTTCACCCGCAGTACCTCGCATCGACAGGCCCATAGCCTGCGGTGACGGTCGGCCAGGAGGGCCGGCATCGGACCAACCGCAGTCCAAGCAGCAACGCCAGGATGGCGACAGCGATACCCAACCGATCCAACATTCAATCAAGGAATCACGTCCATGCGTCACATGAAGTCCGGCCGCAAGTTCAACCGCACCAGCGCCCACCGCGAAGCTATGTTCAAGAACATGGCTGCCTCGCTGTTCAAGCACGAGCTGATCAAGACCACGCTGCCGAAGGCCAAGGAACTGCGCCGCGTCGCCGAGCCGCTGATCACCCTGGCCAAGGTCGACTCCGTCGCCAACCGTCGTCTGGCCTTCGCCCGTCTGCGTGACAACGAAGCCGTGGGCAATCTGTTCACCATCCTGGGCCCGCGCTACGCGACCCGTCCGGGTGGCTACCTGCGTCTGCTGAAGTGCGGCTTCCGCGCTGGCGACAACGCTCCGATGGCCTACGTCGAACTGGTCGACCGTCCGGCTGCCGTGGCTGAAGCCGTCGAAGAATAATCGACGCGCAACACCCGTAATTCGGTGAAGAACCCGGCCTTGTGCCGGGTTTTTCCGTTTGTGGGGTAGGGGTTTCTTGGTGTGTTGATCAACGGCAACGGCAACGGTCAGGCGCATCGCGTATTACGGTCGGGCGCTGGTGTGGGTGGGTCTACGGGACACGCCGCAAGTCCCGCTCCGCGGCCCGGCCCAGCCGCTGGCGGCTGTGCGTTCGGACGCATGCGAGGCAGTGCCTCGCAAGCAATGCGCCCTCACCCGTGTGGGCTCCGTCGCGCCATCCATGGCGCTCAGGGTCCCGTAGACCCACCCACACGCTGTCGGGTCACGGCCAAGATCTCAAACGTCAACAGAACACGCTGTCTGGTCCAGCGGGCCGATAGCCGGTAGGTCGGCACGGGCCGGGGCCTGCGGTGCCCTGTTAATCTTGGCGCCTTGCACGTTCACGAGTGTTGCCAATGAATCCACTGCGCTGGAATTACCGCGCCCAGTTCCTGCTGGGATTCCTGATCTGCGCCGGGCTGCTCGCCTACGCGATCTTCCTGCAGCTGAAGATCGGGCTGGAGCCGTGCCCGTTGTGCATCTTCCAGCGCCTGGCGTTCGCCGCGCTCGGCCTGCTGTTCCTGATTGGCGCCCTGCATGGGCCGCGCGAGCGTGCCGGCCGTGGCACCTATGGCGTGCTGGCCTTCATCGCTGCCGCCGTCGGGATGGGCATTGCCGGGCGCCACGTCTACGTGCAGCTGCTGCCCAAGGATATGGGGTCGAGCTGCGGCCCGCCGCTGGCCTTCCTCAGCGAAACCATGGGCCCGCTCGAGGTGTTCCGCACCGTGCTGACCGGCACCGGTGATTGCGGCAACATCGACTGGCGTTTCCTCGGCCTCACCATGCCCATGTGGAGCCTGGTGTGGTTCGTGCTGCTGGCCGGTTGGGCGCTGTACGCCTCGTTCCGCAAGCGCAGCGCCTGATCCTGCGCATCCCGGGCCCGCCGGCGCACGGCCGGCGGACCGGGTAGCCGCTTAGAAGTCCTGCTGCAGGCTCAGGTAGGCGCCACGGCGCGGCCCCCACTGCGGCGCGAACACCCCGATGCCGCCGCCGTCGCGCAGCTGGTAGCTGCGGTCCAGTGCGTTGACCAGCGCCAGCTGCGCGTGCAGCGGGTGTCCGCTGTCGGCGTTGAAATCGTGCGCCGCACTCAGGTTCACCTGCAGGTAGGACGGCAGCTCACCGCCGTTGGGCACGCCTTCGATATCCGAGCGCAGCCCACTGCCGAACACATAGTTCGCGCCCACCCGGTTGTGGCCGGCGAAGGCGTAGCTCAGCCCGCCCGACGAGGTCAGCTTCTGGTCGTGGTCCAGGTGGATCCAGTTGTCCTGCACGTAGGCCAGCGCTTCCGGGTCCAGGTTGTACTGGCCGGTGATCACCTGCTTGCCCATCGCCTTGTTGTAGGCCGCATTGACGTAGGCACTCAGCGGGCCACGGCTGTAGTCCGCACTGAACTCCACCCCGTGGATGTGGCCGCGGCGGTAGTTGAAGGTCGAGTAGATGTAGGCCGCGCCGAACTGGCCTTCGTCCTGCAGGCGATCAACTTTGCGGTCGTAGGCGTCCAGGCCCAGGGTCAGGTGCTCGCCGACCTGCTGGGAGATCCCCACGTCGTAATAGTCGCTGCGCTCGGACAGCGGCGTGGTGCTGCCGATGGCCGGCTGCGCATTGGTGGTGCCGTCGTACAGCGCGATGTCGCTGCCGGCCACCAGCTCACTGGCCGGGGGCGTGAAGTAGCGCGAGTAGCCCGCGTGCACGGTGGTGCTGTCGGTGGCGTTCCAGACCACGCCCAGGCGCGGGCTGAGCTGGCCTTCGGTGCCGCCGAAGGCCCGGTAGCGGTCGCCGCGCAGGCCGTAGTTGAGCGTCCATTCGGTGCCGATGCGCCATTCGTCCTGCACGTACAGCGCGGTGGTGCTGGCGTGGAAGGCGCTGGCGTCGGGGATCACACGGGGCGTGGTGCTGGCCTGGTTGCCGTCCGCATCGACCGGGAACACCCAGGCGGTACTGCCCGCCCGCGCACGCTCGCTGTTGCCGTACAGGCCGTAACGCAGGGTGTGGTTGTCGCCCAGCGGGGTGGAGAAGTCGGCCTGCACGGTGGAGGCGCGGTTGCTGCGCTGCACCTGCGAGGCCACCCCGCTGAAGACCAGGTCGCCGACCACGTCCGAGTTGAACGCCAGGTCGCTGTATCGCTGCCCGGCCGAGACCTGGTAGGCGGTGTCGCCCAGCGTGCCCTGCAGCACCAGCATGCCGAAGCGGGTGGTCTCGCGCTGGGTCTCGTCCAGCTGCGCCGAATCCTGCCCGGTGGTATCCAGGTAGCCGAACTGCGGGACCTGGCCGGGGTTGGTCGGGATCTGGAAGCGGTTGTTGGCGAACCCGGCGAACAGGCTCAGCCGGGTGCTGTCGTTGACCAGGTAGGTGAGGTCGGCGAACGCCTTGCCCTGGTGGGTGTCGTCATGATCGGGCCGGCGCGACGCAGTCGGGTTCTCCAGGCCCACCTGGTTCTGGTTGTAGTTGCCGGTCAGGTACCAGCTCCAGCGGCCCTGGCTGCCCCACCAGGAGGCGTTGGGGTTGAGCGTGCCGAACGACCCGGTGGTGAGGCCGGCGCTGCCGCCATTGCCCAGCTCGGCGCCGCTGCGGGTGGTGATGTCCACCACGGCGGCGGTGCGCTCGCCGAACTGGGCCGGCAGCGCGCCATCCATCAGGCGGATGCTCTTGATCGTGCGCGCGTCCAGGGTCTGGCCGAAGCCGGAGATCGATTCGGGCAGCAGGACCCCGTTGAGGCGGTACTGCAGGTTGGCGTGGTCGCCCCGCACGTGGACCCCGCCGTAGCTGTCCTGGACCACGCCAGGGGCCTGCAGCAGCACCTGGCTGAGCGGGGCCGAGGCACCCAGCGGCTGCTTCTGGATGTCCTCGGCGGTGATCTGGTACTGACTGCTGCCGATGTCCGGCGACAGCGTATTGCGGGCTTGGTCGAGCTGGGCACTGACGGTGACCGCATCCAGGTCGGTGACGGCGGGCGTGGCGGGCGCGTCGGCCAGGGCGGGCAGGCTGGTGACGGCAAGGGCGAAGGCAATGGCGGCGGTGAGCGCAGAAGGCTTCATGGGGGCGGGCGTTGGGCTGGGCAGGGAAGGGGGTGCCGGCCTGGCAGTGTTACTCCGTAACAAATCATGCGCCTGTCCGCTGGTCCTTGGGGATGCCGTTCGTGGCTGATCGCGTTGGCCGTTTTCCGGCGTTCAGCTGCCGCCACCGGGCGCGTGGCGCTTTGCGTGGGCGGCGCGCTCTGCGACCATGGCCGGTCCCCACTCCCTCCCGGAAGTCCGTGATGAGCCCGTCCGCCCCGCCCGTAGCCGATCCTGTCGCGACCGATGTCGATACCGCCTGGTCGCCGGAAAGCTGGCGCGGCAAGCCCGCGCTGCAGATGCCGACCTATCCCGACCCGCTGGCACTGGACGCGTCCCTGCACGAGCTCAAGCGGCTGCCGCCGCTGGTCACCTCCTGGGAAATCCTGGCGCTCAAGCAGCAGCTGGCCGATGCGCAGGAGGGCAAGCGCTTCCTGCTGCAGGGCGGTGACTGCGCCGAGAACTTCAGCGACTGCGAATCCACCACCATTTCCAACCGGCTCAAGGTGCTGCTGCAGATGAGCCTGGTGATGGTGCACGGCATGCGCAAGCCGGTGATCCGGGTGGGCCGCTTCGCCGGCCAGTACGCCAAGCCGCGCTCGGCCGATACCGAAACCCGCGACGGCGTGACCCTGCCCAGCTACCGCGGCGATGTGATCAACGCGCCGGAGTTCACCGAAGCGGCGCGCCTGCCCGATCCGCGCCGGATGCTGCAGGCGCATGCGCATTCGGCGATGACCATGAACTTCGTGCGGGCGCTGATCGACGGCGGCTTCGCCGACCTGCACCACCCCGAATACTGGAACCTGGACTGGGTGCAGCATTCGCCGCTGGCCGCCGACTACCAGAAGATGGTCGCGTCGATCGGCGACGCGGTGCACTTCATGGAGACGCTGGCCGGGGTGCGCGTGCACAACCTCAACCGGATCGATTTCTACACCTCGCACGAAGCGCTGCTGCTGCCCTACGAGCAGGCGCTGACCCGCCAGGTGCCGCGCCAGCAGGGCTGGTTGAACCTGAGCACGCACTACCCGTGGATCGGCATGCGCACCGCCGCGCTCGATGGTGCGCACGTGGAATACCTGCGCGGCGTGCGCAATCCGATTGCGATCAAGGTGGGTCCGTCGGTGCAGCCGGACCAGCTGCTGCGCCTGATCGACGTGCTCAACCCCGATGACGAACCCGGCCGCCTGAGCTTCATCCACCGCATGGGCGCGGCGCATATCGCCGAGAAGCTGCCGCCGCTGCTGGATGCGGTCAAGCGCGACGGGCGCCGCGTGCTGTGGGTGTGCGATGCGATGCACGGCAACACCGAAAGTACCAGCAACGGCTACAAGACCCGTCGCTTCGACAACGTGCGGGGCGAAGTGGAGCTGTCCTTCGACCTGCATGCGGCCGCTGGCACCCGCCTGGGCGGCGTACATCTTGAACTGACTGGCGAAGACGTCACCGAGTGCACCGGCGGCGCGCGCGAGCTGACCGAGCGTGATCTCGAGCGCGCCTACCGTTCGTCGGTGGATCCGCGCCTGAACTACGACCAGTCGCTGGAGATCGCCATGGCGATCGTGCGCAAGCAGCAGCATTACGGCGCCTGACGCAGCGGACGCCGTCCACGCGCGGCTTACATCCGGCTGACATGCCGGTCATGGCCACGCTGGCATCCTGCGGTCTTCCGTTGAAGACCGCAGGAGCGTGCAGTGACCGTGGACTGGCAACTGGCGAGCTTGTATCTGTGGCCGATCGGCATCGCGCTGGCGGTGGGTTTGACCGGCTGGTGGCTGCTGATGGCGCTGACCCGCCGACTCAAGGGCCGTGACTACCGACGTGCGCGCATCGCACGGGTGATCAGCCGCCCGCTGGCGTTCGCGCTGCCGTTGCTGCTGCTGGTGCCCGCGCTGGAGGCCACGCCGCTGCAGGGGCGCTGGCTGGACGGCTCGCTGCGCATGCTGCACATCGGGCTGACCGCCTGCTTCATCTGGTTGCTGGTGCGCGCGGTGGCCGCCGGCGAGCAGGCGATCCTGCGCGACCACCCGATGGAGGTGGCCGACAACCTCGAGGCCCGCCGCGTGCAGACCCAGACCCGGGTGCTGAGCCGGGTGCTGATGGGCGCGATCATCCTGGTCGGCGTGTCGTTGATCCTGCTCACCTTCCCGATGGTGCGCCAGATCGGCACCGCGTTGCTGGCTTCGGCCGGCATCATCGGCCTGGTCGCGGGCATCGCCGCCAAGCCGGTGTTCGGCAACCTGATCGCCGGCCTGCAGATCGCCTTGACCCAGCCGATCCGGCTGGACGACGTGGTGATCGTGGAGGGCGAGTGGGGCCGGGTGGAGGAGATCGGCAGCAGCTACGTGGTGGTGCGCATCTGGGATGAGCGGCGGATGGTGGTGCCGCTGACCTGGTTCATCGAAAACCCGTTCCAGAACTGGACCCGGCGCAGCGCCGACCTGCTCGGCACCGCGTTCCTGTGGCTGGACTACCGGGCACCGATTGCGGCGATCCGCGCCGAGCTGGAGCGTATCTGCAAGGGCGAAGCGTTGTGGGATGGCCGGGTGTGCGTGACCCAGGTGACCGAGACCACCGACCACACGCTGCAGGTGCGCCTGCTGGTCAGCGCGCGCAACTCCGGCGACGCCTTCGACCTGCGCTGCATCGTGCGCGAGCGGATGCTGGACTTCCTGGCCCGTGAACACCCGCAGGCGCTGCCGCGCACGCGTGCCGAACTGTTGCAGCAGCCGGATCCGGGTCTGCGTGGGCCGCGTTCGCAGCCGGCCGACGATGTGCGCTCGCCGGGCGCCGAGGACGGTGCGCCGGCAATCCAGCCGGCGCCGTAACGGCGGTGGAGGGGCGGGGTGTCGTCGCCCGGCCTGCGCCACGGTTCCCGCAGCCGGTAGGTATCGACCGGGCGTCGGTACGCCGCGCTCAGGGCGGGCTGATATGCGGCAGCAGGCTGTTGGTCTGGAACCGCGGCGGGCGCCGGGCGCGGGTGCGCTGCTCGTAGGCGTAGGCCAGTTCGATCAGGCGGGGCTCGCTCCAGGCCGTGCCCATGAACAGCAGGCCCAGCGGTAGGCCGTCCACGTGCGCCATCGGCACGCTCAGGCTGGGGTAGCCGGCTACCGCGGCGGCGCTGTAGCTCTCGCCGGGGAAATCGTCGCCCGCGCCGGCCCGGATTGGCCAGGCGACGCCGGTGGTGGGTGCGATCAATGCGTCCAGCTGCTGCGCGCGCAGCGCGGCGTCGATGCCGTCCGGTCCGGCCAGGCGCCGTGCCTGACTGCGCGCGGCGATGTAGGTCGGGTCGCCGAGTCCGCCCACTGCGGCCGCTTCGTCCATCAGGTCCTGGCCGAACGGGAGCAGCTCCTTGTCGGCGTGCTCACGGTTCCAGGCGATCACCTGGTCCAGGCTGCGCACCGGCGCGTTGTAGCGGGTCAGATAGCGCTGCAGGCCGGCCTTGAACTCATGCAGCAGCACGATGCGCTCGGCCTCCTGCCACTGGCCCTGGGTGGGCAGCTGGACCGGCACCACCACGGCGCCGGCCTCGCGCAGCACGCCGATCGCGTGCTGCAGCGCCGGGGCGATTCCCGGGCGCTGGTCCAGCGGGCCCTGCAGCACCCCGATGCGCGCACCGCGCAGGCTGTCGGCGTTCAATCGGGCGGTGTAGTCGTAGACCGCGCGCCCGGGCATGGTCGCGGTTGCCGGGTCGGCGTCGTCGCGGCCGGCCATGGCGGTCAGCAGGGCCGCGGCGTCGGCGACGCTGCGCGTCATCGGCCCGGCGGTGTCCTGGCTGAAGGAGATCGGGATGATGCCCTCACGGCTGATCAGCCCGACGGTGGGCTTGAGGCCGACCACACCGTTGATCGCCGCCGGGCAGACGATGCTGCCGTCGGTTTCGGTGCCCACCGCGGCGGCCGCCAGGTTGGCCGCCACCGCCACCGCGCTGCCGCTGCTGGAGCCGCACGGGTTGTGGCTGAGCCGGTAGGGATTGCGGGTCTGGCCGCCGCGCGCGCTCCAGCCGGAAATCGACTGGCTGGAGCGGAAATTGGCCCACTCGCTGAGGTTGGTCTTGCCCAGCACCACCGCGCCGGCCGCGCGCAGGCGGGTGACCAGGAAGGCGTCGTCGGGGCGGAATTTCGCCAGCGCCAGCGAGCCGGCGCTGTTGCTCATCGGGCGCGCGCCGATGTTGTCCTTGAGCAGCACGGGGATGCCGTGCAGCGGGCCGCGCAGTTGCCCGCGCCGGCGTTCGGCATCCAGGGCAGCGGCGTCCTTGAGGGCGTCGGGATTGAGCTCGATCACCGCGTGGAGGCGCGGGCCGGCGCGGTCAAGGCGGGCGATCCGTTCCAGGTAGGCGCGGGTCAGGGTGACGCTGTCCAGGGCACCGGCGGTCATCTGCGCCTGCAGATCGGCGATGTCGGTCTCGGCGTAGGCGAAGGGGATGTCGGGGGGCGGCACGGCAGGGGCCGCGTGCGCTTCGCTGGCATGGACCGGGGCGGGCGCAGGCGCGCAGCCGCACAGCGACACGAGCATCACCATCGATGTCAGCGGCAGACGCATCAGGGTGTCCCGGAAACCGGCGCTCAGGCTAACCAGCCGGTGCCACGCTTGGCAACTCAGTGCGGGGCGGTCGGCGTGGGATGACGCTTGCGGATATCGCGGGCGAGCACGCCGACCACGATCAGGTTGATCACCAGCACCGACCACGAGGCCCAGCCAGGGTGGCGGATGATGGCGTAGATATCGAACGGCAGGTAGATGCCGGCAGTGACGCAGCCCAGCCAGGAGGCCCAGGCCTTGGCGCGCCAGAGGCCCCAGGCCTCGAAAAGATGCAGCACCCCGTAGGCCAGCATGGCCACCGCGGCCAGGTGCACCGCATCGGGATTGATCATGTTGAGCAGCGAGGGCAGGGTGCCGTGATCCGGGTCCAGGCTGAAGCGCCGGATCAGGGCATTGACCGCGTCGCGCAGTGGCTGCGGGCCGAGTACTTCCAGCCCGGTTGCCGCCAACAGCGCCAGGACCGCCTTGCTGGCTTCCAGCAAGGCGATCAGGTGCAACCCCGGATGCTTGTGAGGATCCGGGTTGTAGGGCTTGTCGGTCACGACAGGGTCCTATCAGCCGCCGCGCGATGCCTTCTTGCGGTCGCTTTCGGTCAGGCCCTTCTTGCGCAGGCGGATCTCCTTCGGGGTGATCTCGACCAGCTCGTCGTCTTCGATGAAGTCCAGGGCCTGTTCCAGCGA
>Ga0160450_100720_pt1 | contig 16673 bp, 14 predicted proteins | sample HID1975K_E1MG_FD_108257 | JGI IMG/M metagenome (GOLD analysis project Ga0160450, IMG submission 108257) | Enriched soil microbial communities from UW Madison campus, WI, USA - HID1975K_E1 MG | ecosystem: Environmental > Terrestrial > Soil > Unclassified | place: USA: Madison, Wisconsin...
ACTCGGCGCCGCCGGCATCCAGCAGGAAGTCCTCGGCGTCGGCGACGGGCGCGGCGATCACGGGCGCGACCATGGCCATGGTCTCGCCGATGGCGAGCAGAGTACGGGGCATTCCGCCAGCGTAGTCAGGGTGCGGCATCCCTCACCTCCCTAGGCATCGATATGTCGGAGATCCCGCGAAAGTCGGCCCGATCGAGACGGATCGGTCCGAGTTCCGCGGGTTCGCCGAGTCTCACGCGGCGCGCGTCACCGGAGTTCGGTGACCGGCGCCGCGTCCATGTCGTCGAAGGCCTGGTTCTCGCCGGCCATCGCCCAGATGAACGTGTACGCCGACGTGCCGACGCCCGAGTGCAGCGACCACGACGGCGAGATGACGGCCTGTCGATCGGCGATCACGAGGTGGCGGGTCTCTTCGCGCTCACCCATGAGGTGGATGACGCGGGCGTCCTCGGGCAGGTCGAAGTACAGGTAGCACTCGGTGCGGCGGTCGTGGGTGTGCGCCGGCATGGTGTTCCACATCGAGCCCGGGTGCAGCTCGGTGACGCCCATGACGATCTGGCAGCTCTTGACGCCGTTCTCGTGGATGTACTGGTTGAGCGTGCGGCGGTTCGAGGTGAGCTGGTCGCCGAGCTCGCGCACGGTGCCCTCGCCGGGCGAGACGAGCGCGGCCGGGTACGCGGTGTGCGCAGGCGCCGAGAAGAGGTAGAACTGCGCGCCGGTCTCACCGGTCGCGTCGGCGAACGAGACCGACTGGATGCCGCGGCCGAGGTAGAGGCAGGCGCCCTTGACGAGCGTGTAGACCTCGCCGTCTGCGGTGACCGTGCCGGTGCCGCCGACGTTGATGATGCCGACCTCGCGGTGCTCGAGGAAGTAGTCGCTGCGGATCTCGGGGTAGCCGCCGAGCTCGAGCACGCCACCGGCGGGCACGGCGCCGCCCAGCACGATGCGGTCGTGGTGGGTGTAGGTGAGGCGGATCTCGCCGGGCACGAACACGTCGGGGATCAGGTAGGTGTCGCGCAGGTCCTGCGTCGTCATACCCGGGATCTGGGCGGGGTTGGTCGCGTAGCGCTGCGGGATGTGCTGCTCGGTCACGAGTTCTCTCCTGGTTCTGCGTGTTCTGTTCGGGTGAGTGGATGCCGGCGGCCTAGCGGACCAGCCAGCCGCCGTCGACGGGGATGACGGCGCCGGTGACGTATGCGGCGGCGTCCGACGCGAGGAACACGAAGACCCCCTGCAGGTCGGACGCGTCGCCCCAGCGCCCGGCCGGGATGCGCGACAGGATCGAGGCCGCACGGTCCTCGTCGGCGCGCAGCGGCGCGGTGTTGTCGGTCGCCATGTAGCCGGGGGCCACTGCGTTGACGGTGACGCCGGCCGCGGCCCACTCGTTCGCGAGCGCCTTGGTGAGGCCGGCGACGGCGTGCTTCGAGGCGGTGTATGCCGGGACGAGGATGCCGCCCTGGAACGACAGCATCGAAGCCACGTTGATGATGCGCCCGCCGCCCTGGGCGATCATGTGACGGCCTGCGGCCTGCGACAGGTGGAACACGGCGTCGAGGTTGATCGACAGCACGTCGTCCCAGTCCGAGGCCGGGTAGTCGACCGCGGGGGAGCGGCGGATGGTGCCCGCGTTGTTGACGAGGATGTCGAGGCCGCCGAGCTCGGCGATGACCTCGTCGACGGCCGAGGTCAGCTCGTCGGGCGTCGCCGACACGAGGTCGCGCTGCACGCGGTGCACACGGCGGCCGGTCTGCTCGATCAGCGCGGCGGTCGCCGACGCGTCGCCGCGGTCGAGCAGCGCGACGTCGGCGCCGGCCTCGGCGAGGGCCAGTGCGGCGCCCTGGCCGAGTCCACGGCTGGAGCCGGTGACGAGGGCGACCTTGCCGTCGAGGCGGAAGGAGTCGAGGATCATGCGGAGGCCTCCTGGCCGGCGTCGGACGAGCCGACGAACGTGGTGGTGAGCTCGCCGATGCCGGAGATGCGCACGGTCACCGCGTCGCCGGGGGCGAGTGGGCGGTGCACATCCTGCGCGGCGGGGAGCTTCTGCGGGGTGCCGGTCGAGACGATGTCGCCCGGCTCGAGGGTGAGCACCTGGCTCAGGTGGTGGATGACGTACGCGACGCTGAAGATCGTGGTCGAGGTCGACTGCGACACGGTCACGACGCCGTCGCGCACGACCTCGACGAGGAGGTCCTGCGGGTCGCCGAGCTCATCGGGCGTGACGACCCACGGCCCGAGCGGCGCGAATCCGTCGGAGCACTTGCCCAGCGCCCACTGGCTCTGCCGCCGCTGCCAGGCGCGGTCCGACACGTCGTTGAGGATCGTGTACCCGCCGACGTGGTCGAGGGCGTCCTCCAGCGCCACGCGCTGCGCGCGGCGGCCGATGACCACCGCGACCTCGCCCTCGTAGTCGACGTCGGTCGCCCCACGCGGGATCGCGACAGGCTCGTTCGGCCCGGCGAGGGTGTTCGGGGTCTTGACGAACACGTCCGGGTACTCGGGGTCGTTCGCGGTCGGGTCGACGCCGTCCGGCACGTGCCCTCGGTAGTTGTACCCGAGGCACAGGATCTTGCCGGGAACGACCGGCGCGAGAAGCGCCGCGGTGTCGAGCACGGGCAGTGCGGAGGGATCGGATGCCGCCACCGCCGCCTCCGCGGCCCTCAGGGCTGCGGCATCCGACAGCAGTCCGGCGACCGACCCGGCGAACCCGCCGAGGTCGAACAGCCGGTCGCCGACGACGGCGCCGGGCCGGGGCCCGGACGCGCCGGCGTACGTGACGAGTCTCACCAGTACTTCTTCCAGTCGGGGCGCGCGACGCGCATGAGCGCCTCGAGGTAGAAGTAGTCGCCCCACAGCGTGCCCTCGTCGACGCCGTTGTCCTTCGGCAGGTCGTACACGGAGTGCAGGATCAGGGCGTCTGACTCGTCGGCCGAGGCCGGCGTGTAGTTCGCGATGAGCGAGGCCAGGATCGCGTGGGCACGGGCCGTCCACTCGGCCGCGCGGCCGGCATCCTCCTCCACCGACGCGAGCTCGATGAGGCCGCACACCGCGATCGCGGCGGCCGAGCTGTCGCGCGGGGCGTCGCTGCCGTCGGTGTAGACGAGGTCCCAGAACGGCACGTCGTCGGCGGGGAGGTGGCGCAGGAAGTACTCGGCGCAGCGGCGGGATGCCTCCAGCAGGCGCTCATCACGGGTGACCGCGTAGTTCATCGCGAAGCCGTAGATGCCCCACGCCTGGCCGCGCGCCCAGCAGGACTCGTCGGCCGCGCCCTGCTCGGTGCCGCCGCGCAGCGGCTCGCCGGTCTCGGCGTCCCAGTAGAACGTGTGGAACGTCGAGTCGTCCTCGCGCAGGATGTGCTCGCGCAGCTGCGCCGTGTGGCGGCGCACGGCGTCGTCGAAGCGGGGCTCCCCGGTCTGCTCGCCCGCCCACGTGAGCAGCGGCATGTTCATGAGGCTGTCGATGATGGTGCGGCCGCGCTGCGCCGGGTCCGACAGGTCGCCCCACGCCTGGATGATGCCGGCCGGCTCCAGGAAGCGGCGCATCAGGTGGTCGGCCGCCAGCAGCGACGCCTCGCGGGCCGCCTCGTCGGCGCCGAGACGCCACGACGCGACGGTCGACAGCGTGTACAGGAATCCGAGGTCGTGGGTGTCGAGGTCCTCCTCGGCGCGCACGCGACGCTCGAAGTCCGCCACGTCGACGAGGGCGGCCTCGCGGTAGTCCTCCGCGCCGGTGAGCTCCCATGCGAGCCACAGCATGCCGGTGCGGAAGCTCGTGGTCCAGCCGCGGTTGCCGCCGACCGGGATGCCGCCCTCCGCAGGACGCTGCTCGTAGCGGTCGTCGACCGTGGTGTCGTCGGGGTACGCGGCACCGAACTTCGCGATGTTGCGGCGGATCGTCGACAGGGCGTCGGCGATGGCGTCGTCGACCTGGGGGGCTTTCGTGCCCGAAGCAGGCGAGGTGGACGTCATGAGGGATGTTCCTTCGGAGATATGCGAAGCGGGATGCCGGGGCTCAGGCCCGCGCGGGCACCGCGTCGTCGAGGTCGAGCACAGGTCGGAGGGTGAACCGGGAGTTGGTCCACGCGAGATAGAGCGCGGCGGATGCCGTCAGCCCGAGGCCGAGCGCCGGCGCGGTGGCGAACACCGCGGCCTGCACGCCGAACGCGACGAGCGACACCGCCGTCAGGTACCAGCGGCGCAGCCCCAGGTGCAGGCTCGCACGCAGCACGTCGCGGAACCGGGCCGTCGGCACCTCGGCGAACGCGACGAGCGACAGCAGCCCGACGCCGATCGCGAGAAGGCCGAGCACCCCGAGCAGCGGGACCGTGACCACGGCGGCCGGCGAGGACGCCAGCATCCGGACGTCCGCGAGCAGCACGACGATCACCGCGGTGACGGCAGCGCCGATCACGAGCGCGCGCCACCACGTGTCGCGCAGACCGGCGACGAACGCGCGGATCGGGCCGAGGCCGCCGTCGCCGTGCTCGCGGAACGCGCGGAACGCGGCGGCGAGACCCGGGGCGGCCAGCGGCGCGGCGATCGCCAGCAGCGGCCACGAGTAGGCGGGGTCGGTCGTCACGAGCAGGGCCACGAGCGGCAGGCACGAGGTCACCAGCAGCAGGTTCACGATCAGACCGAGGTAGATCATCCCGATGAGGGATGCCCACGTGTCGTGCGAGACCAGGCCGTTGAGCTTCGCGAGGACGCCGGAGTTCTTCATGACGTCACCCCTTCAGCCCGCTCGTCGCGATGCCCTCGACGAAGTACTTCTGGCCGAGCAGGAAGATGATCGCGATCGGGATGACCGAGATCGTCAGGCCCGCGAACAGCAGCGCGTAGTTCGTGTCGAACAGGTTCGAGACGAATCCCTTGAGACCCAGCTGGATCGTCCACAGGTCGGGGTTGCGCAGGTAGATGAGCGGCCCGAGGTAGTCGTTCCAGGTGTTGACGAAGGTCAGCAGCGTGAGCGACGCCAGCGCGGGAACCGACAGCGGCAGCATGATGCGGCGCCAGATCGCGTACTCGCTGAGGCCGTCCAGCCGGGCGGCCTCAGAGAGCTCCTCGGGGATCGTCTCGTAGAACTGCTTCATCAGGAACACGCCGAACGCGCCGAACGCCTGCAGCAGGATGATCGACCACAGGGTGTTCGACACTTTGAAGTTCGACAGCATGATGAACTGCGGGATCATGTACGACTGCCACGGCACCGCGATCGTGCCGACGTACAGCAGGAACAGGATGTCGCGGCCGCGGAACCTCATGCGCGCGAAGCCGTAGGCGGCGAACGAGCCGGTCAGCACCTGGAGGAACGTCACGACCACCGCGAGGAACAGGGTGTTGCGGATCCAGACCAGCATGTTCGACTGGGTCCAGATGTCGATGTAGTTCTGCCACACCCACGTCTCGGGCAGCCACTTGATCGGCACCGAGAACACCTCGTTCGACGACTTGAACGAGCTGAGCACCATCCACACGAACGGCGTCAGCAGGCCGATCGCGAAGATGATCAGGGCGACGTACATCAGGATGCGGGCGATGCGGCGCCCGGGGGTCAGCTTCTCGCCGTCGGCGTCGCGCTTGGCGGGCTTGCCGTCCGCGAGCCTGCGGAGGCTGCGCACGGCGGCCGTGGGAGGCGTGAAGTCCGAGACCAGACGGTCGGCGGCATCCTTCTCGAGCTGCTCGGCCATCACTTGTTCCCCCTCTTGTTCCACAGGAACTGGATGATCGTCACGATGATGCACATGAAGAACAGCGCCACCGCGGCGGCCGAGGCGTAGCCGAACTGGCTCTCCTCGAAGCCCTTGCGGTAGATGAACTGCGACATCACGAGCGTCGACTGGCCCGGCCCGCCGTCTGTCATGACGAGGATCAGGTCGAAGATCTTGAACGAGTTGATCGTCAGCATGACGGTGACGAAGAACATCGTCGGCCGCAGCGACGGGAGGGTCACGTTCGTGAACCGCTGCCACACGTTCGCGCCGTCCATGCGGGCCGCCTCGTGCAGCTCGCGCGGCACCGTCTGCAGGCCCGCGAGGAACAGGATCATGTAGTAGCCCATGTCGCGCCACGTCGACACGATCACGACGGCCGGCATCGCCCACTCGGGCGAGGTGAGCCACCCGGGAGGGCTCTGGATGCCGATGAACTTGAGGAACTCGTTGATCGGGCCGTACTGGGGGCTGAAGAGCAGGTTCCAGACGACGGCGATCGCGACGATCGACGTGATGTAGGGGAAGAACGCGGCGGTGCGGAAGAACGCGACACCGCGGAGCTTGTTGTTGAGCAGCAGCGCGAGACCCAGCGAGACGACGATCGTCAGCGGGATGTGCATCACCGAGTAGTAGAGGGTGTTGACGACCGAGGTGCGGAAGCTGCCGTCGCCGATGAGGCGGGTGAAGTTCGCGAGACCGACGAAGTCGGCCTTGCCGAAGACGTTCCAGTTCGTGAACGCCATGTAGAAGAGGATGATGATCGGCACGAGCGTGAGCACGCCGAAGCCGATGAAGTTGGGGAGGATGAAGCTCCACCCGATGAGGGTGTTGCGCAGGCGCAGCTTCGAGCGCCGGCGGCGCACGGGCGGCGGCGCGGTGCCGGCCTCGGTGGCGGTGATGGTCGCCATGGCGGACCTCCAGAAGGGGCCTGTCGGGAATGGGTTGCTGGTGCGGTGCCCGGCCCGCCCGCGGGGAACGGGCCGGGCACCGGGTTTCAGGTTCTTCGACGGGCTCGGGAACCGGGGGCCTGAGGTTCAGGGGCTCCCGAGCCCGTCGAAGGAGCGGGATCAGTCGGTGCCGACCTCGTTGGCGACGCGGTCCTGCGCCTCCTTGATGGCGTCGGCGGGCGACTGCGAGCCCGACATGATCGCGGTGTGCATGTCGCCGAGGATGCCCTGGATCGCCGCGGCCTTGTCCGAGGTGGGGTTCTCGGGGTGGACCTCGTGCGTCGAGTAGGCGAACTTCGACAGGTCGTCGCTCGGAGCGCCGTCGACCGAGAAGTACGTGTCGACGACGGCGTCGGACAGCAGCGCGGGCGTGATGCCGATGCCGGCGAGCACCTGGGCGCCCTCTTCACCGGCGGCGAAGGCGAGGAAGTCCTTCGCAGCGGCGACCTTGGACTTGTCGATCGCGGCGTTGATGCCGAGGCCGGTCGGGTCGCCGAAGGTGACGGGGGTGTTGTCGAGACCGGTGGTCTTGGACGACTCCTGCGGGATCGGCGCGATGCCCCAGTCGAACGTGTCGGCGTCGCCCGACGCCTGCTGCGCGATCAGCGTCGCGACGAACCACGTGCCCATGGGCAGCATGGCGGCGTTCTGCTTGCCGAACTCGCCCTGGTAGGTGAGCTGGTTCGCCTTGCCGGTGTTGTAGTCGACCTGGTCGCCGGCGGCCTGCATGGCGAGCTGACGCTCGTAGAAGGGCTCCATGTAGTCGTACTTGCCCTTGAGGATGTCGCTGTCGGTCTGCGCGTTGGCGAAGCCCTGGACGGTCGACTGCCAGTTGTGCAGGTACGCGCCCTTGGCGGCGCTGCCCGCGGCCGTCAGGCCCTTGGTCAGCGCGTCGGCGGCGTCGGCGTAGTCGTCCCACGTCCAGGTGCCGTCGGGGTAGTCGACGCCGGCCTGGTCGAAGAGCGCCTTGTTGTAGTAGAGCACCCACGAGTCGTTGCGGTAGGGGACCGCGTAGGCGGTGCCGTCGACCTCGTACGACTTCGCGCCGCTGATGCCGTCGGGGAGCTTGACGTCCGACACGTCGAGCAGCTGGCCGCCGTTCACGAAGGTCGGGACGTACTTGACCTCCTTCTGCGTGATGATGTCAGGGGCCGAGCCGGCGGCGAGGTCGGCGGTCACGAGCGTGTTGTACTCGGCCGCGTCGTAGCCCTTGAGCTCGATCGTGACGTCGGGGTTCTTCTCGTGGTACGCGTCCGCGAGCTTCTGGAACTCCGGCGTGGTGTCGAGGCTCCACCCCGACATCGTGAGCGTGACCGGACCCGACGACTCCTCGGGCGCGGCGGCGTCGTCGCCGCTGCTGCTGCAGCCGGCGAGGGCGAGCGTGGCGACCACGGCGATGCCGGCCGCGGCAGCGTATGAGCGCTTCATACTGTGGGTACTCCTTTGTGATTGCGGACCCTTCGTCGGGCCCATCGGGTTCACCGGTCTGCGTCGGACGCTTCTCCGGGGTTCGCGAGGCGACTGGTGGTCGCCGTCCCGTCAGGCCAGGAGACCGTGACGGTGGTGTCGTCGCCGTCCGTGCGGACGTCGACGGTCGCATCGCGGGACGATGCGAGGTCTGCGGCGGTGAGCTCGACGAGCGTGGCGATCCACGCCCCCGGCTCGACCGGGTAGGTCACGACCGGCACGATCGCGACGGGTCCGAGCGGGCTGGCGTCGAAGCGCTCCTCGAACGCGCCGACGCCCCCACCGAGGACCGAGCGGATGCCCGAGCTCAGACCGTCGGCGATCGCCGATGCCGAGGCATCCTCGGCCCGTCCTTCGACCGCTGCGGCGGCGAGCGCCCAGCCTCCGACGCGGAGGCGCAGCTCACCGGCGTCGATGCCGGACTCGAGGGAGTCGACGCGCGTGAGGCGCACCTCCCACGGTCCGCGCAGCAGGGAGTGGACGGTCACGACGCCCGCGACCTCGACGTCGCCGTCGAGTCCGGAGCCGTGACGGTGCGCCGCCGGCCGGGGCGTGAGCCAGTGGGCGCGCGAGACGGACGCGGCGATCGCGACGCGGGCGGGGCCGTCGCCCTCGACCCGCGCGCCGATGAGCTCCATGGCGGCACGATGGGTGGCGCGGCCGGCCGCGTCGACGAGCGCGACGGACTGCTCCAGCGGCTCGTGCCAGGCGGCCTGGTCCGCCAGCGGGCTCGTGGCGGTCGAATAGCCGATGCGGGCGTACAGGGGCGAGTCGCCGACGAGGGCGCCGTCGGCGGCGTGGTCGCTGCCGTGGTTCGCGATGCGCACGATCCCGTCGGCCGGGGTGCCCGAGACAGCCCAGCCGGCGGAGCGGACGACACGGACGTCGTCGCCGGCCTCGACCGTGAGCGGCTCGGACGCGGCGGCCCACACCGGGTGGTCGGCAGGCAGGGAGATCCCGAGGAGGCCCTTGACGGCCCAGTACGGCGAGCCGGGACCCGAGTAGGACTGGGCGAGCTCGCGCCACTCGTGGTGCCAGCCCATCGTGAGCACGCCGTCCTCGCCCGGGGCGTCGCGGTCGACGAAGTGCGCGACCACGGCGTTCGCCGCACGACGCAGCCGACCGAGCGGCACCGAGGGCACTTCGGCGATCGCGCCGACCCAGAACGGGGCGGCGGCGGCGAAGCGGTAGATGAGGCTGCGGCCCTGGATGAGCGGCGAGCCGTCGGCGCCGACGAGGGCGACGGCGTCCTGCAGGAAGCGGTCCAGACGCGCGATGTCGCCGGCGGTGCGGCCGCCGGTGAGCTCGTCGGCGCCCTGCATGCGCGACCACAGCACGGGATAGGTGTGCAGCGCCCAGCCGACGTAGTGGTCGTAGGAGCGCTCGAAGCCGTCCGAGATCCAGCCGTCCTCGCGCACCAGGGAGTCGTGCAGCGCCAGGTCGTCGGCGATGTCGGCCGCCGACCACGGGCCGCCGACCGAGCGCAGGAACGTCTGCACGACGATGCGGAACCACAGCCAGTTCGTCTTCGGGTAGGTGGTGTCGCCGACGACGGGCGCGAGGTAGGCGATGACGCGCTGCTGCGTGACGGCGTCCAGGCGGTCCCAGATCCACGGGCGGGTCATGTCGAGCACGAGCGCGAGCGACGCGGCCTCGACTTTGGCCTGCGCGTGCTCGTCGAGCCGCACCCAGCGGTCGGCGGCATCCGGGTCCACGCCCGTGACGATGCCCTGCCGGTAGAAGTCGGCGAGCTCCTCGGTGCCTTCGCCGCGGGCGCCCGCGATGCGGAAGCCGGCGAGCAGGAACGTGCGGGCGAAGCCCTCGAGGCCGTCGACGTCGTGTCCGTAGCCGCCCTCGGCGCCCGGGAAGTGGATGCGGCCGTGGCCGGGCGACGCGTACGAGCGGGCGGTGTCGAGCAGGCGGTCCGCGAAGGCGACCCATTCGTCCCGAGTCCAGTCGGCGTCCACCGCGGTGCGAGCGGATGTGCCGTGCTGCTGGACCGTCACTGGGATCTCCCTTGATCAGATTTCGTACGCCGTCCACCCTCCGTGGAAGGCGAACGTTTTGGACTGTAGCAATCCATTTCGTTCATTGCAAGACTGTTTTGGATTCGTTATGATCGTTTATGATCGCTTTGCGAGTACGGTGAATCGATGAGGAGGATCCCCTTTTGACCGCTTTGGATGCCGCGACCCGGACTTTTCAGGGCCGCCTGGCTGAGACCTACCGGCGCCAGGCCGGCGTCGATGCGACCGGTTTCGCCACGGCCCTGGCCGCGCTGCTCGCGCCGGCGGCCCGGGCGCTGCCCGTCGCCTCCGCCGACGACCGCACGGTCTGGGGTCCGGGCGGCTCGGCGGACGCCGTCTCGATCCGCGGGATCCTCGAGCGCGCCGACGCCGACCTCGACCAGCCGTGGCCCGTCCCGCTCGCCTCGGCCGCCGCGCGCCTGCACGACGACGGCGACCGCGAAGGCTGGGAGAGCGTCCTCTACGAGCGCCAGCGCCGTCTGTCGCGCGCCGCCGTGGCCGCCGCCGTGCTCGCCGACGACCCCGTGCGCGGGCCGCGCTTCCTCGCCGAGGTGCTCGACGGCGTGTGGCTGTTCTGCGAGCAGAGCTCGTGGTGCTGGCCCGCGCACGACGATGCCTTCCGCGAGCGCGGGTCGGTGCTCCCCGTCGTGACAGCCCCGTACCTCGACCTCGGAGCGGGCGAGGTCGTGAGCCTCCTGGCGTGGGTCGACCAGCTGATCGGCGACCGGCTCGAGGCCCGGTACCCCGGCATCCGCTCCCGCGTCCGGCACGAGACGCGCGTGCGCATCTTCGAGCCGTTCACGCAGCGCCGCGACTGGCACTGGCTCGGCCTGGACGGCGACGTGCACAACTGGAACCCCTGGATCCACGGCAACGTGCTCGTGGCCGCGCTCCGGCTGCTCGACGACCCCGCCGAGGCCGACGAGCGCGCCGCGATCGTCGCGCTCGCCCTGGAGGGCATCGACCGCTACGTGTCGGTCCTGCCCGAGGACGGCGCCATCGACGAGGGCTACGCGTACTGGTGGAACGGCGCCTGCCGCGCCCTGGAGGCGCTCGACGTCGTGCGTCACGCCACCGGGGGAGTGCTCGATGCGTCAGGCATCGCGGCGCTGCGCGAGACCGTCGCGTTCCCCCACCGCATGCACCTCGGCGGCGACTGGTACCTGAACCTCGCCGACGGCCAGGCCCGCGTCTCGGCCGCCCAGCCGTGGCACGCCCTCCACCGTGCGGCGCTCGTCGCCGGGGATCGGGATGCCGCCGCCCACGCCGCCTCGCACCGCGTCCCCGGTTCGCCCGCCGCCATCGAGCATCCGGGCTTCGGCCGGCTGCTGCGCGGCGTCACCGATCCGGCGTGGATCGCGGCCGCCCAGGAGTCGTCGCCGTTCCCGCGCGACGTGTGGCTGCCCTCGACCGAGGTGCTGGTCGCCCGGTCGCAGGGCGGCACGGCGCGCGGCCTGACCGTCGCGGCCAAGGGCGGCCACAACGGCGAGCATCACAACCACAACGACGTCGGATCGTTCATCGTCGCCTCCGACGGCGTGCCGGTGGTGGTGGATGCCGGGCGCCCGACCTACACGCTGCAGACCTTCGGCCCCGACCGCTATGACATCTGGACCATGCAGAGCGGCTGGCACAACGTGCCCGTGATCGGCGGCCAGGAGCAGCCGCCCGGCGCCGGGTTCGCGGCATCCGGGGTCGAGGTCTCGATCGGCGACGACACGGGATTCGCGGCCGAGCTCTCGGGCGCGTACCCCGAGGCCGCGCCGTGGCGCCGCGCCGTGCGGCTGGACCGCGAGGCCGGGCAGGTGATCGTGTCGGACGCGTGGACGCCCGCCGCGTCGGGCGGCCGCACCGAGGTGCGGCTGCTGCTGGCCGGCGACGTGCGCCCGGGCGAGGCATCCGTCGTCGTCACCCCGCTGGAGGGCGCGACCCCCGTGCGCATCTCGTGGCCGGAGGGCGTGGAACCGTCCCTCATCGTGCGGGAGCTCGACGATCCGGTGCTCTCGAGCGTGTGGGGCGCCAAGCTGACGCGTCTGGATCTCGACGTCACGTCCCGCGACGAGATCGCGGTCACGGTAGAACTGGTGCAGACGAACGCGGAGGACGCCCGATGACCGACCAGACACCGGCACTGCTGGCCGCCGAGCGGCGCGCCCACGTGCTGGCCTCGCTGGAGCGCGACGGCGCCGTGCGGGTCGCTCAGCTGATGGACGAGCTCGGCGTCGCCCCTGTGACGCTGCGGCGCGACCTCGCACAGATGGAGCGCGAGGGCCTGCTGGTGCGCGTGCACGGCGGCGCCGTGCCCGCCGCGGGCTCGCTCGACGATCTCGAGGCCTCGGCCGTGGCCGCCGTCACGCGGGCGGGCTCGATCGCGATGCTCGTTCCGTCGCTCACGTTCTACTACCCGACCGTCGTGCGGGGCGCCGAGGCCGAGGCCGTCCGCCACGGCATGCGCGTCGTCGTGCGCGGCGCGTCGTACGAGCTGCAGGACGAGCGGCCCGTGCTGGAGCGCCTCGTGCACACCGAGGGCGTCCGCGGCCTGGTGCTCGCGCCCAACACCGACACCCCGCACGCGCAGGACGTCGTGCAATGGCTCGCCGACTGCGGCGTGCCCTCCGTGCTCGTCGAGCGCGACGCCGTCGTGCTCCCCGAAGGCAGCCCGGTCGAGAACGTCACCACCGACCACGCGCTGGGCGCCGTGCTGGCCGCACGCCACCTCGCCTCACTCGGGCACCGTCGGGTGGGCCTCATCATCGCCCGCGACTCGCCCACGTCGCGCAAGATCGCCGCGGGCTGGCACGCCGCCTGCGCCGAGCTCGGGCTGACGCCCGCGGACCAGTTCGAGACGAGCCTGCCGCCGCGTACGAGCCCGGACTTCTCCGCCGTCGTCGACTCCACGCTCGACGCCGCGCTGTCCAACGGCGTGACCGCGATCCTGGTGCACTCCGATCCGGAGGCGATGGCGTTCGTCGACCTCGCCCTCAACCGCGGGATCTCCGTGCCCGGCGACCTGTCCGTCGTCGCCTACGACGACGAGGTCGCCGAGATCTTCACGCCCCCGCTCACGGCCGTCGCCCCGCCCCGTGCCGAGGTCGGCCGCGCCGCCGTCGACCTCGTCGTCCGGCGCCTCGAAGACCCGACGCGTCCGGTCCACCGCGTGGTGCTGAATCCCACCCTCAACGTCCGCGGGTCGACGGCCCCGCCTCGCGGCGCCTGAGCCCGGCGCCGTGCACGGCGTCGGAGGCTTCGCGGACACGCCGGGCGCGGCATCCCGCGTCCCGGCGTGTCACACAGAACGTCCTGCACCGCGCTCGGCCTCCCGGCATCACGCGATCGGCTCGGCGGCCTCCCGCGCGGCGCGGGCCGACGAGCGCACCGCGCCGATGCTGGCGGCGATCACCAGGGCGATGCCGGCGATCTCGAGCCACGTCATATGTTGTTCCAGGAATATGAAGCCGGCCAGCGAGGCCGTGGCCGGTGCGAGGCTCATCAGGATCGCGAAGGCGGCCGCCGGGAGCCGGCGCAGCGCGATCAGCTCGAACGCGTAGGGGATCGTCGACGACAGCACCGCCACCGCGGCGCCCAGAGCCACGATCTCGATGCGCAGCAGGGCGGCGCCGGCATCCACGATCCCGAACGGGAGCGAGAGCAGGGCACCGACCGTCATCGCCAGCGCGAGGCCGTCGAGCTTCGGGAATGCCCGACCCACCCGCGCAGACGCGAGGATGTAGAACGCCCAGCTGCCGGCGGCACCCAGCGCGAACAGCACACCGAGCGGGTCGAGACGGTCCCAGCCGCCACCGCCCAGCGCGACGACGCCCGCCAGCGCCAGCAGCGCCCACAGCCAGGCCGACGCCCGCCGCGCCGCCACGATCGACAGCACGAGCGGACCCAGCACCTCGATCGTGACCGTCACGCCCAGCGGCAGGCGCTCCAGCGCGAGGTAGAACAGGCTGTTCATCAGGGCGAGGACGAGCCCGAAGAGCGCCACCGAGGTCCAGTCGCGTCGCGAGTGCCCGCGCACGCGGGGGCGTGCGATGAGCAGCAGCACGAGCGCCGAGAACACGAGGCGCAGCATCACCATGCCGAGCGGCCCGACCTGCGGGAACAGCAGCACGGCCAGCGACGCGCCCACCTCCTGGCAGGCGAGCCCGGCGATGACGAGCACGATCGCGGGCGTCGTGCCGCCGCGCGGGATCGACGCGGCGCCCGTGCCTGGCGTCACTCGGTGGCCGGCGGCGTGCACACCGCCAGAGACGCGATGGCCTCGCCGAACTGCTCGGCCGTCCACGGGAGTCCCGCCTCGGGGGCGGTCTCGCCCTTCGCGGCGGGGGCCTTCGACGCGATCGCGGCCAGCTGCCACGCGAGGTACTCGGCCACTGTGCCGTCGCCGGCGGAGTTGTTGAGCACGACCGCGACGGTCAGGCCCGTCTGGGGGTCGGCGAACGCGGCGGTCAGGTAGCCGGGCACCTTGCCGAACTGGCCGATGAGCGAACCGGCGATGAGGGCGCCGCCGTCGGCCGTGTACCAGGAGGGCGCATCGGCCGCCACGGGGAGCGGCTGGGCGAATCGCTTCTCATCGTCGACCAGCGAGCCGCTCGCGAGGGCCTGCACGTACCGTCCGAGATCGCGGATGTCGGTGACGACGCCGGAGTCGGTGTAGCCGCCGCTCGACGACACGCCGGTGAGGTCGACGGGTGCGGCGCAGTCGAGCACGCCGTCCGCGTTCGTCATCGACTGGCCGCCCTGCAGTGCGCCCGAGGCGGGCAGGTCGCTCAGCGACGTCGCCGTCAGCGCGAGCGGGCCTGTCACATACGTGCGCAGCACATCCGCGGCCGACAGCCCGGTGGCGCGCTGCAGCGCGAGCCCGAGCAGCACGTAGCCCGCGTCGGAGTCCTTGTAGGCGTCGCCCGGCTTCGTCGTACGGGGCTCGCCGAGGCCGAAGCTCGCGAGGTACCGGGGGTCCCAGTCGCGCTTCGGGTTGCTGAGCCACGAGCCGTACAGCTGATCGGCGTACGAGCCGATGCCCGACGTGCCGTCGCACAGCTCTAGCAGGGTGACCGAGGCGAGGTCGGGAATCCCCGACACGTACAGGGTCACGGAGTCGTCGAGCTTCACCTTGCCGGCCGAGGCCGCGCCGTAGAGCGCATCGCACGTCATGGCGCGCGTGATCTTGCCGGCGCGGAAGGTCTGGTCGGCCTTCACCTCGCCGCCGCCGTCCGGCCGCTGCGTGCCGAGGCCCGCGATCCAGCTGCCGCTCCACGGCGCCCACACGCCGACGATCGCCCCCGAGGATCCCGAGGTGCCCATCGCCTGGGTCACGGCGGCCTGCAGCTCCTTGACGGTTCCGTCGGGGAACGCGACATCCGCCTGCGGGGGCAGGTCGGGCTCTGCGGCGCTGCCGCCGAACGAGCACCCCGCGAAGACCAGGGCCGACATCACGGCACCCGCGATCACCGCGATGGCGCGGCGATTTCTGGAGCGGGTCCGCATTCTCACCCCCCGATGATCGTGCAATGCATTCAAACACACCTGAGTCGTGTGTGCGGTACGGCGGTCCGTAGGGTGTGAGCATGATCCACCGATTCGACGACGCCGCACTCGCCGGCGTGCTGGGCCACATGAACGGCGACCACGGCGACGACAACCTGCTGATCGCCCGCGCCTTCCTCTCCGACACCGGACAGGGGGATGCCGTCGTCACGGCCTCGACGATGACGGGGTTCGACGGCGCCGGCGGGGTCTGGCTGGCGACGCTCGACGACGGCTCGACGGTCGAGATCCCCGTCCCGTGGCCGTCGGGGATGATCTCGGAGCGCCCCGAGGTGCGCCGTGAGATCGTCGCGCTGTACGACGAGGCGTGCCGCCGGCTGGGGACCGAGCCGCGTCCGCACGCCTGACCCGGAGGACTTCTGGGGAAATTGGTAGTTAGGTTGCCCTTATCTTCAGTTAGCATGAAGGTATGAGCGACCCGATCCCGTTCTCCACCGCGCTCCGCGAGCGGTCCAGCCGTTCGCACTCGTCGAGCGAGCACGCCGGCTTCATGGCCGACCTCATGAAGGGGGAGGGCACGCGTGAGGACTACGTGGCCCTCGTCGTGCAGCACTGGTTCATCTACGAGGCGCTGGAGCGCACGGCCGGTCAGATGCGCAACGACCCGGTCGCGGCGGTCTTCATCTCCGACAAGCTGACGCGCCTGCCCGCCCTCGAGGCCGACCTCGAGTTCCTCGTCGGCCCGGACTGGCGCGAGCGCATCGAGCCGCTGCCGACCACGCGACGCTATGTCGACCGGATCGACGAGGTCGGCGCGACGTGGGCGGGGGGCTTCGTCGCCCACCACTACACGCGCTACCTCGGCGACCTGTCGGGCGGCCAGTTCATCGGCCGGCTGATGGCGCGCCGCTTCGGGTTCGACACGAACGGCATCGGCTTCTACCTCTTCGACGACATCGCCGACCCGAAGGCGTTCAAGGACGTCTATCGCGAGCAGCTCGACGCCGCGCCGTGGGATGCCGCCGAGCAGGA
>Ga0160450_100725_pt1 | contig 16598 bp, 9 predicted proteins | sample HID1975K_E1MG_FD_108257 | JGI IMG/M metagenome (GOLD analysis project Ga0160450, IMG submission 108257) | Enriched soil microbial communities from UW Madison campus, WI, USA - HID1975K_E1 MG | ecosystem: Environmental > Terrestrial > Soil > Unclassified | place: USA: Madison, Wisconsin | collected...
GTCGAACATGAAATATGGTGTAGCTGTGAATTCGATCAGTGAAAGTGTTGGTGTGAAGAATGGCGATGAGATCGTGAGTATTGATGGCAAACCGGTAAAGGACTATTATTCGCTTACGCGCGATATTATACTTGATGAGGTACAGGCTGTGCAGGTAAAACGTGACGGCAAGATCATTAGTCTGCCTTTACCCAAGGGCACTATCCGCAGCCTGATCAAGCGCAAGCAACAGTTTATCGAACCACGGGTATTTCCTATTGTAGACACGCTGTTTCCAGGCGTTGCCACTTTTACACAGGGTACGTTGTTGAAGGATGATCATGTACTGGCGTTGAACAATACACCGGTTACTTTCTATGATCAGTATCGTGCTGAAATGGGCAAATACAAGAACCAGGAAATTGCGCTTACGGTATTAAGGAATAATAAGGATACGGTGATTGTAAAAGCGAAGACGGATACTTTGGGCAGGCTCGGATTTCTGGTGATACCTGAGAAGGTGGCAGGATCTTACAAGCAGAAATTTGGTTTCTTTCCTGCTTTCCCTGCGGGTGTACGCAAGGGTTGGGAAAACCTGGTGATGAATGTAAAGAACTTCAAGTTGCTGTTTACTTCGGATGAAGTAAAGGCGAGTGAATCGCTGGGCAGCTTTATGAGCATTGGTAATATGTTTGGTGCAGAATGGGATTGGGAGATATTCTGGAGCATGACGGCATTGCTGAGCATCGTGCTGGCCTTTATGAATATGTTGCCGATACCTGCGCTGGATGGTGGTCACGTATTGTTTACGTTGTATGAGATCATCACAGGGCGGAAGCCAGGGGATAAGTTTATGGAATATGCGCAGATGGTGGGTATGGTGTTGTTGCTGGGGCTGATGGCTTATGCTATCGGGCTTGATTTCTGGCGGTTCCTGTTTAAATAAGTCCGGAAGACGGAAAGTCCGGAAGTCCGAAAGATGCTCGCTGAGTATCTTTCGGACTTTTTGTTTGAGGTAACAATCAGCTTCGAGCCAGGAGCTATGAACTGCGAGCCTTTGGGTGTGCAGTTGGTAGCTTTTTTATTTAATACAGATCAGGGCTGGTTGAGAAAGAGGGGAGAGAAAATACCACTAAGTGGGTATTGTGCTATATGTATGTTGTTGCTTGCGGGATGCGGGCTGGACGTGGGTTTTCCCATCCATCGCCGATTTAATACATTTTACTAACTTAAACCAGCAGTTCGTCCAAAACCTCTTTTAAGGCGGGGGAGGATGGCTTTACTTTGTGTTATCAAAGAAAAACGGCCTTAAAGTACTTAGTAAGTTTTATAGAGTTTTCTCATAGCAGTTAGTTTTGGTTAACCCCCCTTTATTCTTATCGGGGGTCTTTTTTTTGTGTATTGCTGAAGGTATTTTGTAACTTAGATATGGATGAATAAGAGCAGCTTAGCGCTTCTTTTTGCTGCCGGCGGGCCTGTCCTGTTTTCACTACTTCCCGGACATTTTCCGCATTGGGCCTGCGTTTGAACACTTTTTCCTTGCTATTGGGTTGCTACCGGGTTGCAACTGGATTGTAACCGGGTTGAAAGTCTTGTCTTTGATACCAGCGGCATCTATTCTTTATCTGCGGCTGATCCCTTGCTGAAGGTGGTTGCGGGGATCGGCCAATGGTGTCGGGTGGACGGACAAAACGGACAATTTGAACATTTTTGCCATTTATGCCTATAATGGACAGGGTGATTTGGAAATGGGGTGTTCGTTGGTGTAAGTTTGGGAAAATCCAATCTTATGGCAAAAGTGATTAGTTTATTTAAGCTCAGGGGGACGATCGGTGATCTGACGTTCCGCCAAACAAAGGATGGTCCGGTGGCGCAGATGAAGCCCGGGCCGAGCCGTGAAAAGGTGTTAACGGGTAAAACATTCAGGTCGACGCGGTTGAATGCGGCAGAGTTTAAGCTGGCGATTGCAGAGGGGAAATTGCTGCGGAGTGCATTGGGGAGTGCGAAGGAGGGGATGCGTGTGGCTTCGCTCAATGGCCGGATGAATGGTTTGTTTTATAAAGTGCTGGAGAGTGATCCCGAAAATTGCAGGGGGGAACGATATGCCTCCAACGGCAATGTGCAGCTGCTGGCTGGTTTTGATTTTAATAAAGACCTGTTGCTGGCCAATGCGCTTCCGCCAGGCATTACTCATGAGCTGGATGCCGGGACGGGTATAATGAAGGTGGAGGTACCTGCTTTTATTGCGCGGAAGAAAAAGGGATTTCCCAGGGAGGCGACGCATTTTCGTATTGTGTCGGGCGGGGCGGCGATCGATTTCAGGAAACGGAGTTACCGGAACGATGTAAAGGAGAGTGAGCTGTTGCCCTTGCGGAAGAAGACGCCGGGGGCTATTTGCCTGGAGCATCAATTGAAAGCCGGTGAGGGTGAGGTGTTGGTACAGGTGTTGGGTATTCAGTTGTATCGATTGGAGGATGGAAAGGAGGAGTTGTTGCGGGGTGGGGCGATGCGGATATTGGAGGCGGTGAAGGTAGGCATTGAGGCTTTAGAAGGCAACGAGGCAACAAGGCATCGAGGCAACGAGGGAGGGGCTTTAGGAGGCAACGAGGCAACAAGGCATCAAGGCAACGAGGGGTTGGAAGACAAAGAAGCATTAGGGCAAGCAGGCATGGGGGAGAAAGGGACAATAGAAGTGGGGATAGGGGGTGGAATGGAGTGTTTGGTAGAGGAGCCTGGGGCTGTATTGGAGGTGGTGTCTTTGGATGTGGGTGGATGTGCGCCGGAGGGTATTGAAGGGATTAGAAAGGCTGTGGGGCGGCGCAGGAAGCGTGGCCGGGATGGTGTGGGAGGGAGAAGGCAACGGGGCAACAAGGTCCCGACATTCGTCGGGAACATCGGGGCAGGAGGAAAGGTAGCAGGCATTACGGGCAATGAGCTGGGAACCGGTGTGCGTGGACGGGGAGGTAAGGGGCTGCTAATTTGTCGGTCTTCGGTGGATTTGCATTATATTTGTAACCCTTCTGATGGAACAAGCTGGCAACCGGAGGGCTGTGAGGCTACCGGGGCGCCAGGAAATGATCCTTAAGAAGTTATGGGGTCGTATTGGTTTTGACAGCGTAGATCTTTGAAAGTATAAGCATGTCGTGCGTTGGATAATTAGCACGTAAATCTGAATATTCAAAACTCAAATGGCAATACTCAGTATGCCATGGCTGCCTAATCAGTGATTAGATAGTCATTAGGGCCGCCGGGCCGGTTGGTCTGTTACCACGCCCCGCCGCCGACTTAAAAACAAATACAGATTGCTGCTACCGAAGGCTGTGCCGGTGGCTTAAGACTATTCAGCTACGGATCAGGTTGGTTTGTTGGTTCCCTGCCTAATCCCGACAATTAATAATCAAATAAACATGTAGAAAGCTTTTGAAGGATATGTTTGGACAGGGGTTCGAGTCCCCTCGACTCCACTTAAGGGGACTTTACGGTCCCCTTTTTTATTTTCATCAATAATTAGTAGGTTTTCATCCCTCATTATCAGCCAGTTATGGTTCAACTGTTTTAAGATCGTCGGGGTTCAATAGACGCCATTTTGGTAGTAAAGATTCTGATCGAACCCCTTTCTGATCAACTCTTGTTTCTTGGTTAAAGAGGCTTTTTCAAAAACATATTTTAAATCAGTCAGGCCCAGGAGGTTCTTTTGTAGCAAAAGATAAATATCATCCTCGTCGGAAGAAAGCATTTGTATCTGGCTTTTCAGGTTGGATTTTAGGTTGGTAAGATCTGCACACCATCTTTCGTAAGTTTCTGTTTGATCTGGTAATGACAGTCAAGCTGAAAACACCATAGTTATGGACAATCTTATACCGGTGACCACATCAACGAAAATAGGTGATAAACCCTTGAATCTAATCTTACCAGCCTATTCACTTTCAGTTATTCGTATCAAAGTAAAGTAAATAATGTAATTGCTTTTGACTTTCTTTAAGTGGGGCCTATAAGCGAAAAAATACAAGTGCAGTATACCGTAAGTATGATGGAAAATGGGACATTAAATGAGCAGAGTAGAAACAAGGCTAAATTAATTGTCGGTCGTTTGGTTAAGGCTATATATAAAAATTACATATGATCTTAACGGTTATCGCAGACTATACTTTCAAAAATATCTGGCTTTTATTATTTTTTTTAATATATTTAACTATATGTTTTGTATGAACTGTAGGATCGAAACTATTTACCCAGGAAGTATCTCAAATTTGTGGCTTAAAGTCCAAAATATTTCAAAGAACCATAATGTTGAAATTACAGGTTCTGAAGAAGGTGGAACATTTACTTTTACAGCTGTAGGAGGTCTCTTCAAAGGTGCTTACAAAGTAAATGGCCAAAAGGTTGAAATCAATATCCATAAGAAGCCCTTTATTATACCCTGTGTAATGATAAGAAATTTCGTTACAGACAATATTGGAAATTTATAGATGCAGCCATATTTAATAAAACACCCTTAAGCCGAATGACAAATGATATTCCAAAGGTCTTCATCAGCTATGCTAGATTAGGAGATATATTTGATGAACTTGTTTTGAATTTTGCCAACGAATTATGTTCCCATTATATAGATTGTCAGCTGGATCAATACATAGAAGCTGGAAATCCCCAAAATGGATTTCCGAAATGGATGGCTGACAACGTTAGGGAAAGTGATTTTGTATTAGTCTTAGCTACTGAAGTTTATCTAAGGCGCTGCCATGGAAAGGAGGAGGAAGGAAAAGGTAAGGGTGTCATCTTTGAATCCATTCTTCTTTACAATGAACTCTATCAAGCGAGTGGGAAGAATAATAAATTTATACCAATAATCTTCGACACTGATGATTCAAAATTCATTCCTGAACCCTTGCAAGGCTTTCTATATTACAACTTGACTTCGAGTGAACAAAAGGAAAACCTAATTAAGAGACTTAAAGGTGAATGGATTAAGGTGAAGCCTGAATTGGGGGAACCGTTGAAAGTTAAAACGAAGAACGAGAATTTACTTGAGCGTTTGAAGCGCGACAAAAATGAATTGTCAAATGGATTAATCCCGGCTATACCAGATTTCACTAACAATATGAAACCAGGAATGAAGATAGTGCAAGCATTTTTCTCTCTTTCTTTGGAACAGAGATTTATCATTGCAAAGGAACTTGATATTATTTACGAGGGTGAAAGCCAAACTTCACCTGGTATAGACGACCTATGTGCCAAATTTTTAGTAAGAGCAAAGGAGCAAGGTAAGCTAAGTGAACTTTGGATTAAACTATTTACAGATCCAAGTATAGACCCTAACCCATTTAAAAGTTAATTAATGAATCATTCTGCAAAAGATTATTTTCCCGATTGGTATGGATCGGCAATTAAGGCATCCGAAACTCCGGAGCAATTATTAAAGTATAGAAAGGGTATTGACAAAATACTTGAAAGTGATTCTTATCAATTTTGGATTACCGGAGTTAAAGTGTACGCAGGAATTGTCAAGGACCATGAGGAAGGTTATCAACAGTTCTGGAATCTCTTTAAAGAGCATGATAATCTCTTGCCTGTTAAATGTGATCATTTGTTAAGATTTTTAATCGGTTGCGCATTAGCCGAGGAAATTGAAAAGGGATATCAACAAACGAGTGCCTTTATCGCTTTAGGTGTACTTGTAACATCCAGAATTTCCAAAGAGCAAATTTTGACTCCCCTCTATGATATTGCGTATAAAGGATGGATTGATATCTGTGAAGTGAACCGAAATGTTGAATTGGAAGAAATTGGTACTCAGTCGGACGTTGCTTTAACAAAAGTAGTGGTAAAGTCGGTAACCTCAGGAGAGGCTCCTACTGCTGCAAGTTTTATGGAATACACAAAAGCAGTAGAAGCAGGTATTAACATAATAGTGAAAGAGCTCAAAATTAATATAACAAAATTAAATTCAGCTATAACTCAGATAGATGACATAACTAGAAATTGCAAGATTGTGGCTGAAGAATCTAATATGCTTTGGTACATTTTTACTGGATTAAGTAATCTGGCAGGAAAGAAATTGAACGAAGTAAATGCTATTGATTTGCCAATTTTAGTAGCTTTCGATTTATTTGGTTTGATTACTCAACTGCCTGGTACTGGCAAAATTTCAAACTTAATGTCTAAGGCATTTTCATTAACCTCTGCAAAATCGGAGGAAAACGTTCAATTGTCGACTGCAATTAATAGTGTGTGCACAAATATTGAAAACATTGATTCTGCAATACCGGAAATAAATCCTGATTTGACGGCAATTTGTCCTATACTGACTTCGATTTCCATGTGTAAAAATTTTGGTATGCCGGAATGGCCTGTCGTATTTTCAGCGCAAACCAAATTGTCTGCAGAGGCAGTTTATTCGGCATCCGATCTTTGTCTCAATCTATACCAAGAACTCTTACTCAACAAAATGTATAATGGAGAATCCAACTAATCCCAAAGAAGAACCTATAGGCGTTATACCCGACAATGAAGATGTCACTGTAGATAAGCCAGAAGAGGAAGATGAATTATTTCAACTTCCTTTTGAAGGCGAGGATATTTCGGAAGAATCCTTGAAGCAAATCACTAGCAGGTATCGAACAAGTTTGATTTTACTGGTTGGTGAACCCGAAAGTGGTAAATCGACCCTATATGCTTCTATCCTTGATAGATTTTACAAAGGCAGATTGGGCAAATACATTTTTGCAGGAACACGCACTCCCATCGGCTTTGAAAGCAGGGCCCATTTAGCCAGATGTAAATCCCTCAATTTAGTTTCAAAAAATGAGCGTACGAATACAAAAACGTTTTCCTATTTGCATTTGGAAATGTGTGTACAAGATTACGACGCAGCTCATAATCACATTTTATTCGCTGACGTAAATGGTGAGAGGTTTCGAGATGCTAGGGACACTGATGAGGATATGCAATCATTGACTGTAATGAAGCGTGCAGATCATATCATAATAATTGCTGATGGTGAATTACTGTTGGATGCAGGTAAACGGCTCCCGGTTAAAAAGAATATAATCAAGTTTATTGAGCGTGCCAAGCATAATGACATGATTGATATGAACAAAGGAATACATCTCGTCGTATCTAAATGGGATAAAATTAACCAAACAAAAAAGGAAACTGAAGTGGAAGGTTTTTTAATTGAACCTTTACGAACAATGTTTCCTCAAATCCTGAAGAGTGTCATCAGAGTGGCGTCTAGGTCTACTAACCCAACATTCCCCGCAGGCTCTGGCTTGGAAGCATTTCTTGATCTATGTATAAGTAATCCCAAACAAGTGGATTTCGCAACTGAATATGAGTTGACCGGCGAGTCGAGGGAATTTCAAAAGTTTAAATATTCTCAGTTATGAGTGACCAGGCAAAGAAAATAATAATAATGGGTTTGCCGGAAGCAGGCAAAACTTCCTTTTTGGCTGGACTTTACTATTATGCTACTAATGAAATTGTTGGCAGAAAAATGAAGGAGCGCAAACCTTCGGCTAATGCTGCATATCTTAACCGAATCACCGATAGATGGCTTCAGTGCGAGACGCCTATCAGAACCAAAAATGAGCCAAGCAATTCATTCAAAGAAGTGCAGTTGCACTTGCTTCATATCGAAAACGGCATGACCATAGATTTGCATATACCAGATATGACCGGAGAATCTTACTTGCAACAATTCACCGATCGACTTTGGGAAGTTGGGTATAAGGAAGAAGCTGACAGTTCTGAAGGAATTATACTTTTTATTAATCCCACGAAAATCAAGCCGCATGTGTTGATCGACGATATCGTAAAAAGCTTTTTTTTGTTAGAAGAAACTGACGAGGGTGCCGACGATTATAAGGTAGCCGCGCCAACAAATAGTACAGAAGCTAAGAACTTTGACAAAGAAGAAGTGCCCACGCAAATAATCTTGTGTGATCTTCTTTTTTATCATACTCAAATGCTTGATTTCGAGAAACTCCCGGTTGCAATTATCATCTCAGCGTGGGATTTTGTCAAAAAAGCTTCGCCAGATATAACTCCCTGGCAATGGATTGAACAGAATATGCCTTTATTATTTCAATATTTAAAAACGAATCAATCTCTATTTGATTTGAACGTATTTGGAATTAGTGCGCAGGGCGGAAACTTTACAGAGCCTGATTCCAAAGATGAAATTTTGAAGTTTGATGATCCAGGAGATAGATTCAAGGTTCAGGAGGAAGCAACGGTCCACAACAATATATGCGCACCAATTGAATGGTTGATTACAAGATGAATAATAGCAAAAATATAGTTATACATCAAACATTACACGGCTATAAAGAAGGGCATACCTTATTAGGAAGTTCCATAGAGCTTTCTAATGTGGAAAAAAGAGATCTGCTTATTCTTACAGATTATTCGGGATCGGGAAAAGAAAATAAGTTCAGCGATTATGTTTCAGCATATCCGATAAAATCCAGCAAATTTTACGCTTTTACAAAGACATGGTATGCAGAAGAAATGCCACGTCCTGGTTGCGTTTGGTCGCATACTTTGCTAATTGAGCTTACATCACTTTCGGCAATTAACAATCCAAAGGAGCTTTTGTCACTATTTAAACGACCTGCTTTTCCGGAAGTCAGCGAATATAACCTACCATTTGAAGTTGTATTTTCTAATGATGTTCCTGAAGAAATAGAACTAACAGATGATTTTTATACTATTTCTTGTTTTTTGTATAGTAGTGATAAGCCACTTATTGTTCTGGCTGACAATTCGATAAGTTACGAACTAGATTTTTTTAACATTTGGATGTATCAATGGCCTAGGTTGAAACGAATTTTCAGCTTTTCTACAGGGGCTATTTTACCAAGGAAGCTTTCAAATGAAGCATCTTTTGACCTTCAAGTGATGCCATATAAACGGGAGAGTAGTTTAAATATTAGAGAAAAGGGAAAGTTCGAAATTGTAGATCTTCAAAATCAATCTTGCGGAGAACAATGGCTTGGCGTTTATAAGACACTTAGTTTGTCCTCTTGGTGGACATTTCTAAACAAAGAAGGCAATGACATTAAACCAGAAAAGACAAGCTTTGTACCGCTTGTTAAGGCTGCATTGTTGTTACCCAAAATAAATACAAAAAGTGCGGAAGTATTAACCTTTTTGAGTACTTATTTTCAGGAACCTGACAATGCCAGACAACTTAAATTAACATTGTTTAATTCAGTTTGGAAATCAGACCCACTGAAACGTGTTGATCTTCTTTCAGTTTTACTAACTGATAAAACCTTCGATGGAATTGTTTGGAATTTTTCTCTTCTCTTTAAAGAAATTGAGAATGGAGGTAGCCTAAGCAAAGATGAGTTCAAGATTTTGCTTGGACAATTAAATTCAAAGATGGCAAAGGTCGAACTTGGTCTGATTTTATCTAGTATTGATCCTTCGAAGTGGATAGAAGAGATTGGCATTTATAGTTCAGCTATTGATTCACTTCTTGAAAATAGTCCCGATTTTTATCTAAACGAGATAATATGGAATTGTGGCATTGAAGTGCAGAGAACCTGGATGAACAGGCTAATAGCAGACCCAATGACAAACTGGAAGGAATTGATCCCCGTGCTATTAACTTCCCATAATGTTCACTTTGTTCAAGAGATTTACGCCGCGTTAAAAACAGATGTGATTAAAATAATCATACAATGGATTGAACAAAACAATCAGTTTCCTGCTGCAGACTGGCAATATTTACTCACTCAAAATCTTCCGGAAACTTTCGATGCACTAATTAGGTACCGAAAATTTAATGTGTGTTTGCTTACCATTATTCCCAATACCGTATCTCCCACAAGTCATGATTGGAAAGGAGTCAAACAGGATGTATTACAGAAATTTATTGAGATTTCTAAGAGTAGTAATTTAATCATAGAATTGACAGGTGTGTATACTTATTTTATTACCACAATTCTTTCTGGAACAATAGGGCCTAGTATCCAGTTGTTGACACAAGTTTTTCAACCTTTGCATGATAACTTACATAAAAATCAGTGCGAACCGAGAACCTGGCAACGTTTTCACTCAACTGTAGCCAAAGAATTATTAGATCTAATAGAGCTAGATTTCTTTAATATGTGGTGGAAAGACCGGTTTGCAATCCCTGAATGGGACAAATGTGAATTTCTCAGGAGGGCCCTTATCAACCACGTTAGAAGGTATGATCTTGATCCGATTGTATTTGCGGAAGTAGTCACCGATAAGGACACTTTTCGGGCAATAGTAAGATTTTGTATCGAAATAAAACCGTTAAAAAGGTTAATGAAGGAGTTCGAAAAAAGGTTAGAAGTCAATAAGTTTACTCAATCGTTTCACTACAAAGTGTTGAGTAAAGAGTTATGAAATTGCCAATAATTCAATACAATTATGAAGTAAAATGAATAAATGTTTGAGTACACCGTACGGATTGTGAACGGCAAGACATCCGGACTATAAACCGTATTTGTTTTACTTTTTGCCTGATTCTTGTAATACATCCCTGATAACCCTCAAAAAAGGCGCTAAAGGTTCGATCCCTGTCTCCCCAACTCCACGAGAGAGCCATAATGTTGTAAGCATTATGGCTTTTTTAATTTCAGTAAGGCAATTACCTACTAGCCATAATAGTTTACCGCGCTTTACTCCGCCACCACCTTCATGGCACCCAACACATGACCTTTTTCATTGGAAAGTGACATATAATAAATACCGCCGGAGACCTGCAACCTGATTGTTTTTGAGGAAGTTCCTTTGGAAACAACATGATACACCAGCTGCCCTTCTCCGCTGTAAATCCGGATAGTGGTGGCGGTCGCAGGATTAAGCCCCGTTAACAACAGTGATTGCCGGAACGGATTGGGCATGGCAGTGATCACCACCCCTGGCCTGGATGGGTCTTGTATGCCGGTAACCGGGCTCCTATTAATTTGTATACTGTCAACGGCAGTACCAGTAAGGGCACAGGTATCGCTGGACTTCATGCGCACATACAACCAGTTACTGCCAACAGTCAAGGACTCGGGGCGTATGCTGATGGTGGCCTGGACACTCTCGGCCTGAAGAAGAGTCGTGAAATTGCGCTCTTTGGAAAAGGCATACACGGGCGTCTTTCCTCCTCCCAGTTCGGGCCGGGCAGTAAGTACCACAGGGTCTTGCAGATTGGTGACAAGATCAATATTACTGCTCACAGAAACGTCTGGCGTTACGGAGCTTGTAATGGTAAAGTTATGGGAGGTAGTGACCTGGGTAGTCGTATTGCCGAACGTAATGAGCAAACTGTGTTGTCCCGCACTTAGGGTGGATGGGGTAATATTTACTGTACTGTCTGTCGCAACGGTGACCTGGGTATTATCCAGTTTCACAACTACACTGGCCTGATACTCGGCTGAAGGTATATTCATGACCTTTACTTTGAAGGAAGGAACGCTGCTGCAATAGTTGGGGTTAACGGTACTGGTTAATGGCTGTGGCGGAACGGGTAGCCGGATGATGGTGAGGTAGGTATTGGTTTTGACAGGAGCGTTATAGTCGAAGTAGATAGAAGCGCTGTTTCGGATGGTATCGTTTATACGAACAGCCGATGATGGCTTAACCCGGTACAGAATAAAGCCATGGCTGGCTTTTTCATTGATATTACTATCGGGCAACAGTATATTATCGAATTTCCAGGTGGCTATGTTGTTGACGAGGGTGAATTTTGCTTTATGGCTGGTGGCGAGTAGTTCGAGGGAGGAGGGATCGAGTTTGGTTTCAAGGGTATCCTTCACCTCGATATTAAAGGCTGTATCTGTACCGGTATTTTGAAACCGGACTGTATAGGTTAACCACTCCTTATTGTTCAGGTCGGTAGATGAATATAGATCTGCATGGGCTTCGTTCTTATCATTCGGGTCAAACGAACCTATTACCATGTGGTATAAAAGGTAAATATTATTGCCGGGTTGTAAATCACCGGCGAGGGGCCCGATCTGGGACCTATAGGCAAGCCGGTCATTAAATACTACAGAGGTCGCCACATTTAAAGTAATATCAAATACGAGGGTGTCCAGTGGCTTAAAATTGCTGTACTGCCAGGTGATGGTATCGCCAGTAACAGCACTTTGAACGGGAAGGGAAGACACGAAACTGGTACGGGCATCTTTGATAAAAGTAACGGCGCCACTGGTCACTGTATCGGTACCTGCATTATAACAGATGAGGCGGTAATAACTGGCCCGCCCTGCCCGGGCAGGGTTCACGCCAACGAGTACGCTCCGCAGGTCTCTTTTGCCGGGTATAGGTTTAATACCGAAATTCCTGACGACGCTGCCGTAGTATGTAGGAAAAGTAGTGGTGAAGGAATCGGGGACCACTGTATAATAGCTGTCATTAAACAACCTGGGTTTGGTAACAAAGGTGCCGGTATCGACCTCATTAAAATAATTGCCGTTATCAGAATATCCGGTGACGCTGTAGGCATCTCTTTTTACTGAGGTTACCTTAATATTCTGCACGTAGGGCTCATTGCTTTCTTTGGTACCGTTACCATTGTAATCGTAAAAAACTGCACCCTTGATAGCATTGAAAGCGGCCATCTTAATAAATATGGCGTCATCTCCTCCCAATGCTCCGGCTGAAAAATCGCCATCGGTGGAAGCTGTTTGGCCGGCAATAATAAGCCCTCCATCCGCAGAAGGCATAATAGCCCGGGGAAAATCACCCTGGCTACCACCCATGCTTACTGCCCAGACGGGAACACCGCTGCTTTTGTCGGCCTTTACCAGTACAATGTCGCTACCTCCTCTGGAAGGAACGGCAAACCCACCGATCTGTGTAGAGTAGGATAAAGCTGCGATGACGATATTGCCATCAGCCGCTTCTGTGAGGTCCACACCAGTGTCCCAGGCCAGGCCACCGAAGTTTTTGATGTAGGTTGTGGTTCCGGTATTGGTCAATTTTATAAGTACGATATCGTAGAGACCGGTATTGCTGATGAAGTCTCTATCTGCTGACCGGGAAGCGGCAGTCACGTAGTAGTCACCGGACGAAGCCTGTATGATGCGGGCGCCGTCATCATCGTCAGAACCGCCTATATCTTTTTGCCAGACAATACCGCCGGTAGCATTGATCTTAACGATCCACAGGTCGGTGGCCCTGTTCACGCCAGTTGGTGCAATACCGGTCAGATCTCCATCGGAAGACTGGGCATCGGCGGTAAAGACATAGTTGCCGTCGGCAGTAGTGATAATATCGGTAGCAGTTTCAATGGCACTTCCTCCATACAGCCGGCTCCACTCAATATTGCCTGTCGCTCCTAGTTTGACTATCCAAACATCTGTCTTCCCGGTTCCGTGGCCAGCAGGTACATCTCCGTCGCTGCTGCCTCCACTACTGGCAGAGAAGATGCAGCCACCATCAGGTGTAGCCGCAACGGCGGATAAGAACTCTGTCTGACTGCTGCCATACGTTTTTTTCCAGAGAATGTTACCGTCTTTATCAAACCTGGCGATGAATGCATCGTAACTTCCTTTGAGTAATGGTACATCTCCATCAGAAGAAGAAACTGCACCGCCAAAGAAAAAGCCGCCGTCGGCAGTCGGGGAAACTGCTTCTGTATTGCCGGCAGTAGCAAACCCCTCATTAATGCTTCCTCCAAGGACTTTTGACCAGAGCAGTTGGCCTTTTTCTGTGATGCAGTTAATCATAAAGTCACTGTTGCCATGATTTCCGACACCTTGTCCATTGGTGGAGTAAGTATATCCTGCGCAGATATAATTTCCATTGTTTAGTCTTGTTATGCCTCCATAGCGGTCTTCCTGGGAACCACCATGCCGTTTCATCAGGGCAATGCCTGGAGTCTGGGCATAAATAATCAAGTGCAGGAAGGATAGCAGCAGGAGCAGGGCGGGCTTTCTCATAAACAGTAATTGCCTTCAAGATACAGCAGTGCGGGGATTTTGCTTATTTGAGTTTTTTGACACTAGCATTAATGACTAATTGTCAATGCCTTATTTAGAAAAAAGGCAAGAGATAAAGTACTCCTTTTCTGGCTGGTGGCTTAAGAGCATTTCAGCTACGGATCAGGTTGGTTTGTTGGTTCCTTGTCTAATTCCGACAATTAATAATCAAATAAACATGTAGAAAGCTTTTGAAGGATATGTTTGGACAACTGGAAGATACTGGCATGAAGAAATGCGAGAGATTGTGGAGGAAGGCGAGCCCCCATGTTTGGAGCTTTCAGCAGACTATTTACATAAAGACAATGTTAGCGGTGGCCCACCTTATTCATTAGAAATCACTAAGCACCCAAGCGTCGACGTATATACCAGATATTCATTGAAAGCCACCAGTTGCTAGATGTGTTTAATAAATACCTTTTCAAAGAATATTTTTGAGCTTGCTGCCAGTGTCAGACCATGCTGTTAACATGTATTCCAATCAATTAGCCATGAAGTTATTTTTTACACTTTCGTTTTTACTGATGTTGAGTGCAGGGTTACAAGCCCAGTGGAGCAATACCACCAACCTGTTTTACGACTCGCTGGATATGTCTGTTGCGCGGGCTGCCAGCGATCAGAAAAACCCATTGGTTATTAAAAGCGACCCGGACGGTGGCTATTTTGTGATATGGGAGGATTTCCGCAATGCCAATGGCAATAGCGACATTTACGCCCAGAAATACGATAAGGACGGGCACAGTCTTTGGGCCACCAATGGCGTTCCCGTTGTTACAGGAGATGCGCCTGACCAGCAATATTCCAATATCAGTAATGGCGCTTCCGGCTACACCAATTACCAAAGCGTACCCCATGCCGCCTGTGATGGCAACGGCGGTTTTTATATTACCTGGCAGGTTTATCTGGCAAGTCCCATCAGTGGTTACGGCGTATTTGTGCAGCATGTGCGCAGCGATGGCAGCCGTGTTTTTGCCAGTGACGGGTATGGGCTTGCCATTCCTACCGGCCCGACCCAAGGATACACAAAGCCTCAACTGATAGCCGACGGTAACGGTGGCTTTTTCATCGGATACCTGGGTCGCAGTAATAATGGCTATAACCACGTAATGGCATATTGTTATAAGGATGAAGGCGGTACGCTAAAAAGATATGGCGGCGGCGCGATGCATGAGTATAAAAAGCTGGTCTCCCAATCGGGTCCGGGTAAATGCGGCCTGTACACCACTTTCGACCCTATATCTTATATCGAGGCGAAGTCTTTTTTTATTTTCCCCGATGGACAAGGCGGGTGCGGGGTGGTAATGGCGCTAAAAACAAATTCGGAAGAGGATTATCCCGCGCTTAACCGGCTTGCCAGGGTAAAAAAAGACTGTCACGTGATAAAAGATGTGAGGGTTAATTTAGATAATGACCGGTGGTCGGAGAGGCGTGAATTCTTTTACAAAAAAGATACGGTGGTAACGGTTTACCAGCTCAGTACCTATCATCAGACAATCACTTGCAAGGTTCTTGTCAACGATCCGGTTCCGCCCGGTCAGGATCCCATTATTGTAGAATACGTATATACGGATTACCATATAAATAACCAGGGCTTTGCGGCTCTTAAATCGTTGCCTGTATATGGCGTTGAAAAAATAAATGCCGCGGTGTTGACTACCGAAGGCAATATCAACGCCTTGCTGGTAACCTGGAATGAGCGCAATTATATCAATTCAAAAACTACGAACTGGGCCACCCTGGGAACAGTGCGGGTCATTGAAAAATACGACAGCGTGCCTTACCAGCTTAGCACGGATACGCTGTTCCCGCAGCTTTCTTATAACCCGGTGGGTCCTGCCGGGATGAACAAGCTGAATGACGGCGTAAGTGATATTGACACTTTGATAGCGCCTTCCAGTGCCAGCTATTTTTATGATTATTCCCTCACAGGGTCGGGCAACCGGGCTTTTTTGATAACCTCCGTAAACGGGCAGTTGTCTGGCAGCGGCCCTTCTCCTTTTTATTACCAGGAGGCAAAAGTTATCCGTGAGAGCGCCGATTCCTTTGCCGTGAAAATAAATACAGCTTCAGACACAGGCATTATCATCGGTACGGGCAACGGTTATGACCGTTTTGCTTATTTTGCCGGTGATGGAGCGGGCAATGCAACATTCTATTATGTAGGTCCCAATGGCCGTGATTATGTAAAAGCCAGCCCGGTAGAAGAAGGTGGCAAATTGCGGTGGGGTGCGCTGGGCATGCCGCTTAACTCGGGTGGCGTCAGCGGTTCTTATTATTATGCCTCTTCTCCCTTCCTGTACATGGATGCCGGAGGCAAGGCAGTAGTTGCGTGGAGCGACGGGCGGAAAACGCCCGACGGGTACACGGGAGAAAATGTGTACATGCGCCACCTCGACAGCCTGCTGAAACCCAATTACCAGCCGCCCTTACTCAAAACCCAACTAACGATCCTGCCTGCCAATGCTACGGTTCCCGGCAGAAACTTCGCCCAAAGCAATCCGCAGTCGCTTATTGGTAGCAGCAATGCCTGGACACTATTCCAGGTAGCGGTTTCCGGAGGACAGAGCAACGCTGCTACACCTGTGGTGGCTATAAAGGACGATTATAATTTGGGAACGGTGTCGGTATCCACCTACGATTTCTACAATCAGCCGCCACGTACCACGA
>Ga0160450_100729_pt1 | contig 16513 bp, 13 predicted proteins | sample HID1975K_E1MG_FD_108257 | JGI IMG/M metagenome (GOLD analysis project Ga0160450, IMG submission 108257) | Enriched soil microbial communities from UW Madison campus, WI, USA - HID1975K_E1 MG | ecosystem: Environmental > Terrestrial > Soil > Unclassified | place: USA: Madison, Wisconsin...
GGACGACTCGATACTCATCCCCTGCGACAACCGCCCGGGGCACTCGGGGTATTCCGGATCGAGGGATGCCGGTCAGGGGAGGCGGTTGGCGATCGCGAGGTTGGCGCGGCGCCGGTATTCCGGCATCCCGCACTTTCATCGACTTGCGCGATTCTGCAAGTTCTTGCGTACACTGAGCGCATGTCGAAGCGTCTCGCCGAAGTGGCGCGCAAGGTCGGAGTCAGCGAAGCCACCGTCAGCCGCGTGCTCAACGACAAGCCCGGAGTGTCGGATGCCACGCGCCAGGCCGTGCTGACCGCGCTCGACGTGCTCGGCTACGAGCGGCCCACCAAGCTCCGTGGCGAACGGGCTCGCCTCGTCGGTCTCGTGCTCCCCGAGCTGCAGAACCCGATCTTCCCCGCGCTCGCCGAGATCATCGGCGGCGGGCTCACGCAGAACGGGTACACGCCGCTGCTGTGCACGCAGAACGCCGGCGGCATCACCGAGTCCGACTACGTCGACCTGCTGCTGCAGCAGCAGGTGTCGGGCGTGATCTTCCTCGGCGGCAACTACAGCCAGGCCGACGCCGCCCACGAGCACTACGAGCGCATCCGGCAGGTGAACCTGCCCACCGTCCTCGTGAACGCCCGCATCGACTCGCTCGACTTCGCCACCGTGTCCACCGACGACGCGGCCGCCGCCGAGCAGGCGATCCAGCACCTGCACCAGCTCGGGCACCGCCGCATCGGCATGCTCATGGGGCCGCTCGACCACATCCCCTCGCAGCGCAAGCTCGCCGCGGCCCGGCGACTGCTGAACCGCCTGGGCTCGCCGCTCGACGAGAGCCTCGTGGTGCGCGGGCTCTACTCGCTCGAGTCGGGTCAGGCCGGGGCATCCCGCCTCTTCGCGGCCGGCGCCACCGCCGTGGTGTGCGCGAGCGATCCGCTCGCCCTCGGCGCCGTGCGCGCTGCGCGCCGCTCCGGTCTCGGCGTGCCCGAGGACGTCAGTGTCGTCGGGTACGACGACTCGTTCCTGATGAGCTGCACCGAGCCGCCGCTGACCACCGTCCGTCAGCCCATCGAGTCGATGGGACGGACCGTCATCGACCTGCTGCTGTCGCAGATCGCCGGCACGACCGAGGCGGGCGATGAGCTCCTCTTCGAGCCCGAACTCGTGCTGCGCGCCTCCACCGGCCCCGCCGCGCGCTGACCCGACGCGGTACTCCGAGCGTCATCCAGGGCGGGTTCCGGCCCTACGCTCGCCTCACCGACCGGCTTCGCTCCGACGTGCGGCGCGCCTGCGTCCTGGTGTCGCGTGATCTCCGGGTGAGGCGCGCGCGTCGCCGCGTCGGTGGGATCCCGCGGACGTTGCACAATCGTGATCTTGCGTAACTTTGTCAAAGAGTTGCGTTAACCGATCCGGCGTCGTACATTCTCTCCATCGAGTCTTTCCATCGACGACGAGGAGATCTGTGGACACCGAGGTCCTGATGCACGGTGCACCTGCCGTGCCCGCCGGCGACGACGCGCTGTGGTGGCGCTCCGCCGTCATCTACCAGGTCTACGTGCGCAGCTTCGCGGACGGGAACGGCGACGGCACCGGCGATCTCGCGGGTGTGCGCGCCCACCTCGGCTACCTCAAGGACCTCGGCGTGGACGCCATCTGGTTCAACCCCTGGTACCCGAGCCCGCTCGCCGACGGCGGCTACGACGTGCAGGACTACCGCGACATCGACCCGCGGTTCGGGACACTGGCCGAGGCCGAGCTGCTGATCGAAGAGGCCCTGGCCCTCGGCATCCGCACCATCATCGATGTCGTGCCCAACCACATCTCGGAGCAGCACCCGTGGTTCCAGGCGGCGCTCGCCGCCGGACCCGGCAGCCCGGAGCGCGAGCGGTTCTGGTTCCACCCCGGCAAGGGTGAGGACGGGTCCGAGATCCCGACGCACTGGGTGTCGAGCTTCCAGGGCGAGACGTGGACGCGCACCGTGAACCCCGACGGCACGCCGGGGGAGTGGTACCTGCACATGTTCACGCCCGAGCAGCCGGACCTCAACTGGAACCACCCCGACGTGCGCCGCGAGCACGAGGACATCCTGAGGTTCTGGTTCGACCGCGGTGTCGCGGGCGTGCGCATCGACTCGGCGGCCCTCCTCATCAAGGACGCGGACCTTCCCGAGGTGGGCGAGAAGCAGGGCCCCGGCCAGCACCCCACCGAGGACCGTGACGAGCTGCACGACGTGTACCGCTCATGGCGAGCGATCGCCGACTCGTACCCGGGCACGCGCGTGCTCGTCGGCGAGATCTGGGTTCCCGACATCGTGCGGTTCACCAACTACCTGCGTCCCGACGAGATGCACACCGCCTTCAACTTCGACTTCCTCGCGCGGCCGTGGGGCGCGGCGTCCTTCCGGGAGTCCATCGCGGCGACCCTCGAGGCCCACGCGCCCGTCGGCGCGCCGAGCACCTGGGTGCTCAGCAACCACGACGTGACGCGTCCGGTGACGCGTTACGGCCGCGAAGACACGGCGTTCGCGTTCCTCAAGAAGCGGTTCGGCGTGCCGACCGACCCCGAGCTGGGGCTGCACCGCGCCCGCGCGGCGGCGCTGCTCGTCGCCGCACTGCCGGGGAGCCTCTACATCTATCAGGGTGACGAGCTCGGGCTGCCCGAGGTCGAGGACCTGCCGCTCGATCTCATCGAGGACCCGATGCACTTCCGTTCCGGCGGGACGGATCCGGGACGCGATGGATGCCGCGTGCCGCTGCCGTGGGCCGGCGACCGTGCCCCGTTCGGCTTCAGCCCCGACGGCGCGGAACCCTGGCTGCCGCAGCCCGCGGGCTGGAGCGGGCTCAGCGTCGCCGCGCAGGAGGCCGACCCGGCGTCGACGCTCAACCTCTACCGCGACGCCCTGCGCCTGCGCCGCGAGCTGCCCGAGCTCGGCGACGGCCCGCTCGCGTGGTGGGACGACGCTCCCGGCTTCGCCGGACGCACCGGCACCGGCCACGGCGCCGACATCCTCGCCTTCCGGCGCGGCGACCGCTTCGCGTGCGTCGTCAACGCCGGCGAAGACCCGGTCGCGTTGCCCCCCGGCGCGACCGTCCTCCTCTCGAGCTCGCCGCTCGAGTCGGGCGAACTGCCCGGAGACGCCGCCGTGTGGCTGCGCCTCGAAAGCCCGTCCCACACCCACACCCACACCACCACCCTGGAGGCGTCCGCGCCGAGAGGCTGACGCGGAACGCACCACAAGAAAGGAAAGACGATGAAGTCACCAGCAAGGGTCCTGCTCGCCGGTGTCGCCACCCTGGCGACCGTCGGCGCGCTCGTCGGCTGCTCCGCGGCCGGCGGCGACAGCAACAGCGACGGCAAGATCGAACTGCGCGTTGCGACCTTCCCGCCCGGTGCGGACGCGGCGGCCTATGAGGCGTTCGCGACGCAGGAGAAGCAGTTCGAGAAGCTCAACCCCGACATCGACATCATCGGTGTCGAGTACGAGTGGGAAGGACCGACCTTCGCCGTCCAGCTCGCCGGCGGCAGCCTGCCCGACGTGTTCACCGTCCCGTTCACCGACGCCAAGACGCTGCTGGAGAACAAGCAGCTCATGGACGTCACCGACGAGATGAAGGACCTCGGCTACACCGACAGCTTCAACCCGATCATCCTCGACGCCGTGACCGGCGACGACGGCCGCATCTACGGCTTCCCGCGCCAGGCGTACGCGAACGCCCTGTCGTACAACCGTGAGCTGTTCGAGGCCGCCGGGCTCGACCCCGACTCCCCGCCCACCACGTGGGACGAGGTGCGCGAGTACGCCAAGAAGATCTCGGACGCGACCGGCAAGGCCGGCTACTCGCAGATGGCGATCAACAACACCGGCGGCTGGCAGCTCACGACCGCGACGGCTGCCCGCGGCGGCCGCACGCAGACCGACAACGAGGACGGCTCCGCGACCTCGACGATCGACAACGACGCCACGAAGGCCGCGCTGCAGTTCCTGCACGACCTGAAGTGGGAGGACAACTCCTTCGGCTCCAAGATCGACCTCGACTGGGGCACGATCAACCAGGAGTTCGCGGCCGGCAACATCGGCATGTACACCACCGGCTCCGACATCTACACGGCCCTGGTGCGTGACTTCGGCCTCGACCCCGACGTGTACGGCATGACCGTCATCCCCGTCGAGGGCGAGGACGGCGGCCCGCTGGGCGGCGGAGACATCGCGGTGATGAGCCCGACGATCGACGACAAGACCAAGGCCGCCGGTGTCAAGTGGATCGACTGGTACTACATGCAGAAGCTCCTCAACGAGGACGCCGCTGTGCAGGACGCCAAGGCCCTCGCCGACTCCGACCAGGCCGTCGGCACCCCGGTGCTCCCCGTCCTCAGCCGTGAGCTGTACGAGGAGTCCCTCACCTGGATCGAGCCGTACATCAACGTGCCCCGTGACCAGATGAAGCCGTTCACCGACAACATCTGGGACCAGACGCCGGTCGGCGAGCCGAAGAAGTCGACGCAGGAGGTCTACGCTCTGCTCGACGAGGTCGTGCAGACGGTCCTGACCGACGAGAACGCCGACATCGACGCCCTTCTCGCTCAGGCGCAGACGGACGCGCAGGCGCTCCTCGACAAGTAAGAGCGGAGCGGATGCCGCGGCCCGGGGCCGCGGCATCCGTCTCGCCCTTCGCACCCGTTCTCTGCACCCGCTCTCCGAACCCGACCGAGGCCGATGATGACCGCGACCCTTCCTGAAAGACCGGCAGCCGCTGCCGTGCCGCCCCCACCGGCGCCCGTGCGGCGCAAGACCCGGCGGACCCCCCTGACCTGGTACCGCGGCGGGGGCCTGTGGAACCTGCTGTTCGTCCTGCCGATGCTGTTCGTGTTCGTGTTCTTCTCGTGGTCGCCGATCGTGCAGTCGGTGATCATGAGCCTGCAGAAGACGAACATGATCGTGTCGGAGTGGGTGGGGCTCGACAACTACATCACCGTGCTCACCGACCCGCAGCTGGGCAGCGCGGTCATCAACACGATGTACTTCGCGGTGCTGGCGCTGCTGTTCGGCTTCCCGCTTCCGCTGCTGATGGCCGTGCTCATGAGCGAGGTGCGTCGGGGCAAGGGGCTGTACTCGGCGCTCGCCTACTTGCCGGTCGTGATCCCGCCCGTGGTCGCGGTCCTGCTGTGGAAGTTCTTCTACGACTCGTCGCCCAACGGCGTGTTCAACACGGCGCTGAGCTGGTTCGGCATCCCGCCGCAGCCGTGGATCTCCAGCGCCGCACAGGCGATGCCCTCGCTCGTGCTGGAGGCGACGTGGGCCGCCGCCGGCGGATCGATCATCATCTACCTCGCCGCCCTGCTGTCGGTTCCGCCGGAGCTGTACGACGCGGCCGAGGTCGACGGCGCCGGCATCTGGCGCAAGGTGTGGCACGTCACGCTGCCGCAGCTGCGCGGCATCCTCTTCATCATGCTGATCCTGCAGGTCATCGCGACCGCGCAGGTGTTCCTCGAACCGTTCCTGTTCACCGGCGGCGGCCCGGCGGGGGCGACCAAGACGATCCTGCTGTACATCTACGACAAGGCGTTCCGCAACAGTCTGGGCGGCGACTACGGCGAAGCCACCGCCGTGTCGGTGCTGCTGGCGGTCGTGCTCGGCATCCTGTCGTGGCTGTACTTCAAGCTCACCAACCGCTGGAGCACCCAATGAGCGCCCCCATGACGACCTCGCCCATCCGCGAGGGCATGCGCGGCTTCATCTCGCGCCGCAACGTCTTCGGACGCCGCAAGGCGAACTCGATCGACGATCTCGCCGAGCGCACGATCATCTCCTCCTCGGAGCGACGTCGCACGGGCAACCGCATCGGCATGTCGATCACCCACGTCTTCCTCTTCGTCACGCTGCTGATCGCCGGCCTCGGGCCGATCCTGTGGCTCGCGAAGTCGGCGATCACCCCGACGCAGGACACCATCCAGCAGCCGTTCGCACTGTGGCCGAACGGCATGGACTGGGCGAACCTGTCGACGGCGTGGAACGACATCCACATCGACCAGTACTTCTTCAACACGATCGTCATCGCGCTCGGCGCCTGGTTCACGCAGCTGTTCATCGCGACGACGGCGGGCTATGCGCTGTCGGTGCTGCGCCCGAAGTACGCGCCGGTGCTGAACGCGCTCGTGCTGGCGACCCTGTTCATCCCCGGGATCGTGCTGCTGGTGCCGCTGTATCTCACGATCGTCAACCCGCCGTTCCTGCCCGACGGCGCCAACCTGCTCAACAACTACCTCGCGGTGTGGCTGCCCATGGGCGCGAACGCGTTCAACATCCTTCTCGTCAAGCGGTTCTTCGACAATCTGCCGCGTGAGGTGTTCGAGGCGGCGAAGACCGACGGCGCCGGCCCGTTCCGCCTGTTCTGGTCGGTCGTGCTCCCGATGTCGAAGCCGATCCTCGGCGTCGTCTCGGTGTTCGCGATCATCGCCGCGTGGAAGGACTACCTCTGGCCGATGCTCGTGCTGCCGAACCCGGTGGTCCAGCCGCTGTCGGTGCGCCTGCCGGCGGTTCAGTCGCAGACCGAGCTCGACGTGTTCCTCGCCGCGCTGGCCATCGCGACGCTGATCCCGATCGCGATGTTCCTGCTGTTCCAGTCCGTGTTCCTGCGGTCGGCCGGCCTCGGCGGCGCGGTCAAGGGCTGAGGAGCCCCTTCAGCGAGTGGATGCCGCGGCCCGCGGCATCCACTCACAAGCCGTCGGTGACGTGGCCGTCGGGCACCACGACGAGCAGGGCACTGGGCGAGACGCGGGCACGCACCGACACGGCCTCGCCGAACTCGTCGCCGTCGAGCTGCACCGGGCGCGCTTCCTGTGCGGCGATGTCGATGCCGGGACCCCGGGCGTAGAGCACGGAGTTGTCCTTGGTGCGAAGCGTCAGCACCTGCCGGCCGGCGCGGAACCGCCGCAGCACGCTGTTGTCCCAGGCGACGCGGCGCCACACGAACAGCCAGCCGAACAGGCCCTTGGGCTGGAAGACCACGACATCCAGGTCACCGTCGGCGACGGACGCCTCGGGGATCAGCTCCAGCCCGGCAGGCAGCGATCCGCAGTTGGCGACCAGCACGCTCTGCACCTTCGTCGAGTGCATGCGCCGGCCCGTGAGCTGGTACATCACGCGGAACGGCTTCGCCCCGGGAAGGGAGCGGGCGGCCCCGTCGACGTACGCCACCCAGCCGACCTTCTTCTTCAGCTGTGGCCGGGTGTTGGCGATCATCGCGGCGTCCAGGCCGATGCCGCCCATCACCACGAACGCATGCTCGGTCTTCTCGCCGTCCGGCCTCGTGAGGTGGAACCAGCCCACGTCCATCGCGAGCGTGCGGCCGTCGAAGACCGCCCGCACCATCGCCGCAGGGTCGGTGAGGGGCAGCTTGAGGTTGCGGGCGAGCAGGTTGCCGGTGCCGCTGGGGACGATCGCGAGGGGCACGCCCGTGTCGCACATCGCCTCGGACACCGCGCGCACGGTTCCGTCGCCGCCGGCCACCAGGACCGTGTCCGCGCCCGCCGCCAGCGCCTCGCGCGCCACACCGTCGCCGAGGTCCTCGACCGTCGTCTCGTAGAACGCGGGCTCCGCCCAGCCGGCTTTCGCCGACAGCCGCGTCACCGTGGCACGCAATGCCGGTGCGTCGACCTTGATCGGGTTGTACACGAGCGCGGCCTGCCTCGCGGCGGCGGCGGCTTCGGTCATGGGTTCACCCTAGTGCCGGGCGGCGGCGCAGGAGCGGAGTTCAGGATGCCGCATCCTCGCCCGCGGCTAAGCTTGCAGGGTGATCGATCCCGTGCTGCTTCGCGACAATCCCGAGCTGGTCAAGCGCTCGCAGGAGGCGCGGGGCGAATCGCCCGACACTGTCGACGCGGCGCTCGCCGCCGACCGTGCCCGCCGGGCCGCCATCACGGCGTTCGAAGAGCTCCGTGCGGCGCAGAACGCGCACGGCAAGCGCGTCGCCCAGGCTCCCAAGGAGGAGAAGGCGGCCCTGGTCGCCGAGGCCAAGGAGCTCAGCGAGCGGGTGAAGCAGGCCCAGCATGCCGTGGGCGTCGCGGAGGCGGCATCCACCGAGGCGTTCGGCCTGATCGAGAACATCGTCGTCGACGGGGTCCCCGCGGGCGGCGAGGACGACTTCGTCACGCTGCGCACCCACGGTGAGATCCCCGCGTTCGGCTTCGAGCCGCGCGACCACCTCGAGCTCGGCGAGAAGCTCGGCGCGATCGACATGGAGCGCGGCACCAAGGTGTCGGGCAGCCGGTTCTACTTCCTCACCGGTGTCGGCGCGCGCCTTGAGATCGCGCTCATGAACCTCGCGCTCGACCGCGCGCTGCAGGCCGGCTTCACGCCGATCATCCCGCCGACGCTCGTGCGTCCCGAGGTCATGCAGGGCACCGGGTTCCTCGGCAAGCACTCGGCCGAGGTGTACCACCTCGAAGACCAGGACCTGTACCTCGTGGGCACCAGCGAGGTCCCCCTCGCCGGCTACCACATGGGCGAGATCCTCGACCTGTCGCGCGGCGCCAAGCGCTACGCCGGGTGGTCGACGTGCTACCGCAGCGAGGCCGGCTCGTACGGCAAGGACACCCGCGGCATCATCCGCGTGCACCAGTTCAACAAGCTGGAGATGTTCGTCTACACGACGCCAGAGGACGCCGAGGCCGAGCACCTGCGCCTGGTCGCCCTGCAGGAGGGCATGCTCCAGGACCTCGGCCTGTCGTATCGCGTGATCGACGTCGCCGCCGGCGACCTCGGCTCGAGCGCCGCCCGCAAGTACGACGTCGAGGCGTGGGTCCCGACCCAGGGCGCGTATCGCGAGCTCACGTCGACGTCGAACTGCACCACGTACCAGGCGCGACGCCTCGACATCCGGTACCGGCCCGAGGACGCCGGCCGGACGCAGCCGGTCGCGACCCTCAACGGCACCCTGGCGACGACCCGCTGGATCGTCGCGCTGCTGGAGACCCACCAGCGCGAGGACGGCTCGGTCGCGGTGCCCGAGGTGCTGCGGCCCTTCCTCGGGGGACTCGAGGTCCTGGAGCCGATCGCGTGAGCGAGGCGCACCTGCCCGCGACGGGGTCCATCAAGGTCGTCAAGCCCAAGAAGGCCGCCAAACTCGTCGAGCAGGTCGCGCGCGACACCGAGGACCCCCGGGTCGAGACCTCGCGGCTGCTCATCGCCCTCGACATCGACGGCACCCTCATCCTCGAGGACGAGTCGCTCAGCCCCGGAGTGGTGGATGCCGTCGAGCACGCGCACCGCGCCGGACACGAGGTGATGGTGGCCACCGGCCGCAGCTGGGAGGGCACCCGCGGCATCCTCCGCGTCCTCGGCATCGCCCCCGAGTTCGCGGTGTGCTCGAACGGCGCCGTGGTGCTCAAGCGCATCGAGGGCGACGAGCTGCTGTACGAACGGTGGCACGTCGAGACGTTCGATCCGCGCGAGGTGCTGCAGCAGCTGCGCGACCATCTGCCCGATGCCCGCTACATGGTCGAGCTCGCCGATGGGCAGCGCCTGTACACCGAGCCGCTCGCCGACTGGAACCTCACCCGCGCGCGCCGCGTGACGTTCGAGGAGCTCGGCGCGCAGCCCGTCTGCCGCGTCGTCGTCGTGTCGCCCGATCAGGGCGAGCAGGACTTCGTCGAGCTCGTGTCGCGCATCGGCCTCCACCACGTCTCGTACGCCGTCGGCTGGACGGCCTGGCTCGACATCGCGCCGCTCGGCGTCGACAAGAGCACCGGCCTCGAGCGCGTGCGTACCGCACTGGGCATAGACCCGGCCCACGTGCTGGTGATGGGTGACGGGCGCAACGACGTCGGCATGTTCCGCTGGGCGCTCGACCACGGCGGACGCGCCGTCGCGATGGCGCAGGGTCCCCAGGAGGTCCGGGATGCCGCCGGTGAGACCACCACGTCGGTGCAGGCGGGCGGCGTCGCTGAGGTCCTGCGCCGGCTGTGAGCCTCGGCTCGCCCGGAGTGTCGCGGCGGGCGCTTTCCAGAGGATTGCCAGCCGGCGTTGGAAGAATGTCGGGCGGGGCTGTCGGCTAGACTCGACCCCTGTTCGACGGATGTCGCCTCATGAGGGCGGGATCGGTCGGGAGGGTTGTCCGAGCGGCCGATGGACCTGGTCTTGAAAACCAGTGGGCAGCAATGTCCCGTGGGTTCGAATCCCACACCCTCCGCGAAAACATGTGCCGGGGGGCGACCGTGAGGCAGCATCCCCGAGAGGAACCGAGTGACACAGGCGACAAAGCACGCTCGTCGCGGCCGCCGCACGGTGGCGCGCCACGGTGAACTGCGGACTCCGGGGCCTGTCGGCTTTCTGCTGAAGGTCGTCGGCATCGTCGCAGCCGTGCTCCTCGTGTCCGGTGCCGGCGTCGCCGCGTACGCGGCGACCGACGTCGTCGCCAGCATCTCGGACGCCGCCGTCGACCTGGAGGACCAGGGCGCGGTCCCGCCCGACATCGGCGCGATCGAGGGCGGCGTCGACCTCCTCCTCGTCGGCACCGACGAGTGCGAGCCCGAGTACGCCTACATCTTCGGCGATCGCTGCACCGGCCCCGACGCCGAGGGCCAGCTCAACGACGTCAACATGCTGGTCCACATCTCCGACAACCCGCGTCGGGTGACCGTCGTCTCCTTCCCCCGTGACCTCATGGTCCCGATTCCGGCGTGCACGCGCGAAGACGGCTCGACGACCTCTCCGACGAGCAAGACGCAGATCAACGAGGCCTGGGGTCTCGGCGGGCTGTCGTGTGTGGCCAAGACCGTCAAGGAGCTGAGCGGCTCGAACATCCCGTTCGCCGCCAAAGTGAGCTTCGGCAACGTGATCAACATCACCGACGCCATCGGCGGCGTGGACGTCTGCATCGGCAACGGCGGCATCAAGGACAAGTACACGGCGATCGACTGGCCCGCGGGCGAGCGCACGATCCAGGGCGTCGAGGCGCTGCAGTTCCTGCGTACGCGTCACGGCCTGACGGGCGGCAGCGATCTGTCGCGCATCTCCAACCAGCAGCAGTACATGTCGAGCCTGGCACGCAAGCTCGTGAGCGACGAGGTGCTGTCGAACCCGGCGACGCTGTACAAGCTGGCGACGACGGCATCCGAGAACATCACGCCGAGCACCTCTCTCGCGAACCCCATGACCCTCATGCAGATCGCGATGGCGGTCAAGGGCGTACCGTTCGAGGACATCGTGTTCGTGCAGTACCCGGTCCTCGAGGACCCGGCCGACTCGAACCGCGTCGTTCCCGACTACACGTCCGCTGACGCGCTGTGGGCGGCGCTCGCGGCGAACGAGCCCATCACGGTGACGCGACAGTCCCAGGGTGTCATCGCCGATCCCACGCCGACGGAGTCGACGCCTGTCGAGACGGCCCCGACGACCGGGGCCACCGACCAGCCCGCGACGCCGGCGCCGACGGAGACGCCCGTGACACTGCCCAGCAACATCTCCGGTCAGGATGCCGCCCAGCAGACCTGCTCCGCCGGAAACGTGAAGGCCAAGGGCTGATGGCGGCGGCGAAGCGGCCCTCGGCAGAGGGCCGGGTCACCATCGCGCGCCACGGCGCGCTGCCGTCGCGGCATCCCGTCGTCTCGATCATCGCGATGTTCGCGGTCGTGCTGGGCATCGCGGGCGTGAGCCTCACCGGGATCACCGCCTTCAACCTGTGGGATGCGACGCGGGCGATCGCCGACAACAGCGTCGTCCTCGACGACGAGAAGCCCCTGCCGCCCTCGCTCGGGGCGATCGAAGGTGGCGTCAACCTCCTGCTCGTCGGCACGGACTCGTGCGAGGGACAGGACGTCTCGATCTTCCCCCGCTGCGCGAACGACGATTCGCCGGGTGAGCGCAACGACGTCACGATGCTCGTGCACATCTCGGATGCGCCCCGCCGGGTGACCGTCGTATCGTTCCCGCGCGACATGCTCGTGCCGATCCCGTCGTGCAAGAAGTCCGACGGCAGCGGCAACATCTCGGCGATGTCGTCGCAGATGATCAACGCCTCGTACTGGTACGGCGGCCTCGGCTGCACCGTCGACACGGTCGAGGCCCTCATCGGCGACGACTTCAACATCGACTTCGCCGCCGCGATCCGATGGACCGGCGTCATCAACATGTCCGACGCGGTCGGCGGCGTCGACGTGTGCGTCGCGGGCGACATCAACGACGGGCACACCGGCCTGCACCTCACCGCCGGGACCCACACGCTGAAGGGCGTCGAGGCGCTGCAGTTCCTGCGCATCCGTCACGGCATCGGCGACGGCTCCGACCTGGGCCGCATCTCGAACCAGCAGCAGTTCATGGGCTCGATGGTGCGCAAGCTCCAGTCCGACTCGGTGCTCGCGAACCCCGCCACGCTGCTCAACCTCGCGACGACGGCGATCAGCCAGGTGCAGCAGGGCCAGCTCGTGCTGAGCTCTGGTCTCACCAACCCGACGCTCATGGTGCAGATCGCGATGGCCGTCAAGGACGTGCCCTACGAGGACATCGTGTTCGTCCAGTACCCCACGGTCTACTCGAGCGACGGTCTGCGCGTGCAGCCGGTGAAGGCCGACGCCAAGGCGCTGTTCGATGCGATCAAGGCGAACCAGCCGCTGACGCTCACCGGAGACGCGAGCGGCGGCTATGCCGTCGAGGTGACCGGCGAGGCCACTCAGCCGGTGGCGCCCGCGCCCGGAGCCACCGACACGGGCGCGACTCCCGCCGCCGGCACGGACACTCCGGTCGCCCCGCCCGCCGAGGAACGCGTCGCGCTGCCGTCCGACATCACCGGCCAGACCGCCGCAGACACGACCTGCACCCTCCCGCAGAAGTGACGCTGGTTCGGCGGACCGTCGCGGACCGGTTATGATTGCTGGGCGCGTCCGGTTGCTCACGAGCACGGGACGCCTGGAGACGTCGCATAGTCAGGCCTAGTGCACCACCCTGCTAAGGTGGAGTCCTCGCAAGGGGACCGAGGGTTCAAATCCCTCCGTCTCCGCAGAAAAACCCCCGGTTATCCGGGGGTTTTCTCGTTGAGGCGGCGCTGCGTTGGGCGTGTCGATTTGTCATGATTCGCCCCCTGGGTGCCAGTGGGCGCGCCAGCCAGCCGCATTCGACGGGACGCGGGGTCGGGAAGCGCGTAATTCCGCGGCATCGCAGAGCAGGGCCCGGCGAGGGGGCAACACCCCGCACAGGTGGCGCCCTTCAGACGACGTGAGCGGCAGGCAGCGCTGGCAGGTGGGCCATCCCTCGGGGCCACATAGTCCTTGCAGGACTTGCCCTCCGCCCGGCGGACCCGTCGCAGGTTCCGTGGCACGTGCGGTGATGCTCGCGCTGTGGTGCACGCGAGCGCTATTCGCGATAAGCCTATCGCCGCGACAGGCGATGTGAAGTAGAGTGTGAAGCGTGACCAACCGGACCACCTCACTCTCTGACGTCCCGGCCATTCTCACCCACGCACCGCTGGCCCGAGTCTTGGTCCAAGTGCGATGGCCAGAGCTTTCAAGTTTTGATCTAGAGAACGTCGCCTCGGCGATTGCGCGACAGCTCAGCGACTCATTTCCCCTCAAACGTCGTGACTCCGAGGTTCAGCTCGTCTTCACGCCCGCTGGCCCTCAGCAACAGGCCAACGGCTTCGTGCACCGGCTCACATCCGCTGCGGACGACTGGACGCTTTCAGTAGGGGCGAGCTTCATCGCACTCGAGACGAGCGCTTACCGGGGCCATGACGACTTCCTTGCGCGTCTACGCGGAGCACTTGCTGCGCTTAGTGAGTCGGCGAAGATCCCCGTAATCACGCGAATCGGCTATCGGTACACGAATCGAATCGTGGGCGCTGATGACCTTGCGCACTTGAGCGAGCGTTTCGCTCCTTCGGTGCTCGGCGGCCTGGGGGTTGCACCCACGGGTTCGGTCTTGGTTCATACCATTACAGAGTCCGTGTACCGATTCGATCCCGCTTTTCTGCTGGTTCGGTCAGCACAGGTGGGCGCGAACGAATCGATCGACCCCACGCTTGCGCCAGTGGATGAGATGAGTTGGATCCTGGATCTCGACGCCTACGACGAGTCGCGAGTGGGCTTCTCGATCGACTCCATTTGCGAACAAGCCAATAACCTCTCAGCCATTGCGAGTGACCAGTTCCACGCGCTGACGACAGACGAATTCACAAAGAGGTACGCGTGAACGGCGTTGTCGAACTCAGCCCGCGCGCATTCACGCTGTCAGCAATCGGGTTGACAGCGCTCGCCCTGTTGGGGACGTCCGTCCCGGTGGCGAGAGCGTCCGAGACCGTCATCGTGCGCCCCTTCTTCACCCCCTCGGACTCCTCTTCGAGCGCGGGCAACGGCATTCTCGCGGGCGGCCTGCCGGAGTCTGAGTCCGCAGCAGTCTCGTCCTCCTCCAGCGCTGACCTGATCGCCGAGTTGCGAACCAGCACCTCATTCACCTGGGAGCAGACAGCAAAGCTCTTTGGCGTGTCGCGGCGGACGGTGCATCTCTGGGCTGCTGGCGGCAACATGGCTTCACAGAATGAGGAGCACCTCGCCGAGCTCCTTCGTGAGGTGCGTAGTATCCGAGCCGCTGGAACGCCGGACCAGCGGTTGCAGCTGCTCGCGATGTTGGATCGCGAACGCGCGGCACGCGCGTCTACCGACGATGACATCAATCGCCCTGCATCCACCTACGCGGCGGGTGCCTGATCAGTACGCATGGAGAACAATCATTTTCGTCTGCTTCGGCAGGGGCACGTGATCGAACCCGAGGGCATCGCGGGGCTCAGCGGGAAGTTCGTGATCGTGTCGCAGAGTTGCGACATCGTTCAGCCGAAGCGTGAGTTCATCCAACTTGCGCCGCTGGTTCAGCTCCTTGACGAGGTCGTGCTACGCGGTGCTCTGAAGAAAGAGAACCCGAGGTTTCCGCTGGTGACCGCAGCGGATGGGGGCGTGTTTGCAGACCTCGCTCAGATCGCCTCCGTCCCCAAGATCGACTTCACCGCCGCACCCACACCGCATACGTACGGGCCGGAGGACGAGCGAGAGGCACGAGATTTCGGTCTCGCCGTTGGGCGCTGGTTCGGCCGCTTCGCCGTTCCAGATGAGGTGCAGCCATGGTTGGTACCCGTCCAGAACCTGATTCGATCAAAGTATGAGAAGCCCAGCAGCCCGCTGGGCCAGGTCTTGCAGCGCGTAGTCGAAGTCCGTGTCGAAGCTGACGACTGGAGCGTTCTTCCGGTCTCGCTCACCCTTCATGTGATTGTGAAGGCTGGGAGCATCCCCACGGTCTCGGAAGATGCAGATATGTCGAGCGTAGGGAAGCTACCGTCGGAGCTCGACGCGGTCTGCTCGGCAATACTCGTCGAGAGCGATCCCGTTCGGCTTGCGTTGCTTTGGTCGACCCTCGCGGAGACCCTGGCGATGAGGTGCGTGCCCCGCGCCAAGGACGCCGAGGACCCTTCGGTCCGAGATGCGGTTCGGGAGATCATCGGCGAACTGAGTTCGGATGACGAGTTTCCCTTGTCGAAGGTTCGGCGGTCCGAGCAGCTCGACATCGACTTCCTCTCGGGGCCGACGCCCTACTGAGCTGGTGGGATTGCGGCCCAAGCCGAGAAGCCTGTCGAGTCCACGGGAATCCGGTCATCACCAACGAGGCAGTTGGATCTAGAGCGACCCAGCAAACGAGCTCCGCCGATAGCGGCATTGACCGAGCGCTCGATAGCGTTCTCAGACGTTGCTCGCGGCCCGATGCCCGCGCCGTCACGAGCCGTCGTTACACCGACCCCGTCGATCGCGCACTGCCCGATAGAGGACCGGCTTCCGAGCGTCGACGCAACTCGCGCGCTCGACGACCGGGCATCGGGCCGCGCGTCGGGAACCAGCGGTGGGCCACTCAGTCTGCCCGTGAGCGATCGTCTCCGTTCGGTGCAGGAACCACCGCGAACATGTCATGGTGGAAGTCCAGCAGACCGAAACGATCGAACGGCCAGGTCACGAGGAAGGCGCGTCCGACGACGTCGTCGATCGGGACGAAGCCCTTGCCCGGCTCGTCGAGATGAAAGCGACTGTCCGCCGAGCTGTTGCGGTTGTCACCGAGGACCCAGAGGGAATCGGCCGGCACCGTGACATCGAAGGCGACCTTGGAAGCCGGGTCGCTCGGCGAGAGGTTGACGTAGTCGGTCTCGTCGATGGGCACGTCGTTGACGGTGATCTGTCCGAGGGCGTTGCAGCACACCACGTGGTCGCCGGGCAGACCGATGACGCGCTTCACGAGGTGGTCGTCGCTGTCTGGCGCCGCCAGACCCACGAGCGACAGCGCCCACTCGAACGCCTCGACGCCCGGCGGGCGCGCAGGCTCGGTGCTGGGCCCGAGCCAGCCGCCCGGGTCACGGAACACCACGATGTCGCCGCGCTCGTATCCGCCGAAACGCGGGGTGATCTCATCGACGAGGATGCGGTCTTTGATGAGGAGCGTGTCTTCCATCGAGCCGGACGGGATGTAGAACGAGCGGACGAGGAACGTCTTGACCACGAGCGA